>ERZ1740058.676-NODE-676-length-22802-cov-16.943113_pt1 | contig 22802 bp, 24 predicted proteins | sample MGYA00581745_ERZ1740058 | MGnify/ENA primary metagenome ERZ1740058 (study PRJEB43018, sample SAMN04849742) | marine metagenome | isolation source: floating plastic debris | place: Pacific Ocean | collected 2008-08-30 | study: EMG produced TPA metagenomics... | reverse complement strand
GTTTTTGCTGGGCTAGGGCTGGGTCGTAGCCAATCTCGTCGTAATAGCCCCAGCGTAGCTCGTCCATTGAGCATTGAAGCAGCGACAGGTGTTTTGCCAGCAGTTCTCCCACTGTTGATTTGCCCACGCCTTGAGGGCCAATGAGAATAATGTCGTTGGGCATGCCGTTACCTTCTGCGAGTGGTGAGCAAGGTGCTCAAAATAGCATTTCGCTCTGTCAGGGATTGGCAGCACCCAATCCTGACAGAGCGCGTTTCCCTGATGGGGATGGTTATTTAAGCGCACCGCCTTTTGCTAGCGCTGACTCAATTAGTTGCTCAAGCTGCGCTAAGTCGATGCCGAGTTCTTCCTGCAAAATGTAGGTTGCTAAGCCGCCACTTTCTTTGGCTTCATCCAACATTCCGAGCAGCAGATGTGCCGGCGCGATTTGAGCAGACTCAGTCACGGAGGTTGAGGGTGGTCTGGGTGATTGAGCCCGTTCGAGGGCCAGCTCAACGACGCGCTTGGCCCGCAGCGCGAAGGGCAGGCGCGTCGGCTGCCAGCCCTCCGGTGGATTGGGGCGCACGCCCAGCCATTTCGTCACAAGAGGCTGGACATCGGCAAACGTCACGTCTAGCTCTGCCAGTATTTGGGCGGCCAGATTCTCACCATCGGCCAGTAACCCTAAAAGAAATCCTTCTGTCCCCAAAATATCAAAGTTGATCTGGCGAATGGCTTGTTCTCCTAGTTGCAGCACCTGCTGAGTAGCAGGACTAAAGATTTTTGTTACGGGAATCAGCGATTCCGTTACCTCGCCCAACGTCAAAAACGAAACGGCTTTCAGCATGTATTCAAAGGTCGTTTCATCCATGCTGCCCCAGTCAGCGGTTGACAGCCCTTCCTGCTGATACATACGAGTCAGCGAGGCATAAATGTCGTGGTCTCCGTCGACAAAAGATTTCATGCTGCCCAACCAACGTCTCGCCAGGTAGCGTACGTCAGGACTGTTGAAGGCAGTTCCTTTTTCCATTTCGGCTCGGACTTGGGTCAGCAGCGCTTCCCAGTCGGCCTCGTTTTCCTGAAAGCGATCGGCGAGAACAGCTTGCTGTTCGGGGGTGAAATATTGTTCGGTCATGGTGATGGCCTCCATTGCTTCAATCAAGGTTTCAACCGCAACCGATTGAGTGGTTTGGAGTTCTTGAGCAATGCCGTTGAGACGCTTTAGGAGAGTTTGAGAGAGGGCGATCTGCTCCCGGAGGCGATCGCGGTGCAAATCAATCACCTGCGGTAAGGAATAGCCGGGGCTGGCTAGACATTCGCGAGTTTCGCTGAGTGAAAGGCCCAACTGCCGCAGTGATAAGATGCGCTGGAGTCGGATGATGTCTTCATTGCTATACAGCCGATGATCGGCCTCGGTGCGATGAGATGGCACCAGTAATCCAATTTCGTCGTAGTAATGTAACGTGCGAATCGAGAGTCCGGTTTGTTTGGCCAATTCACCGATTTTTAAGAGGCTAGACATAGTTGCCCTCAGTGCCTGCTGCTCAAAGGATTGCGGTTGATGCTGGCATCCTAAACCCTGACGTTACGTGAGGTTCAAGGGGGTAAGACGAGCTTTTTTAGGGTTCAGGGTAACTGCCTGATCTAATTACCGTTAGGATCAATGACACACATAAACCCAACAGGCTTTCAATTTCTTTTGGATACTGAAGGCAAACCATGACAACACTATTGATCCAGACAGAAAGCGTTCCCCTGACAGTTAATCTGCCGATGCAAGTCGAGATGACGATGGCAGATTTCTATGAGTTTTGTCAGGCCAATCGCGATTTGCGCATTGAACGCAGTGCTACAGGAGAAGTGGTGATCATGCCACCCGCTTTTTCAGATACCGGAAACCGTAATTTCAACCTAGCTTTGCAGATTGGCATGTGGGCTGAGCAAGACGGCACCGGGCTAGGTTTTGACTCTAGTACTGGCTTCACCTTGCCGAATGGGGCAACCCGATCGCCTGATGCCGCCTGGATTCGGCTGGAACGGTGGAATGCGCTGACTGAGGAAGAGAAAGCCTCCTTTGCGCCAATTTCTCCAGATTTTGTGGTTGAGCTGAAGTCATCCAGTGATACTTTGAGTGGGCTAAAGGCCAAAATGTCGGAGTATTTGGACAATGGGGTTTCTTTAGGATTCCTGATCGATCGCAAACAGCGCCAGGTTCATCTTTATCGGCCTGGTCAAGCGCCTGAGGTTTTAGAGAATCCTGATGTGGTGAGTGGTGATCCAGAGCTGCCTGGATTTCTGCTGCAAATGGCTCGAATTTGGTAGCTACAGTTGGACTTCATCCGGCAACTGCGAGTGCATCCCAATTTTGGGTTTCTAGCACTGCTCGCGGGCAAGATGCCCGCCCTAAACGCATGGATGGATTGGCAACTCTGGGCTGCAGTCTCAACGCAATCCAAAGTGACTCATTTTGTAAAAGGCAGTCTCCTGAAAAATTGAGATGTCAGTGCAATCTTGAGTTCGCATTGCTTTGCAGTTTTATCCGTGCCTACTTTGAGGGAGCAGCGACACTGCCTGCTAATATCCCGCCATCAATATTCAGCTCGATGCCAGTCACATATTTCGATTCATCACTGGCTAAATACAACGCGGCATAGGCCACATCTTCTGGAGTGCCCATCACTTTTAAGGGCACATCAGCGGATAGGGCTTTGATCGCGGCCTCTCTTTGCGCTCCCTCTCCCAGCATGAAATCCCACATGGGTGTGAGAATTGCGCCGGGATGAATCGAGTTACAGCGAATGGGATAGCCCTTTTCGGCACAGTATAGGGCGACTGATTTACTGTGATTACGAACCGCCGCTTTACTCGATGCATAGGCGGCGGCGGCTGGGATTCCCACCAATCCCGATCTTGAGGAGATATTGACAATACTGGCCCGATGCGAGGTTTTCATGAGCTTGATGGCGTACTTACACCCCAACGCCACCCCCTCTAGATTGGTCGCATGAACTTTGTGCCAGCTTGCCATATCGAGAATTTCGGGATCGTGTGGCCCGCTGGTTTCTACAAATCCTGTGATGCCAGCATTATTGACAACGATATCCAGGTGGCCATATTTTTTCGCAATGTATTCAGCGATCGCTTGCCATTCTGCTTCTACGGAAACATCAAGATGCCGATATTCAGATTTTCCTGAAATGTCTCGTTCAGAGTCTTCGCCTAAAACATCATTAATGTCACTCAAAATCACCGTTGCCCCTTCACTGGCGAGCAACTTCGCAGTAGATAGTCCGATACCTCTGGCCGCACCCGTGACCAACGCTATTTTCCCTTCAACTCTTGGCATAAACTCTCCGTAATCCAGTAATGCTCCGATTCATTTGTGGCAGATGAAATGCCCTATTTAACCGGATTTAATTCAACATTTGGGCGGCAATGTGCGACTATTTGATCATTGTTGATGGCCTCAAGTCTCTTCACGGCTCAAAACCAGACCGATCGCCGCAAAATCCTCATTGCCTTCGAGCTTACCTTCAATGCGCTTGATCACCTTGAAGCCTTCAGAAAGATAAAGCTCTAGAGCCGGTGTATTGCCTTCAAGCAGTTCGATTTTCAGGGTGGGTGCTGATCCTGCAACCGCCTGGCGGACTAGCGCCCGCCCCACCCCTTTTCTGTAAAACTTAGGATCAACATAAAGCCAAGCTAATTCTTCATCGCTGTAGGCAACAAATCCCTGCACAACATGATCGACTTCTGCGACAAAAAGCTTGTCGTCAAAAAGGCCTTCGTTTTCGGCAGTTTGTTCAAGGGTAAGAAAGGCCTCTGTACCGACAGATAAACCCAATTCGTCAAGCCGTGATGCATCATGTATTTCGCATAGTCGAGACCAGTCAGCAGGTTCGTAAGGACGTATTTTAATCATATTTTTCCCCATTGATAAGTGTTGACTTTCGAGCATCATTAAGCTGTCGAATTTCCGTTCAAAAATGTCAGTACTTCCCGATTGAAGCTGGCTGAATTGACTAGATTAGAAGGATCCATAGCTTCCTTGATCACAACAAACTCGGCACCTTCCACGGCATTGGCGATCTTTCGATTAATCGCTATAAAGAATTCACCAAACTGATCTCCTACCATTACTAAAGTCGGGATTTTAAGATCCCTCAGCTGCTCAATGACATCGATACGATTGATCGCGCGACGCGCTAGCATTAGCTGATCAAAATCGGCTTCTAAAGCCATCTTAGAAAAGTAGTCTTTAGCCGGTTGAGCAAACGGAGCCTGATAAGCCGATGTCATGCCTTTGGCCATTGCTGCTGGTCCCAGAAACTTAAATAGCCAAAAGCCTATTATCTGCGATATTCCTAAGATTCTCTCTAAAGGCGTTTTTAGTTCGGCAAAGGTATCCGACACAATGAGCCGACTAACCCGGTCGCGGTGATTCACCGCAAACGACTGAGCGATGATGCCGCCCATACTCACGCCAACTAAAATGCCGATCTCTCGCTGGTGTGCTCTGAGTAAATCAACAATCTGATTCTCCCAATCTTGCAGTTCCAGGTGCTTCACTTTGGAGGATTGTCCATGGCCGAGTAAGTCTGGTGCCATTACATAAAAGCCGTTGCGGGCAAATTCCTCGATCTGGGGTTGCCACATCGTGCGGTCGGCGCCAATGCCGTGTAGCAGCACTATGGCTGGGTTGGTGGCATCGCCAAGGACTGAGTAGACTGTTTCAGTTCCGTCAGTGTTTTTAATCTTCATGGGTCAACTCAACTGCTTGCTACCTGGTTCTAGCCCTGGCGGCAATTTCCGTTGGTGAATCCAGTCGGAAAAGGATGGTTTTTTCGGCGGGCTGGCCGGATTCGTAAATTTTCATCGCTTAGGAGCGGGAATTTAATCATGTGCCAGTTTCTCCCCTCTCGGGAGCTATCCATTAGGCACAAGTCGGTCAAAGCTTTGTCAGCAAAGGATTCTAGACTCCGCTTGCGCGAGCAAACCTCACCGCCTGCGGCACCTCTCCTTACTAAGGAGAGGTTTATGGGATCATCTAACAAATGATTTTGCCGAAATGAGACAGGACTCTGGTTCCTCTCCTTACTTTTGGCGAAGCCTGCCCGGAGGGCTTAGGAGAGGCTAGGTGAGGTTCTACAGCCCGCATCGCCATCACAGCCGACCTCTGGAAGCCCCACTGTGAATGACATATAGCAACTTACGTATAAGGGATAGCTCTCGGGAGGGGTGCCGTAGGCGGGGTGGGTTTGATCTCCCCAGCACTCATGGTCAACCCACCCCGCTGCCCCTCCCAGGAGGGGAAATGTGATCCCACTGTGCCTCAGACCAAATTGTGGAATTTATATAATCCTTGTTCCTTAGCGTGCTGCTTTGTGGTGAGGACGGGTTTGCCAGTTGATATCACCTGCTCAATGATATCGGCGGCTTGTTGGGCTCTCCCACTGGCTTGAATCGCTTGCTGCAGGCGCGCTGCATTCTGGCGATACGAGGTTTGCGTCAAGACCTGGCGGATTTTGCGGCGCAGTTTAGGCACGGTCAACTGGTCGGGCAAAATGAACTCTCCGGTGCCAGTCCAGGCAATGCGGGCGGCGACGCCAGGCTGATCGTTAGTAACGGGAATCGCCACTAGAGGGACGCCGTTACTCAAGGATTCCAGCACGGTGTTCAGGCCCGCATGGGTAATGGTCAGCGCTGCCTTTTGCAAAAGCTCCAGTTGGGGCGCATAGCCCACTACCAGTGGTGAGCCCGGTAAGGGCGGCAGTGACTCTGGCTGAGCACCGCCCCCCAACGCCATCACCAACTGCGCATCGAGACCTTGACAGGCCGCCGCGATCGCCTCAAACAGCCATAACAGTCGATTTTGCAGTGTCCCTAAAGAGGCATAAATTAGCGGTTGCCCGGTCAGCTGCTCAAAGGGAAAAGGCACTGACGCGCGACTGGTGGGATTGACATAGGGCCCTGTGAAGTGAAAACAAGCGGGCAAAAACTGCCGAGGAAACGCAAACTCAGCCGGTTGCTGGCAAATCTGAGCCAGCTCCGAATAGGCATCGTTTTGCGATCGCAGCGGGGGTAAGTGCCACTGCTGCCGATAGTCGGCAATCTGCCGCATACTGCTATTCGCCAGGAGGGCCAGCAGCTGATAACCGGCTTGGTTGCGCAGCCGGGCCCAGCCCGCCGAACCGTAGTGCCAAGAGGTAAAAAAAGGCGGCACGTCAGGCTCAGGATTTAGCATCAGGGCACAGCAGACAGTAATAAAAGGCAAGTTCAGCACTTGAGCCACGGTCGAACCGCCATGCAAGGCTTGGTCAATGAGTAGGCAATCGACCCCTGCCGTTTTGAGGGCAGCTGGCCCTTCGGCCAACAGGACGGCGGTGGCCCGTTTGACCAACGTGAGGGAATAGCGCAGCGCGGCGATGCCACTCAGTTCGCCCAATTGGTGCAGCGACTGTGGGGTCGAGCCCTCGGGAAACTCAGTGGTGCCGATCGCGAGAAACTCCAGCCCCGCAGCCAGCACTTTGGCTTTGCCATCGATTAGGCCCACCACGGTCACGCGGTGCGATCGCCGTTGCAGTTCCCCCCCCAAGGCAATCATCGGATTGAGATGCCCCGTGAGGGTGGGGCAGAGGATGCCGATGTGAGTCATTGCCGGTGGCTACGCGACCTCTTTGAGTTGATCGGATGGGGTGGGCGGTCGCAGTGTGTAGACCGCTGGAATATCCCAGGCTTCGATGATGCGATCGCTCACGATGCGCCAGACCACCACGGCATCTAACTCAAACGATTCATCGGCAAATGACATGCTCGGATTGGCGTGGACGACCACCAGCTCTTCCCCCTCGGGAATGACTTTGAGAGTCGAGACCCGAAAGGTGCCATTGGTCAGGGCACCCAGTTTTTGAAAAAATGCCTGTAGACCGCTGAGTCCCACATAGTCACCGGCGATCTCTGGCAGACTCGGGTTGAAGTAGTGCCAGACAAAGTTATTCGAGATTAAGTCTTTCGCACTCGCCAGGTCATGGGGCAGCACCTTTTCCAAACGTTCTAAAAGTGACAAATTAGTTTGTACAGCTGTTTTCATAGCTTGAATCCTCTATCAGTAAAGGGGGCGAAGTACTGAAGGAGCTAGGTGTGGTACCCAAGGAAGCGATTCGCCCCACCAAGTTTTCACTGTAGGTCGGGGCCACGGGTCTGTTCTACCTACAGCTGGGTGACCGTTTAGGGGAGATTAATCACCCAGTTGGGTGATCCTAGCGGCAGGATTACAACCGGTTAATCCTTTTATAGACTGAAGATAAACGACCTGCTGTTGTCAGCTTTTGCGATGAGCCATGGGCCTGTTCTTCATTCCTAAACTATTCCAAAACTGGCAACAATACATCCACCAATTGCAGCAGGCTCCCCCTCCTTCGGCCGCGTATCGCGCTTGGCGACATCGCTTTATCCAAGAGCGACTGCGGCTGGGTCTTTGGGTCGCCGGTATTTTTCTCTTGGTTTTAGTGCTTCTCACCTTTGGGCTGATTGTGCCGGCGATCGCCCGCACCGGCCAGGCAGAGCTGATGCCCAGCCGTTACGAGATCGTGGCTGCTCTGTGTATGGCCGCATCAAGACTGCTGGGCATCTGGCTAGGCTTGATCTTCCTCTCATCGCAGTCACTGTCATTAGCCCAAACGCGCTTAGCTTTTTGGGGCTATTCAGGCGCAGTCATGGTGATTCCCCAGATTCATCACCTGCTAGCGGGTGAGACAAGTCTGGATTTTGCTGGGTGGAGCCTCTTTTTTTTGATTCAGGCGACCATGATTCCGGTGCAGTGGCAGTGGCACGTGATCTCTCAGGTCGGGTTTCTCAGTTTGATCAGCGTTTCGATGTTGGTGCTGGGTTTTGACGCGCCGGCGCTGCCTCAAGCGCTGCAGCTGCCGGCCTATATCATGGTGATCTTGCTCGCCCTGATCAGCTTTGGCATTGCCGACCTCGGGGTCTACCTTTATGAGCGGCTGTTGATTCGAGAGTTTGAGCTCCGGCAGCAGCTGCAGCTATTTCTGCATGCGGTGTCTCACGATCTACGGAATCCGGTCACGGGCACGCTGATGTTATTGAATAGCCTGCTGCCAGGCGAAGAAAAAGTCACCCTCGATCGCCGCGTGATTACCCGCATGGCCAAAAGCCATGAGCAGCAGTTACAGCTGATTAATTCTCTGTTAGAGGCGCATACGCAAGAACTGAGCGGGATCTCACTACAGTTGCAGCCCGTTGGCCTGTACGACTTGGTCAAAGAGATCACGGCCGATTTTCACCTGGGGTTAAAGCAGGTACAAGGGCACATCGTGGTCTTGATACCGGCGGGTCTACCTCGGGTCAGAGCTGATGCGCTGCAGCTACAGCGGGTCTACGACAACCTCATCTCCAATGCTTTTCAGTACAACCGCTCCGGGGTCTGCGTTACCCTCAATGCCAGTTTGCGCGGCCAATACTTGCACTGTACGGTCAGCGATGATGGTCAGGGCATCAGTGAGCTGCCGGGCGATCGCCCGCAATTTTCCTCAAATCAACCCGCCCCGCCAGACTCCAACCAGGGGCTATTCGATTGCTACACTCGTGGCCTCAACCGTCGCCAGCCTCTGCACTTGGGGCTGGGCCTATATATTTGTCGGCAGATTGTCGAAGCTCACGGGGGCCAAATTGGGGTAGATAGTCAGTTAGACCAGGGCACCACCTTCTGGTTTACCTTGCCGCTGGCCGCTGCTACACAACTTAGCCACGGTTCAAGACGACTCGGTCATTCTTAAGCTGCTTGCGCTAAAGCACAAACAAAATACTAAATCAAGGATACAAATGGGACAAAAATCTGCCAAATCCAATTCCAAGAATCGAGCAACAGCGGTGATTTGGGGCTCTGCTGTGGGCCTATTCGCCCTGTGTATTCCGTTAACTGCAGTGGCGAAAAGTGGACCGATACTCCCCATTTTGGTGATGCTGGGTGCAAGTAGTGGCACCGCCGCAGTCTGGCTAACACCAGGGCAGCGCCGCCGAGAAGAGACGCTGGCCCTCAAGGCTTTAGAAGACCGAGTCATGAATTTAGAGACCATTTATACGAGCCTGCCAGATTTTGAGCAACCGCCTCAGTTGTTGAATAAAGATAGGTACTGAAAACACGCCAGCAAGGCAATGACGCGAGTTTAACGAGAACGCTTGACGACGCATCAATTTTAGAAACTCAAGGGGAAAACCAGATCGATTTTCGCCGACGGCTCACCCAGGTAGGTATCTCTAAAAACCCGCCTGGGTGAACCGCCTAAGCTCATCTGGGTGATGTGGTGTGACAGTATCTCAAGGCAGACTGAACCTGTATTTTTCCCATGAGGGTTTATTGCATGTCTGCGCTGAAGTTCATGACGAGTTTGGGATTGGGCGCGAGCAGTGCGCTCGTAACGACCGCTGCCCTGGCAGCTCCGGCTCCCGTGTTTGAGCCCATTCTCGATGACATCCTGACCGAGAATCCGACCCACCCCCCTTTGCGTCTGCCTGCAACGGTGCCGACCGATGTAGAGCTGTATCCGTCGATCATGCCGGAAGCGGGGATACTTTTCCTCAATACTGAACCTGGCTGTGAGGAAATAGAATGCACCGCACTTGTCGTCATAGCAGAATCAGAAGCACCCCCACTGTGGCCTTTCATCGGTGCGCACCCATCAAAATCGCTAGAGCTGGTAGACGGTGTGCAAGCCCATTTTTGGGAACGGGGAGGAATGGCCTCGCTGCAGTGGCTTCAGGATGATTCGCTTTATAATACTGAGCTATCGTCAAGCGATCTTTTCTCCAGAAGCCGCGATCGCTATGGCGACCTCGATGGCAACTGAACCGCCGTACTCGCCTTAAGGATTAACATCGCGGTCAAGTCTTTCTGCATCATCATCTGCAATGCTTGTGCCCAGACTCTGACTAAGTGTTTCCTGGCCGCTTTGCTGTCTTAATCTAGCAGCGGAGCGGTTGGGAAACGCCTGTAGGGGACATCTGGGTGAGAGAAGCGTACGAAAATTTGAGATTTGAATAGTTGGCAAAGCTCTTGAGGCGAGGAAAGCCGCTCAGGCAACGAGGTTTATGGATGGGAATAGTGGGCATTGCTGAATCGAAGTATGAATCTATCTGAGTTGCCAGTGATCTCGCCCCCTAAATCCCCCTTTCTTGAATGCCCGGAAGGCTATATTCTGGAGGACTTTGAGAGATCTGGCTCCCCCAGAATTGGGGGCTGGGGGGCAAATTCATACCGTAATTCAGCAACGCCGAATAGTGTTATTGGGCGCACAGTTTGCCATCTTCCATGTGCAGATGGCGTTCGGCAATGTCGAGAATGCGGGTGTCGTGGGTGACCAGCAGCACGGTGCAGTGCTGCTGGTGAGCCAGCTGCTGAATCAGGTTCACCACATCGCGTCCGGAGTGGCTATCAAGGGAGGCCGTGGGTTCGTCGGCTAGGACGATCTTCGGTTCGGCGACCAAGGCGCGGGCGATCGCCACCCGTTGTTTTTGGCCCCCGGAGAGCTGATCGGGATATTTATAGCTGTGTTCGCCGAGTCCGACGGCCGACAGCATAGTGTGCGATCGCTCTCGCCGCTCTCGCTGGGAAAGCTTATGCAGCTTCAGCGTCATTTCCACATTTTCTGCCGCCGTCAAACAGTCCAGCAGGTTGTGAGACTGAAAGATAAAACCAATCTGATTGCGCAATTTGACCAACCGCCGCTTCTTCGCACCCTGCAGTTCTTGATCGAGAATCTGCAAGCTCCCTTCCTGAACCGATCGTAGTGCCCCCATCAGCGTGAGCAAGGTGGTTTTGCCGCTGCCGGATGGCCCCGTAAGCAGCACAATTTCGCCCGGATACAGCGCCAGGTTGATGTCGCTCAAGACAGTGCGCCGCAGGTTGCCCTTGCCGAAGGCGTGGTTGAGGTTGTTGATGGTGACGGTGGGGGACATGGGGGTGGATGGGGTATCGGGTCTGTAGGGGCGAGGCATTTTGTGGATAACGCTACTTTCTAAACCAATCAGCTACAGCCAAAATGCCTCGCCCCGGCGGGAGGTTGAATGATTCATCCAAAATCGCCAATTCAAAATCCAACATCAGAACACGTCAGCGGGATCAGCCGATTGCAGGCGGCGGATGGCGATCGCTCCAGACGCACCACACATCACCACAGTCAGCACAAACACTTGCAAGGCAACGGCGCCCTTCATCGCGAGGGGAATTCGGGTCATGGCTGTGAGCACTTGATACAGGCCCAAAGAGGCGGTAAATCCGGGGATGAAGCCTAAAACCGCGAGCAGCATCGCTTCCATCAGCACGACTCTGAGCAGCGCGCCATCGCTGTAGCCCATGGCTTTGAGGGTGGCGTATTCGGGCAGGTGGTCGCTGATATCGGTGTAGAGCACCTGATACACAATGACGATGCCCACGACAAACCCAACGGTGCTGCCAAAGCCAAAAATGATGCCTATGGGATCACTCGCGTTGAATCGGTGTTCTTTGGCAATCAGTTCCTCTTGAGTGAGCACTTCGACGGTTTCGGGGAGATGGGCCTGCAGTTGGGCTTGCACAGTGGCGCGATCGCTGCCCGGTTCCAGCGTCAGCACCCCTAAGGTGACTTGCTCCAGACTATGGTTGCCGTACCAACGGGTATACGTCAGGTCACTCATGACCACGGTGCCTTTTTCAATTACGGTGCTGCCCAGACTAAACAACCCCACGACCGTCACCCGCCGACGTGCCATCAGAGTGTGGACGTCTCCGGTAGCAGCCCACTGCTGGGGAATGTCGCCCAGGGAGGGTTGTGAGAGTTCGTCGAAGAGCACAGTCTGGGGCGTGCTCAGACGATCTCGTTGAGCATCCACCCTCGGTAAATCCAGCACCGGTTGAGCCGGATTAAAGGCAATCACCCGCACCTGAGTGCCAAAGACATCGCCTTCTCCGCCAGGCTCAACGGCCGTATCCAGCTGCTCAGGGTTAGTCCAGTTCGCCAGATTCAAATACAGCGGTGCTGCCGTCGCCACGCCTTCCACCGCATTGGCTTGCAACAGGTAGGCCCGTGGCAGGGCAGATGCGAAGCGTAACGTGGGGCTAAAAGAGGACATCAAAAACAGGTCACCCCGCAGGTTTTCATGCAGGGTCGTGGCACCATCGGAGAGCAGGGTTTCGAGGCCCATCATGGTGAACATCAAGATGTTGGCGAAGCTCACGCCGGTCAGCGCTACCGCAAGACGGATCTTTTGGTGAGAAAGCTGCGCCCAGGCGAGCGGTTTAGGCAGTCGTGAGAAGAGGAGTTTGAGCATGATCTCTCTTAGCAACTACAACAAATTCAAGCTGGCCAAGCATCGTCGAGTGATGGCTTGCCTGGCTGGCAGGTCAGCTCCATCTTGAATATCGATGTTGGTGGCAAAGAAATAAACATTGTCATTTTGTTCTAGATAGCCGACATACCAACCTACCTTGCTAGCCACCGCCCAACCCGTTTTTGCGCGTATTGTATAGTCTGGCGTTTGCTCCACAATCATGATGTCTTTAACGATCGCGATCGTGTTTTCGGAGAAAGGTAATTCGTCTTGATATAAGCGCTGTAAAAACTGAATTTGTTCCTGGGGCGTAATGCGAAGTTCTCCGGTCAGCCAGAAAGCATCAATTTCTGTTGCAATGCCAATATTTTGATTGCCATAACCGATATCGGCAATCCATTCTTGCATTCGTTCATAGCCAATGCGGCGGGCTAGCACCTGATAAAACCAGACCGCTGAAGTCTGAAAGGCTAATCGAATATTTAGATCACGATTCCAAGCGGGATAGCTCCGAATAATGCCATCCCAAGTCAGAACAGAGACGTCATTCTCAATGACTTGGGTCTCTAGAGCAATGAGTGAATTAGGAATCTTGAAGGTTGAAGCAGGTAGAAAAGGAGTGGTATTACGTTCAGGATTATGTTCATAGATGAGGTTCTGATTGAGATCAAAAATCAAAATAGAACCCTCAATACCTAAATCTTCAAAGTATTCAGAAAAATCAGTATTGTCATGATCAATTTTCTGAGAAATGCCAGGATTTGAAATTTGAAGATTGCTTTCAGCAAGACCAATTTTTTCAAAAATAAAAATACAGCATCCACTCAGGATTATTAAGCTGATCAGACGAGCTAATTTGTTCATTTTTTGAATCGAGTCTGTGTTTAACTCTATTAATAATGCAAGGATTTTAGACTGATTTCCAACGTCTTGAAGGTAGGAGTACCAACGCGAACCATTGCCTGTCCGCCAGACTGCAAAACAGCCGCTTTAACTGTCTGCCGCCACCTCATCTTTAATAGCGATCGCGACCCGTACCTGCATTCCCGTCAGGGCTGCCACGGCCTCGCTGGCCTCATCATCAAGACGCACTTTGACCGTGACCACGCGGGCATTGACATCCTGGGTGGGGTCGGCGTCTCCTTCACCGAAGCTGGCGGTGCCGATTTGCAACCCAATCTGATCGACTGTGCCCATGAGTTCTTGGGCGGTGCCGCCATATTCGCTGGTGACCGTGACCGATTGGCCGAGGCTAACCTGACGAATGTCGGTTTCATACACTTCTGCCAGCACCATCATCTGGTCAGTTTGGGCCAGCTCCACGATGCCCTCTTGGGTGTTGACCTGTTCACCCACCTGGGTATTGATTTTGAGAATCTGCCCCGCTACGGGTGCCCGCACCATCACGTCATCTAGATCCGCTTGTCGCTGGGCGACCTGCATTTGCGCCTGTTCAAGCTGGGCTTGAGCGATCGCGATCACTTCGGGTGTGGTCTGTCGCAGTTCGACCAAGCGGGCTTGTGCTTCAACAATTTGCGATCGCACGGTGGTCTCTGTTTCATCCAAGGCCGCTTGCTTCTGGGCCAACTCGGCCTGAGCCGTTTCGTAGTTGCGTTGAGCAATATCCAGCTGCGAGCGGCTTTCGGCCCCTACGGCAGCGAGTTCTCGATATCGCTGATAGTTAACCTCCGCTTCGCGTAAATTTGCTTGGGCTAACTCGATATCTGCCTGTCGCTGTTGGGCTTGAGTGGTGAGTTGAGCTTCTAGCCGGTTGATTTGGGCCTGCTGGGCATCAACCGAAGCCGCCTTGACACTACCCCTCTGAATTTGGCTCAACTCAGCCTGTCGCTGTTTCACCAGGGCATAGGCTGCTTGCAGATCCGCTTGACGACGCTCGGCCCCTTGCAGCACGGCGATGACCTGATCGGCCTCAATGAGATCGCCCTCCGCGACGCGAATCTCATTCACCCGGCTATCAGCCGCATTCGGCACCGACAGCCGAATTACCTCCCCTTCGGGCTCAATGCGTCCCAGCGCCACGATCGAATCCAACTTGACGGCCACGGGCACCGCCTCGGTCTCCTCGATTTGGGAGCCCCAGGGCATCGCGCAGCCCGTTGCAACCAGGGCGACTAACGAGCAACTGATAGTGAAGGAAAGGGATATTCGACGGGGCATGGCGACCACATTCGTGATTAGCAAAGCAGGACCTAGTTCACACTGATGCAGGTGCGATCGCTAACGATCGCGGTCTCAGCACTGTGCACAATGCAGGGCGGCAGATTTGCTGCTGGTTGTCGCGCTGGGGTATCTAAAGACGTTGGCGATGGAGTGACATCGTTGATCATGAACCAAGCAGCAACTAGCCCGACGCCCCCAATCATCAAGATCAACAGGGACGCCTCTGCCAGTAACAGCCAACGCACCCAACGCCAGCGGCGCGTTCTCGCAGGATGTCTGGAAGACAATCGCGCCCATGATAAGTTGAGAGATCTCGAAATATTTTCCATCACCGTAGGCAACCCGACACTTTCACGGTAGAGGGATGGCCTACGGTTGCCCCACCTGCACATGGGTACTTGTCTAGTGGGGAGGCCTCACCCAATCGGGTAGACCCGGCAGCAGGATGTTGCGTCTTGACGCTAACTTAAGTTCAAAAAACTGCCACTTAGAGACTGTTTAGCGCGCTTATCCCAGAGTGCATGGCATCCAGACCTCCTGATCGCCCGCATTCAGGCAATGACCTTGCTAGGCAACTGCCATCATCGGCGGCTACTCAATGGGAGCTGACTCCACCATGGAGTTCGCGACCCGCAGAAACTCATTTTGTGAAATGCCCTCTGCTACTGCCCCCAGTACATACCCCGTCTGATCTTGCTGCCAAGCGACATAACGGATTTCGCCCTCACCATAGTCAACTGTGAGATAGCGCCCCGTAATATTGTTAGACAACGATACCGGGGTCAGATCATCTTCATGTCGCTGCTGCCAGTCGGTCAAGGCAGCAAGATGCATGACGGCAACCCCACCGACCGTCATACAGTCTGGCTGCACGCCGCGATCGCAATCAGGATCAGGCGACAAATACACCACCAGCCCCGTATCGCCGACATCAACCGAAGGGTAGAGTGGCTCTGGCAGATCGGGTACATAGCTCGGTAGCCGCATCTGCAAGTCGTCAGGTAGCTGCCGTTGGATATCCGGCAAGACAGCATCGAACAAGGGCGCGGGTGCCGCCTTTGCCGCAAGTGGGAACAGCAACGTTCCGAACCAAAGGAAATTTTGCAGAGGGAACAGTAAGATACCGAACCAGAGGCAATCGCGCAGTCGTGGTCGCCCAAAAATTCGCTTCATCGGAGCAATCTCCAAAGTCATGACGTGAACGCTCATCACTTTAGGGAGGTCGTTGCCCCCACGGGACTACCTGGAGTCATCTCATAACCATGACTCTAGTCATCACGGCGATCGCCGCAGTCGCCGTATTGTACAAATAGCTGATTTCTATCCTGTTGTTTGCGATGGCCGTATCCGCCTGCTCATCTCAACTGCGCCGTCCCCTCCGCTGGGTGGAATGGTTTCTTTTAGCGGTGAGTTTGATTCAAAATTGGCTCAGTTCTCACCTTGAAACGCAAGCGCCGCCCCTGCTATGGGCCTATCTTTTTGGGGGCGTTTTTTGGGTATTTAGTCTGAGCTTTCCGATCACGCGATCGCTCTCGCAGCGGCGCGTCTACGTCTTCCTAGAGCTCGGTTTAATTCTCGTAGCCTTCGCTTGGGAAGTGTGGTTTGAGCTGTTGCTCTACTTTGTTTTGGTGAAGAGCTGCTTCCTGCTGCCTCGGCGCGAAGTCATCCTCGCTACGCTACTGGCTGGTACTGCTGAGATCGCCATTATCGCTCAGTGGATTCCTCACCGGATCGACGATATTGTGGCCCAGATTCAGGCCGGACAAATTGAATCAATCTACAACTTTCAAGTCATTCTCTTTAGCAATATCGTGAGTTACTTGGGAATCAGCTTTTTCGCGGTTTGCTTTGGGTTCATCATGGTGGCCGAACGCCAGAGTCGGTTGCGTGCTGAGGCCCTTTCTCAACAAGTAGAAGCCCAGGCCGTTGCGCTAGAACGCACCCGCATTGCGCGCGATATCCATGATGGTTTGGGCCATTCCCTTACCACCCTCAGCGTCCAGCTCGAACTGATCCAGCGGCTCACCCAACAAGAGCCCGTCGCGGCGGCGGGGGCTTTAGCCACGGCGCAACAGCTCACGTATCAGTGTTTGCAAGATGTGCGGCTGTCGGTACAAACCATGCGACGACGCAATTTTGATCTCAATCAGGCGATCCGCGAGCTGATCGACCAAATTCACGCCCTCCATCCGCTCAAGATCGATTACCAGCTTCAGTTCCCGGTGCTGTCGCCCCAAGTTGCTCATCAGCTCTACTGCATCTTGCAGGAGGGGCTAACCAATCTTCAAAAACACGCCCAGGCCCATCAGGTGCATTTGCGAGGGTACGCCACGAGCACAGATATTTGGCTAGAGCTGCAAGATGATGGCGTGGGGTTTGACTCGGATGGCGTGTTGCCAGGGTTTGGGTTGCGAGGTATGCAAGAGCGCACCCAACTCCTCAAGGGGCAGCTCAAGGTGCAGAGCCAGATCGGCAAAGGAACCTTTATTCAGGTGTGTATTCCCCGATGATTCGTCTGATGTTGGCTGATGATCAAGCGATGTTCCGTCAGGGACTGGCGCGTCTTCTGAGCTTAGAGCCGGATATGGAGGTCTTGGCCGAGGCGATGGATGGTCGAGCGGCGATCGCCTTGGCCGAGCAACATCAGCCCGATGTCATTTTGATGGATATGCGCATGCCGCAGGTCGATGGGGTGGCAGCCACGCACGAGATTCATCAACGGTTCCCCTGGATTCGCATTCTCGTGCTGTCTACCTTTGACGAAGATGACTACATTCAAGAATCTCTCAGGGCGGGGGCGTTAGGCTATTTGCTCAAAAGTACGCCTTCGCCCCAGTTGGCGGCAGCCATTCGCACGGTTTACCAAGGCTACGGCCACCTCGGCCCCACCATTGCGCCGAAGGTGTTTACTCAGCATCGCCGCACTTCTACCGCCGCAGACTATCAGCATCTATTTACCCATCGCGAGCTCGACATTCTGCACCTGCTGCGGCAGGGTCACACGAATCGCGAGATGGCCACGGCCCTACATCTGAGCATTGGCACCGTCAAAAACCACTTGACCCGCATCCTCTCGCAGTTGGGGGTACGAGATCGCACCCAAGCAGCCCTGTGGGCACATGAGCACCTCCCGCCTTCCCATCCCTCAGCCGATGCTGACTACTCATGACGCTGGTCATGGCGATCGATGACGTCAGTACCGGACTGCTCAACACTCACCTTCGTATGATGACTCCGTTACATCAGTTAGCAGACCCCTTTCCCGTTGCTGTGGTCGGGCTAATTGATGGCTAGTAGACCCTCAAAAAGGAAAGCGGATCATGCGAATCTTATCCATCTCGCTAGCGCTCGGGATGAGTAGTCTGGGCCTGTTAAGTGCCAACCAGTCTCCTGCCAGGGCGCTGCGATTACGGGATTGTCCGGGGGTGACTTGGGAGAGCCAATTTAGTGATTGCAAGATGGTGGACTTTCATGCAGCTCCACCGGATGAGGCCGTCTTTGAGGTGAGCTTGAGGCAGTCATTGTCCGTGACGATCGCCCAATATCAAACGGACTTTGCGATCGCCCATGCACTACCGCAGCGGGCTGGTTTACTCGCTCTGCAATACGAACCGGACAGTATGCCGACCTGGAACTGGGCCAGTGTGCCGGTGAGTCAAGCACCGTAGCCATCGTGAGGGCGGCAATTGACAGCAGTCGGCTCTCCCCCAACTGGGTGCACCATTTAGCAGGATGTTCATACTCAAGCCTTAGCAATAGGCTGGGTCAGGACGGTAAATCTACCATTTTGGTGATCGCTCCCTAGTCCAGTTCAACTGTGTGCTAGCGGGGGATATCTAACGGCAGAATTTCACCCTGAATGCTCTCACCCGAAATAGTCAGGCGACCAACGGCGATCGGTAGTTTAAACCGCCTGGGTCCAGCACTCCCCGGATTGATGTAGAGCGTCCCGTCTTTTTCTTCAATTTTTGGTTGGTGGGAGTGACCTGATACCACGACCCGGAAGCCTGCTGCTTGCGGGTCTAGATCGAGCGCTTTCAGGTTGTGGAGCACGTAGATCAGCATGTCGTTAGCCTGCACGACTTGCGTCTCGGGGAACTCGTCGGCCCACGCGGCTTGATCGATGTTGCCGCGAATTGCTTTCACGGGGGCGATCTCTGCCAGCTGTTCAATGACTTCCACGCGACCGATATCACCGGCATGGATGATCAGATCGCTCCCTTGCAATGCCGAAACGGCTTCGGGTCGCAGCAATCCGTGGGTATCGGAAATCACCCCGATGGTTTGATTCATATCGGCTAGCCCCCGCCAAAGCACTCTAGAACTGAAATCTCACAGGTCGGAAAAGCGTGGAGCTGAATGGCTTGCTCTCTGAGGATGAGCTGACGTTGGTAGCCGTCAGGACTGGGATCTCTAAAAACGTGCAGCTGCTGGGCAGGAACGTTGAGCACCCAGTAATCGAGAATGCCTGCAGTTGCATAGAGGTTGGCTTTGCTACCCAGATCGCGTTCTACCGTCGTATCGGACACTTCAATAATCAGATAGACGTCGGCTGGGGTCGGGTGATGACTGGCGTAAAAGTCATCCCGAGGGCGGACCACGGCAATATCCGGCTCGGGTTCTGAATAGTCGTCAAGCCGGATGGGATCTTGCAATCGCACCAGCACCTGCTCACCCAAGCGGCGTTCGAGCAACTTTTCGATTCGCTTGCAGAGAGCACTATGGGCTGGGCCTTTGGGCATTTTTTGAATAATTTGTCCGGCAAGCAGCTCCACCTGCTCATCCCCACCTAAAATACCGACTTCTGCCATGCGGTGGTAGTCAGTGGTGGAAATAAGACGGAGCTGAGTTGGCGATGGCGGTATGGCGATCACAGTCGTAATGGCAAAATTTGCTTGGCTTAAATTATAGCGATGGGGGCGATCGCAGTTTTGACCCTCTGTGGTGTACGGAGTGCGATCGCTAAGTGTGAAGTGTGATCGTGATTTCTAACGTCAGGGTTCACCGGGCCGCGGCAAACGACATTGATTTCAGGAGCCGCGCGGCCCGCGGCTCCGTGTGCAACCCATTGTTATCAGGGCAATTGAGTCACCAAGAAGGCTCCAATCTTGATCCGGCAGTCATGCACAATCGAAACTTCCATCGGGTTCGGGCACAGGCAAAATGACCTATCAGCAAAAAGCCCAGCTGAAACCAGTTGCCTTTTCGGACACATCCCAAAGCTTGGCTATCACATGCTTGTCAACGGCATACGGTTCCAATGTGCCCTTACCGACCGAACCGACCATTTCCATGCGGCCAGTGGGCCCATAAAAGGCACGCTGTTCCAGCCCATCTTCGGTGGCACACATGACTTCTGGATAGGCACCTTTCTCGGCGGTTTGAACCATTGGCGACTTGGACATGAGCCACCACATCATTCGTGTACCAATACCGCCGCTGGTGCTGATTAACGAAGTCGCTGATGATCCGGGGTGGCAGACAAAGACTTTGACATTCTTGTTTGCTTCTTTGACCTTGTCTTGCAGCTCATAGGCAAACATCATCTGTGCCAGTTTGCTGTGACAGTAGGTGCGATTCTGGTGATAATTCTTGTCCCAGTTCATATCGTCGAACTGGATCGTTTTGAGCCCCATCTTGTAGCCAAGGCTTGCAACGACCACGATCCGGCCCTTGGATTCTTCGATGCGATCAAAGAGCATTCCGCATAAGACGAAATGGCCATAGTGGTTTGTACCCAGCTGGCTTTCAAATCCGTCCACCGTGCGTTTCTGTGTCGGCACTTGTGCGATAGCCGCGTTGCAAATCAAGGCGTCGATCTGGGGAACGGTTTTTAGAACTTGTTCTGCTGCTTCGCGCACGCTTGAAAGATCGGCAAGGTCCATACGAACAAAGTTGACGTCGGCATCCGCGCCAAACTCTTGCTTCAACGTCTCAACGGCTGCAGTTGACTTTTCAGGATTGCGGTTGAGCATCACTACTTTTGCGCTTTTCGCTAATAGGATGCGTGATGCTTCGAACCCTGCACCAGCGTTCCCACCAGTGATGACGAAGGTCTTACCCGCAAGAGAGCCAATTTGGTCTGGAGTCCAGCCGTTGGGTTCAAAAGTTCTATCTACCATTCCAAGTATCGCAAAAAGTCTGGTGCCTGGTTGCGCTGATTGGGCTGACTTGTTTCAGCAAGAATCTCGTAAGCCCCGATAACTATATATATTCAGCGTCAAATCTGGTGGATAAGATCTGCATTTCTGGATCTTATCCGTCATTTTTGGGTGATAGTACCGCTATTTACAGAAGTTATATACAATTTTTGACGCATAACTCCGGGGAATCGGGGTGTTATCCACTACTTTTGACCGTTAAGCATGGTGAACAGGGTGCGTATGCGTCACTTTTGACAGATAAGCACCCATCTAGGGAAGTTGTATCCATTTACCATGGCACCACCCCAACCACCTCGCCTGCTGGCGTTGCTGATTCAAGATATGAACTCATGACTGAATCCCTCAGAAGCCCGTTCAGGATGTTGCAGAATCACACACCCATCCAGCAACGCCCTCCGGTGGAAACATCCAAGTGGTAACTGAGGTAGGTGCTTAATCGACCAGGCCGCGACGAACAGTAGTAATAGCCGCTTGGACGCGATGGTCAAAGACCGGCCCAGCGGGCCATCGCTCACCACTAGCTTATTCATAATCCCCTTCACATAGGTCTTGACCGTGTTGGGGCTGAGGTAGAGTTTTTGGCCGATTTCAGTGTTGCTCAAGCCTTCGACAATGAGTTCCAGAACTTCGTGTTCGCGATCGCTCAGCTCATTGAAATAGGCCATGAACATTCAGCGGGGAGGGACACCTCCAGGTTTCCGAATCACTCGGGCGAGTTATGACGAGCGGAGTTTTGCCGCATCGTGAGGTGCAATCTTCTCATGATGGCTGCCCAGACGACTCAGCCTCTCATGGAAACACTATTGCGACGAAACCTGAGCCTCGATCGTGGCAGCAGTATCGGAGTCACCGTGCTGGGTTTTGACCCACTTTAACCGTTTAGGCCGAACTGCCATGCGGCTAGTGACGGCCGCGACGATGACAAACCAGTGGGTCATATAAATCATGCCGCGTCCGGTTTGTACCCAGAGGGAAAAAGCCGAGGCCTTTTGCGTTTTCCTGAGCCCCTGGGCCATGCTCACCGTCGCGAACAACACCGCCACACTCGACAGCGGCATTAGCATGGGCAAGCGGTTGCGGGCTAGCGCTAGGGCAAAATCGGGGAAGGCGGCGGTGGGCAGACCGTACTGAATGAGCCAAAAAACGACGAGATCAAAGGCTTTGCTCCAGCCCAAGCGTTTTGGGGTAATCAGTTGCCAATAGTCGAGGTATCGCTGGTAGCCGCCCTCGGCCCACCGATTGCGCTGGTGCCATAGGGGCAGGGCTTTGACAACGCCCTCTTCCCAAGCGGTGGGGGTCATGAATAAGGGCACATCCCAACCATTAACGTGCAGCTTGAGGGTGAGGTCGAGGTCATCGGTGATGGTTTCTTCATTCCACCCGCCACACTGTTCCAACGCTGCCCGGCGCACAAATTGACCGTTGCCGCGCAGCTCACCAATGCCATTTACGGTGACGCGCTGGAGCTGACAGTAGGCATCAAAGGCCATTTCAGCCACTTGACTGCGGGTCCAAAAGTTATCGGTGCTGTTGGCGATCGCCTTACGCAGTTGCACCGCCCCGACCTGGTCTTGCTCAAACATCGGCACCACCTGCCGTAGACAGTCGGCAGAAATTTGCGCATCGGCATCAAACACCAGCAAAATTGATCCAGCCGTAGTGGGCCAAACCTGATTCAGGGCACCAGACTTACCGCCCGTCGCCGTTTGGTCGCGATGGACGACCTGTAAATTGGGATGCTGCTGAGCCACCTGATCCATCAGTTGGCTAGTGCCATCGGTGCTGTGATCATCAATGAGCCAGACGTCAAAGCGCTCAGCGGGGTAATCAATGGCCATCAGGGAGTTGGCCAACCGTTGGATGACGCTGACTTCATTTTTGGCCGCCACCAAAATCGACACGTAGGGCCAGTTGGTCAGATCGATCGTGGCCTGTTCTTCAACTGCCGTATCGTGCCAGCTGGGCAATGCTTCCGGTCGTCGCTGGGGCCGGGCCAGCAACAGCCGCAAAAGATGCGCCCCCATCATGGCCGCTAGACCATAAACTACCCACTGCCCCCAAGCCAATAGGTGTAACGCTGCAGTACAGGACCAGATGCTCGCCAGCGCGATCGCGGCTTTCAGTCGTCGCCGCTCATACCGATGGAAATCGTCA
>ERZ1740058.675-NODE-675-length-22826-cov-9.071275_pt1 | contig 22826 bp, 24 predicted proteins | sample MGYA00581745_ERZ1740058 | MGnify/ENA primary metagenome ERZ1740058 (study PRJEB43018, sample SAMN04849742) | marine metagenome | isolation source: floating plastic debris | place: Pacific Ocean | collected 2008-08-30 | study: EMG produced TPA metagenomics assembly... | reverse complement strand
ACCTCACACGCATTTTCGCGACCAACGCGCTCGGCCCGATCCGGGCTGCACGCGAGGCGGTGAGGCGCATGTCCACTGCGAGCGGGGGCGAGGGCGGGTCGATCGTCAATGTCTCGTCAGTGCTCGCGCGCTTAGGCGCGGCGGGCGAGTATGTACACTACGCAGCCACTAAGGGCGCTGTTGAGGCCCTTACGCTGGGGCTATCGCGCGAGGTGGCCGCCGAAGGAATCCGCGTGAACGCAGTGCGGCCGGGCCTGACGCGCACCGAAATGATCTTCAGCCCCGGTGACGAGGAGCGAATGGCCCGGGTGACGCCCAACATTCCCATGCAGCGGGTGGGCGAGCCAAACGAGATCGCGGCCGCCATTTCATGGCTCATGTCGCCGGCGGCGAGCTATGTCACCGGCGCCGTGCTGGACGTTGGGGGTGGGCGGTGACGGCCTCAGTCGTCGCGCGGGCCGTCTACGGCGGCGGGGGCGCGGCTGTGGTGGTTGTTAGTCAACACCAGGCGGGAGAGCAGGCGCAGGAAAAGCTCCCGTTCGGTGTCGTCCAGTCCGTCCAAAATCCGCGACTGGGCGACAATGTTGGCGGGTTCGACTTGATCGAGCGCGGCTTCACCCGCGGCCGTGATGAACAGGCGGCGGCGGCGCCGGTCCCGCGGGTCGGCGCGTCGTTCCAGAAAGTCTCGCTTTTCAAGCCGGGCCAGAACTTCCTGTGCGTTGCTGCGGTCGATGCCGATGATCCGCGCCAGCTCCAACTGGTCCATGCCCGGGATATGCCGCACGGCCGACAGCGTTGCGTATTGCACCGGGCGAAGATCGCCGCCGGTCTCGTCGAGCCAGATGGAGACGGCGATCTGCTGCATGCGCCGGATGAGGTGACCCGGCATGCCGTGCAACTCCAGCGCGGCCGCTTTGTCTTCACTCCTGAAAAGCTCTGGTCGGTTCACCAGCCTTCACCCCTGCCACACGTTGTCTGCAAGCGACGTGCCTGCGGACCTTTTAGCGATACTGGGAGCGATTGAACATGAATGGGTCCGAAGGCAAGCTCTCGACCCCCGCTGAGGCGATCGCCCGCATCGCTGACGGTGCCGCCGTCTTCGTGTCGGGCTCGGGCGGGGGCCATCAGGTTCCCGAGGCGATGATCGATGCGCTCGCGGAGAGCTTTCGCGAAACCGGGACGCCAAAGGGGCTCACCTTGTGCAGCGTCGTGTCGCTGGGCGATTGGGACACGGCCGGGTTTTCAAAGCTTGCGCTGCCGGGCCTGGCAAAGCGTGTGATTTCGGCGGGGTTTAATAACTGCCCGGCGATTGCTGGGCTCGCGACAGCCGGCGAGATCGAAGCCTATACGCTACCCCAAGGGGTGCTGTCGCAGCTCACCCGGGAAATGGCCGCCGGCCGTCCGGGCCTCACCACCAAGATCGGGCTGCAGACCTTCGTCGATCCACGCCAGGAGGGGGGCAAACAGAGCGCCATCACCACCGAGGAGCTTGTGCGCGTGGTGCAGGTCGATGGGGCGGAGTATTTGTTTTACCGCGCGCTGCCCATCGACGTTGCCATTATCCGCGCCACGACGGCGGACGAGGCGGGGAACCTCACCGTCGAGGATGAGCCGATTTTCGGTGAGATTTTGTCCATGGCGGTGGCGGCGCGGCGCGGCGGCGGCCGCGTGATCGCGCAGGTGAAGCGGCTTGCTCGGGCGGGCACGTTGCCGGCCAAGGCGGTCAAGGTGCCCGGCGTTTTGGTGGACGACATCGTCGTTGTCCCCGATCAGCGCCAAACCTACCGGACTGCCTACCGCGCCGGTTATGCGGGGGCGGTGCGCGAGCCATCGCGCGATGTGGAGCCGCTGCCGCTCGATGTGCGCAAGGTGATCGCCCGGCGCGGTGCCATGGAGCTGTTCCCCGGAGCGGTGGTGAACATTGGCTATGGCGTTTCCATCGGGATCACGCCGGTGGCCGCCGAAGAGGATTTTCTGAGTGAGATTTGCCTCACGGTGGAGCAAGGCCTGTTCGGCGGCGCCCCGGCGCTGGGGCAGGATTTTGGCACTGGCGTCAACTATGACGCGATGATCGACCAGCCGCTTCAGTTCGATTTTTACGATGGGGGCGGGCTCGACATGGCGTTTCTGTCGTTCGCGGAGGTGGATGCGGCCGGCAACGTGAACGTGTCACGCTATGGCCCGAACATCACCGGGCCTGGCGGCTTCATCAATATTTCCCAGGGGACGCGGAAGGTGACGTTTTCCGGCACCTTGACCACCAAGGGCCTGCGCTGCGCGCCGGACGGCACAGGCGGGCTCACCATTGCCGCCGAGGGCGCGACGCAAAAGTTCGTGCCGAAGGTGGAGCAGATCACGTTCTCCGGCCGCCGCGCCATCGAGGAGGGGCAGGAGGTGCTTTATGTCACCGAGAGGGCCGTGTTTCGGCTGACGGCCGATGGGTTGGAGCTCATCGAGATTGCCGGCGGTGTCGATCTTGAGCGTGATGTGCTCGCCCAGGTGGGCTTCAGCGTGGCGGTGTCACCGGACCTTAAGCCCATGGACCCACGGCTCTTTCGCCCGGAGCCCATGGGTCTTGCGCAAACGTTTCGGGCGCGGGGAGCCGGCCGATGAGCGTAGACGTGAAGGTGGCGGACGGGGTCGCGTGGGTGACGCTGGACGCCCCGCCGCTCAACCTTGTGAGCGTTGCGATGACCGAAGCGCTGGAAGCCGCGTTTGATCGGTTGGCCGCCGACCCCACGGTGCGCTGCCTGGTGCTGACGGGGGCAGGGGAAAAGGCGTTCTGTGCCGGCTCGGACGTGAAGGAGTTTCCGGCGTACATGGCGCCGCACAAAAGCATTACCGGAAAGCTTTGGGCGGAGAACGCGATGTACTCCAAGCTTGCCGACTTCCCGTGGCCGACCATTGCCATGGTGCGCGGTATCGCCTTTGGGGGCGGTTTGGAGTTGGCCGTGTGCTGCGATCTACTTTACGCCGCCGACACGGCCCGTTTCGCGCTGCCGGAGGTGCGGCTGGGCGTTTTTCCCGGCAGCGGTGGAACGGTGCGGGTGACGGCGCGCATCGGCCCGGCGCGTGCCAAGCGAATGATGTTTTTCGGCGACCCGATCGATGCGGCGACCGCGCAGGATTGGGGCCTTTGCGATGTCGTTGCGCCGGGCGAGGACTTGCACGAGGTGGTCGCGCGGGACGCCGCGCGCCTCGGTGAGGGGCCGCAGAGCCTGCGGTTGATGAAGACGGCGGTCGCGATGGCGAGCGATCACCCGCCGGCGGACGCCATCACCCGAATGCTGCCGCTGATCGATGAGGCCTTTAACAGCGCCGACTGCGCTGAGGGGACGGCCGCGTTTATCGAGAAGCGGCCGCCTCGCTTTGGTCGGGACTGACAGCCAGCAAGCGGGTTCGCAAGGCCGGCTGTCGGCGCGTCAGTTGCCGTAGATCACGCCCGGCAGCCACGTGGTGAGGCCGGGGAAGGTGATCACGAGCGCCATGGTTATCAGCTGCATGATGATGAACGGGATCACACCCTTATACATGTGCATCAAGTTGATCTCTGGCGGCGCGATCGCCCTGAAATAGAAGATCGCGGGCGCCATGGGCGGCGTGAGGTAGCTCGTCTGGAGCACCACCAAGAATGTGACGCAGAACCAGAGCGGGTCGTAGCCAAACCCCATGACGATGGGCAGCGCGATGGGGATGATGATCAACACCACCGAGATCAGCTCCAAGATGAAGCCGAGAACGAAGGTGAGGCCCAGGATGAGAGCAAGCACCATCCAGGGTTCGAGCCCCAAGTCGTTCAGCAGACCGCGCACCGCGCCCATGCCGCCGGAGGCGAAGAAGACGCCAGAGAACATTTGACCGCCGAGAACGATCAGCAGGATCATCGCGGTGATCTTGGACGTGTTGTAGAGCGCCTGCATGAGCACACTTACCGTGAGCCGGCGATAGATGATGCTCATGATCAGCGCGCCCAAGGCGCCGCAGGCTGCACCTTCCGTCGGCGTTGCAAAGCCGGACAGGATGGTTCCGAGCACCGCAACAATCAGGATCACCGGCGGAAGCAGCGCGAACAGTGTGATCTTGATGCGCTCCAGCATCGGCGGAAGGTCTTCAAGCTCGACCAGGTCGCGCGGCGCCATCTCCGGCTTCAGCGTGCACAGCGTGATGATGTAGATGAAGAACAGGCCGGCCATGACGAGGCCTGGCAGCATGATGCCTGCGAACAGGTCGCCCACGGGAAGGTTTGCCACCGGCGCCAGGACGATCACAGTAATGGATGGCGGAATAGCCGTGCCGAGCGAGCCGCCGGCGCAAATTGTGCCTGCGATGAGCCGTTTATCGTAGGCGTATTTCAACATTGGCGGGACGGCCAGAAGGCCGACGACAGTCTCCGTGGCGCCGGCGATGCCTGACGCGGCGGCGAAGATGGTGCACATCAGAATTGCGCCCACAGCGAGGCCGCCGGGCAGCTTTCGTGTCCACATATAGATCGCGTCGAACAAGCGTTCCGCGATGCCCGAGCGCTCCAACAGTGCGCCCATGAGGATGAAGAGCGGCACCGCGCCCAAGACATAGTTGGACGCGACCGAATCGACGCGGGCCACGAACAAGTTCACCGCATTGTCGCCAAAGCGCATGATGCCGAAGACAAGCGCGACACACATCAACGAAAACGCGATGGGAAATCCGGTTAGGATCAGCGCGAAGAGCGCTGGGAACATCAGAAGGCCAAGATCACCCATATCCTAGTCCGCCTCATAGGTCTTGTTGAAGCGGATGGCGTAGATAGCCTTCTCACATTCAGCGAGGATTTGCAGAAAAAACGTTGCGAAGCCGATGAAATAGACCAGGCGGAACGGCCAGATGACCGGGTTCCATGCGGACTGTCCGGTTCGCTCGTCGCCTTCAAAAGCCTTCCAAAAGTATTCGCTGAGACCAACCGTCACCCAGAGCACCACTGGGATGAGGAGGACGCTGCCCAAGAGAAAGACGAAACCGCGCCATCGCGGGCTGAGCTGGTGGTAGATCAAGTCCACGCTCACGTGAGCGTTTTCTTTTAAGGCATAGGCGATGCCGAACATGAAGATGGTGCCCATCATCATGTAGGCGACTTCGAAGGCCCAGAAGGTCGGTGCGTTAAAGATCTGTCGCGCAACAATTTCGTAGACCATCGCCGCCACCAAAGGCAGCGCGAGAAGAGCGCCGATGCGGCCGATTAAGCGGGTCCACCACTCCACCCATGGCGTTATAAGCATGGTCTCTCCTGGCGGGGTAAATTCAGAAAAAAAAGAAGGGGAGCAGCTTCTGCCGCTCCCCTCTGGTTTTTAGCCGCCGATCGGCGAACGGAACTTTGGCCAGTTCGTCATTTTCGAGCGGAACTCTTGCTGGTTATCGAAGGCCTTTTTGAACCATTCGTTCTCCGCGGCCTGTTCTTCGCCCCATTTGACGGACGCATCTCGCGCGGCGGCGATGAACTCATCGCTCAGCTGCACCAGCGTGTTGTTGCCGCCCTCCATGAGTGCCTGGTAGCCCTCTAGGTCGTTTTGGCCGTAGCCGATGTAGGTGAGGGTTAGCATCTGCTGGCCTGCCGCACGGATCATGTTCTGATCGTGCTCAGACAGCTGGTCCCAAGCGTCCTTGTTGAACATGCACTCGTGCGCCGCGCCCGGCTGGTGAACGCCAGGGGTGACAATGTATTCGGCAATCTTGTCGAAGCCGGCGTCGGAGTTAATGCCTGGGCCGCCCCACTCGATGCCGTCAACAATCTGACGCTCCAGCGCGCTGAACACCTCAGAGCCCGGCATCACGACCGTGGACGCGCCGAGTGTGCTGGCAATCTCAGCCCATGCACCGGAGGTGCGGACCTTCATGCCCTGGTAGTCTTCCAGCGTTTCGACGGGCTTGTGCGAGTGCAGGAAGATTTCCGTCTCGCCAACGCTGCAGGGAATGGAGACCACGTCGAACTGCTCTTGGCGCCACTGATCCCAAAGCTCGGCACCGTTAGACGCGCCGTGGAGCCACATCAGGTACTCTTCCGGCTTCAGGCCACCGGCCCAGCCGCCAAAGACCACGCCCGTTTTGTCGATGCCGTAGTCGTAGCCCGGCCAGTTGTGGCCCGCTTCCGCGATGCCGCTTTGCACGGTCTCGGTGACTTTCAGCGCGCTGCCGAGCGTGCCGGCAGGGAACACCTCAAGCTTGACGCGCCCATCGGTGTATTCCTCCACCAACGCGGCAAAGCCCTTGGCGCCGATGTCCATCCAGTGGCCACCGGACCACGGCGTTGCCATGGACCAATTGAATTCCTGAGCCGATGCGGGCGCTGCGGTGAGGCCCAGCGCGACAGCGGCCGCAGCCGTTGTCGACATCAGAGTTTTGGTAACAGTCATTCGCTCTCTCTCTCCTCAAGTGTTTTTCGTTGCGATGTCCGCGCACTGACCGCTCAGCACGCAAGACTGTCGACCCCCGAGGGGACCTGGGGCCGTTGGCCCCGAACTACACGGCGATGAAGAGCCTCTTCACCGCCGTGACGCTTTCGTTCGGACACGCCGCACGACGATGTCGTGAAGCGCATCCGGGTCGGTCCGACGTGCAATTGCCTTGCCACGACCGGTTGAGGCGATGGGAGCACACGTTGATGCGTGCCCTCAAGGCGCTGGCGAGCCTCACGCAGCCTCTTGCATTAAGAGGCCCGACTCGCCGAGCGCTGCGCGCAGGCGTGCGAGTTCGGCATCCGACAGCTTCATAAGCGGCGGGCGCATCACCGCCTTTGGCATGCGCCCCAGCATCACGTTGCACTCCTTCATGCGGTTGTGCATGTCGACGAACGGATCGGAGTAGAACGCCTGCTGCAGCGGGTAGATCCTGTCGTTGATCCGCTTTGCTTCCGCGAGGTCGTTGTTTTGCACGGCGCGGAAGAGCGCCACCTGCTCCGGTGCGATGACGCTGCCAGCGCCCGACAACAGGCCCGCAGCGCCCATCACCAGCGAGGACATCAGCCACGCCGAATGGGTGGTCAGCACGTTCACCGGCCGCGGCAAAGACTGGAAGGTCCGGATGTGCGCCTCGTGGACCTTGGCGTCGTTGGACCAGTCCTTGATGGCGCGGATTGTTGGCACCGCCTCAAACAGTTCGAGCAAGATGTCGAAGCTGTAGGCAAGGTTCGACGCCACCGGGTAACGGAAGGCGATAATCGGCAGGTCGGTAACCTCGGCGATCATCTTGAAGTGCTGGATGACGCATTCGGGCCGCGTCACGCCGCCCATCCCAAGGCTTTGGGGCGGAAACACCAGGAGCGCGGAGGCGCCGGCGTCGTGGGCCATCTTGGCGACCCGCTGCGCCTCGTGGCTACCGTCGGCGTAGACGCCGTTCACCAGCGGCACCTTATCGCCCACTTCCTCCAGCGAGATGTCCAGGATGCGCCGTTGCTCCTCGAAGGTGCAGGCGTGGATCTCCGAGGCGTGACCGTTGACGGTGGCGGCGGTGACCCCGTCCACCAGCGCGCAGTCGGCCAGGTGCTTGCGGGTCGATCTCTCGTCGATGGAGTAGTCTTCGTTCAGCGCCAACAGGGTTGCTGGAATGACGCCTTTCGGCACGAAGTCAGTAAAACGTCCCATGGGTGTCTCCTTTTACTCGGACACGCGAAGCCTTCCGGCTCACTGCATCCAGAGCCCTCCGGTGATGTTGATGGCTTGGCCTGTCATGTAGTCAGCTTCGTCCGACGCGAGGAATGCCGCAACCTTGGCGTCGTCTGCTGGGTAGCCGACCCGGCCCAGCGGAATAGTGTGGGCGCGTTCGTGGGCGAGGGGCATGCCGCGCTCTTTGCGCTCAGCATCGGACTCTTCGCGCATGCGGGTGTCGACGATCAGCCCAGGGCAAACGGCGTTGACTGTGATCCCGTCCTTAGCGACTTCCAAGGCGAGGGTCTGGGTCAGCGAGATGATGGCGGCCTTGCTGGCGCAATAGGCGCCGTAGTTCTCCACGCCTTGCTTGCCCATCCAGGATGCAATGCTGACGATGCGGCCGTGGTTGCTGGCGCGCAATGCCGGCAGACTGCGTTGGACACAGTGCATCATCCCCTCGACGTTGACGCCGAAGGTTTTGCGGAAGTCGGCCATGGTGTTCTCTTCGAGCTGCGAGAGCTTCACCACGCCGGCGTTGTTGACCAAAATGTCGAGCCCGCCGAGTTGGCCGGTGAGGCTGGCGATAAAGTCATCGGCGGAGCGCGGGTCGCTCACATCACCGCTCGTGGCGAAGGCGCGCTTGCCGGTGCTGTCCGCGATGCGGCCTGCCGCTGCCGCGGTGGCTTCGCCGTCAAGGTCCATCAGGGCGACGTCGCAGCCTTCCTGCGCGAGGCGTTCGGCAATGGTGAAGCCGATGCCCTGGGCCGCGCCGGTGATGAGAGCCTTGCGCCCGTTCAGTGCGTACATGCCAACTCTTTCTCGCTTACGGTGGCGGGGGCGCTGTCATCGCAGCACGCTGCGGCGGCGCCTGCGATGCGGCCCGAGACGAAGGCCCAGCCAAGGTGATGGCCATGGCCCTCCAGGATGAGCCCGCCCTGGCCGGCTGACCCGGCGGCGAACAGGCCGGCGATGGCTGTGCCATCAGCACGCAAAACGCGCAGGCTCGTGTCGGTCCGCAGCCCGCCTTCGGTGAAGCAAAGCCAGGATTTGAGCGGGCCGAGCAGTGTGTACGGGCCATCGCCAAACGCCGGGCGCCCGCCGCGCGCAGAGGCGTCCGCGTTGTACCGGGCGACGGTGGCGGTGAGCGCGTCGCCCGGCAGTCCGGCCTTTTGCGCCAATTGGGGCAGTGAGCCGGCGCTGTGGAAGATGTCGCGGCGATTGCGCCGATAGTCTGAGAGGTAGGCGTAGCCGACGCCCGGCGCGGTGGAGACAAAGTAAGGCCAGGCCTCGAACTTTTGCGTCATCGCGCCGTCGAGCAGGATGAAGGCCCGCCGGTCGGGTTGGCGCGAGACCGGGATTTCGGGGGCGTCGGTCTCGTCGCAAAAGCGCTCGCCGTGGATGTTTATGAGGAGCGCACCCTCTTTGAGCAGCGTTTTGGACGGTGCCAGGAAGGTGGTGACGAAGGACATGAGAAACGGCCGCAGCAGGGGGCCGGGCAGGGCACGCATGGCGAACCGGGTCAGCGTGGCGAAGGCGCGGGTGGGCGGTATCCGCGTGACGGCGCTGGGCTTGGGCGGTGCGAGGAAGCGCATTTCCGGCCCCCAGACGAGGTCGGGATTGACGACGTCGCTGCCGATGGCGCGGCCCATGCGCTGGCCATCGCCCGTGGCGGTCACGTTGATCCCTTCCACATGACGGATCGCTTCGGGCAGGAAGTCGGCCTTGAGGTCGGGGCCGGCGCCGCTGTAGTCGCCGCTGGTGAGCACCACGCCGCGGCGCGCGAGCAGCCGCTCGCCATCGCTGAGCACCACCCCCGTCACCCGGCCGCCCGCGGTGGTGAGGTCGGCGACGGCTGCGCCGGTGCGGATTGTCGCCCCCGCCGCATTGGCAGCCGCCGACAGCGCGCGAATGAAGGCGCCGGAGTGAGGCAGCACATTGTGCAGGCGCGGGACACGGTGGGGCGGTTCGGGCACCGGATCGGCGAACACGAGGCCGACGTCCATCAGGTCACGCATCGCCGCCGCGATGTTGTCCACGTACACTCGCCGCAAATCGAGGTTGTCGCGCGGCTCCAGCGGCCCGGCGAATTTGCCAAGGTCCTCGAAGTGATCGTCGGGATTGTCGGCAATGCCGGCGGCGGCTTGCTGCGGGGTGCCGTTGGCCGAGATCGAGCCGACCGACAGGCGTGTGGTACCGCCAAGGGAAGGGTTCTTTTCCAGAAGCAGAGTTTTTGCGCCGGCCCGCGCCGCGCGGAGCGTTGCCATCAAGCCAGCGCCGCCACCCCCAACCACGATGACGTCGTAGGATGGGTGGGGCTCCGTCATTTGGCCGTCCATCCGCCGTCGACCACTAGCATGGAGCCGGTGCAAAACGACGCCTCGTCGCTTGCCAGGAACAGTATGGCGTTGGCGACCTCCTGCGGGGTGCCGAGCCGCTTCATGGCTTGGCGGGCCTCAAGGCCTTGCCGCATTTCGGCCGCATCGTGGCTGGCGGCGAACATGGCGTCGAAGTAGGGCGACTCGATCGTGCCCGGGGCGACGCAATTGACCCTGATGCCGTCGTCCACATGGTCGAGCGCCATGGCCCGGGTGAGCGCGGCCACAGCGCCCTTGGTGGTGACGTAAGCGGCGCGGTTGGTGATGCCGACCTTGGACGTGGTGGAGGCAGTGTTGACGATGCTGCCGCGCCCGGCGCGCGCCATGTGCGGGATGGCGAATTTGGACGCGAGGAACACGCCCTTCACGTTGACTGCCATGATGGCGTCCCAGTCGGCCTCGGTGGTGTCCACCACAGTGCCGCCGATGCCGTAGCCGGCGTTGTTCACGAGCACGTCGATCCGGCCGTGCCGCTCCACAACGCCGTCGATCATCGCGTGGGATGCCTGTGCGTCGGCAACATCGACGGTGAGCGCTTCCCCGCGGCCGCCGTCGTCTGTGATCGCAGCGGCAACGGCCTTCGCGGCGGGCGCGTTTTTGTCGGCGACGACCACGTGCGCGCCCTCGCGCGCGAAGGTGTGGGCGGTGCGTTCGCCGATCCCCGATCCTGCCCCGGTCACAATTGCGACCCGGCCTTCCAACCGACCCGCCATGGCGCCTCCCTGGACGTAAAGCCCTGTTCTTGCTGCCAGCGTACCGCGTTGATCGGGTACGTCGTCAAGACGTCGCACCCTGCGTTGCGATGAAGGACGGCTGACAATCGGCCCTGACGCTGCCAGTCTCGTGGTCTGCAAGCGGAGATGGTCATGACCAAGATTTTAGTGCTGCAAGGTGCAAACATGAACCACCTTGGGCTGCGTCAGCCCGAGATTTATGGCCGGACGACGGCTGCCGAGCTCGATGACATGATCCGTCAATACGCTGCTCAGAAGAGTTTCGAGGTGGAGATCTTCTACTCCAACCATGAAGGCGTGATGATCGACAAACTGTTCGAAAATTATAACGCGAAGGACACCGCAGCGGTCTTCAATCCGGGCGGTTTCGTCTACAGCGGACATGCGCTGCGCGACTGTATTCGAGGGATCGAGCTGCCGGTGATCGAGTGTCACATGACCAACCACTACACGCGCGGCATACGTTCTGTGATCGGTGAGGCCTGTGTTGGGGTGTTTCTGGGCGTTGGCATCAACACCTACTTCCGCGCCATCGATGCCGCCCTCGATCTCGCCCGCGAGAACGTGTGACTGGAGCGGCCGAAGAGCGGAACGTCGCTGTTAGCGGGGGCGACACGGTCTACGCCACGGCGTGCGGGCCGGTGGGTGCTCCCGCCGTGTGCCTTATTCCGGGGCTCGGCGGGGTGGGGTCTTTCTTCGACGGGATCGTTCCCGCGCTCGCAACGCGGCACCGCGTGATTGTGCATGACCATCGCGGAACGGGCCGCAGCACGCCGGCGCGCATCGACTACAGCATCGCCCAGATGACCGATGATCTGTTGCACGTCATGGACGCGTTCGATGTGCAGCGCGCTGTTTTGTTGGGCCATTCGACGGGCGGCGCTATCGCGCAGACGGTGGCGCTCGATGCGCCGGGGCGGGTGAGCGGGCTGGTCCTCAGTTCCACATGGGCCGCGCCCGATCCTTACTTTCGGGCGTTGTTCGAGTTGCGGCTCGATATTTTGCGCACGCTCGGCCCGGCCGCGTATCAGCGCGCCGGAGCGCTGGTGCTGCGCCCGCCCGATGTGACGGCCGCCGACCCGTCTGAACTCACCCATGACGATGCCGCCGCCCTCGCACGCCTCCATGACCCCGCCATTGTAGCGAGCCGCATCGCCGCCATTTTGCGCCATGACAGGCTGGCGGAGTTGGGACGAATTGCGTGTCCTGCGCTCGTGACGTGTGCGCCCGATGACGTCGTGACGCCACCGCATATGGCGCGGGTGCTTGCCGATGCTGTCCCCAATGCGCGGCTCGCCATGGCTGACGGCGGCGGGCACTTCTTGCCGCAAACCCGACCGACCACGTTTTTGGCTCTCATCGAGCCGTTCTTATCCGCCCTCCGGCAGCACACTTGAAGGAGACTGCGATGCTTGTGCAGGAGCATGAGACCGACGCGACTGAAGCATGGCGCGATGGGGTAATGACGAAGATGCGCGCGTCAGCGCTCACGGGCGCGCGGCAGCTTTGTATTTTCGAGCAGTGGTGCGAGCCGGGGCTCGGCGCGCCGACCCATCTTCAGGCGGTGGAGGAGGTGCTGGAGGTTGTTTCCGGACAGGCCGATGTTTGGGTTGGTGACGAGATCACCAGCGCCGGGCCTAACGTGTCAGTCTTGGTGCCGGCGGGCGTGCTCCACGGGTTCAAAAACACCGGCGAGGGGATTTTGCATGTGCGCGCCACGCTGGCGGCCCCGATCTTCGAGGCGAGCTACGAGAACAGCACCGACCTGTCGCGCCGTTACGTTCCCTGACGCCAGAGGTTGGTCTTAGCGGCCGCCGACGGGGGCGGTGAAGTGGGCGCTCAAAACAGCAGGTTGCCGGATTCCAGCTCTGCAAAGCTTGTGCCGAGCAGCGTGAGCGTGCCGCCAAAGGGATCTCCTGTGAACACAACCGCTGTCTCACCGTTGATCGTGGTCTCCGAAAAGTCGTCGGCGAACTCGGAGAAGGTCAAGAAACCCCAGGTGGACAGATCAAGGACATCCTCCTCAGCGTTGAACACGACCACATCGTCGCCGTCGCCTTGGTCGTAGATGATCCGGTCGCGCCCCTCGCCACCGTCGATAAAGTCAGCGCCGCCGCGGCCTGCGATCGTGTCGTCGCCGGCACCGCCGAACAGCGTTTCGCTGCCGCTCGCGCCCATGATGAAGTCGTTGCCCTGCGTTCCGGTGGCGATTTCGATGTCGGCGATCGTGTCGAGCTTTTCCTCTGCCTCGTCGTCGCGAAATGTGGCGGTGCCGTTGGTGAGATTGATCACCATGCCGGTCGCCAAGTTTACGTAGGTAAGGTGATCGACACCGTCCCCGCCGTCGATGGCAGAGCTACCGAAGGCCCCGTGGATGGTGTCATCGCCAAGGTCGCCAAAAATCGTGTCGTTGCCGCCGGCGCCGAAAATCTCGTCTTGTCCGTCGCCGCCGCGAAGCACGTTGCCGTTCTTGTCGGTGCTGCCGAAGATGAAGTCGTCCCCGGACCCGCCGGTCACGTTTTCAATGTCGCGCAGCGTGTCGGTCCAGGTGATCCCTGGCTCCTCAGGACCGGTGGGATACCACACACCCTCGACGGTCCCGTCGAGCTTTTCTGCGGTGCCAATACTGTCGAGGACCACAGTGACGCCGTGGGTGTCGGCCGAGTAGTCGGCGGTGTCGCGACCTCGGCCACCGCTGAGAAGTTCGGAGTGCTTGACGTCACCGATGAGCGTGTCGTCGCCGTCGTCCCCGTTCAGCCGGTCGCGCCCGTCGCCGCCTTCTAGTGTGTCGTTGCCTTCGCCGCCGTAGAGGATGTCATTGCCGCCTTCACCATCAATATAGTCGGCGCCGCGCTCGCCCCTCAGCACATTGAAACCGTTGTCGCCATAAATACTGTCGGCGTGCTGGCTGCCGATAACGTTCTCAAACGAGATCAGCTGCTCCGCTGGCTGCCCTGATGTATACGAAAACTGCCAGGCAAGACTGACAGTGACGCCGGCTAAGCTGGTCTGAAACGAAACTGTATCGCGGCCATCACCGCCATCAAGCGTATCGATGCCCATGCCGCCATCAATGGTGTCGTTGCCGCCACCGCCCACGATGTTGTCGTCGCCGGCATTGCCGCGCAGCAGGTTGTGCGTGCTGGAGCCGACGATGACATCATCCCCGCCACTGCCGCTGACGTTCTCGATGTCCACGAGCCAATCGGTTTCCAGAGCGCCGGTGCGCATCGCGAGACCGTATCGCACGCCATCGGACACAGACTGTTCCAGGATGATCGTCCAACCGCTTTGGTGGCCGCTGGTCAGGTAGTCGATCATGTCGATGCCGGCGCCGCCGTCGATGGTGTCGTAGCCGGTGCCCGGCACAAGGCTGTCGTCGCCCTCGCCGCCGATCAGCTTGTCATTCCCGCTGCGCCCGAACAGCGTGTCGTTGCCATTACCACCGTCGAGCACATCGTTGCCGCCCCCGCCGTCGGCATAGTCGTGGCCATCAAAGAATGCGGAGCCTAAGCATTTGGGGACGAAATGATCGTCACCCTCGTGGCCGAAGAACACGTCGTCGCCCTGGTAGCCCCAGAACGTGTCGTCACCGCCTCTGCCGTGCACCGTATCGCCGAAGATCGAACCTTGGACGAACCAACCACCGCCACCCTCGGGAACTTGGATGTCGAGCTGTTCACCGTGGCCTTCGGGTGGGCAGCCGCCATCGCGGTCGAGAAAGATGAAAGGCATCGAACGTCTCCAGTTGAGCGCTTCGAACGGCACACAGCTGGAGACGGATTGTGGCCGACTCGTGGCGTGATTACTCTTATTGAGTAATGCTGTGACTTAGATCACAGTATTGATTATTTTATTTTATCAATCCAACGCCGCGTAAGGGGGTCTGGCCAGACGGTTCTAGTTTCGCTGTAGAGTGAGTTTGCGTTCAGGCTCTAGCTGGCTGCGCACCCGCCTTGCCCCACTCGGCAAAGAAGCTGTCGGCCGTTGATACGATGACATCGAGGTCCTGTTCACTCACTGGAATGGACATGGCCATCATGCCCCGTCTTGCGATCCACACCCCCTGCTGAAGCATGTGCAAGTAAAAGAGTTCGCGCATGGTCGAGTCGCCGTGGGCAGCATCAGCCGCTGTCGCAACGGTCTTGCTGCCGAAGTGCACGGTCATGATCGAGCCGCGACCGGTGACGGCGGCGTCCACATCGTGCTTGCGGATTGCGTCGGTGAGGCGGGCGCGCAGGCGATTGCCCTTGGCGTTCAGCGCGTGAATGGCCTCCTCCGTCACCACCTTGGACATGGCCGCGATCCCGGCGCGCATGGTCAGCGTGTTGTTGTTGAAGGTGCCTGCGTGGGACATGTGAGCGGCGTTGTTGGGGTTGAACGCCTCCATGATCGACGCCTTGCCGCCAAACGCGCCAAACGACATGCCACCGGCGTGGTATTTGCCGATGGTGGTGATGTCGGGGATGACGTTCACCTCGCCCTGAATGCCGTTTGGCGCGAGACGGGATGTCTGGATTTCGTCAAAGATCAGCGCCGCGCCAGCGCTCTCGGTGAAGTCGCGCAGCATCTGCAAAAAGCTGGTCTCAGCGACGATACCGCCGCCCGCGCCAAGCATTGGCTCCAGGATCACAGCGGCCAAAGTGTCCCGGTGCTCTTCAAGCAACGCACGGGTGCCGTCCATGTCGTTGTAGGGGGCGCGCACGAAGTGAAACGGGACGTTTTCGTCGGCGGGCTGGCCGAAGGGAAAGTTTAAGACGCCGCCGTGGTAGGCGCCGTCAAACACCAATACTGTGGATTTGCCCGTCGCGCGGCGTGCGGCCACAATCGCCATCAAGTTTGCTTCGGTGCCCGAGTTGGTGAACCGCACGCGCTCGATGGACGGATAACGGTTGACGATGATTTCGGCAAAGCGGGCCTCGTAGGCGTTGGTGCCACCGAAGCTGATCCCATCATCGAGGGCGCCGCGCACCGCCTCCATGACCGTTTCGTTGGAGTGGCCGAGCAAACCCGCCGTGTATTCGCCTAGAGCATCCACGTATTCGTGACCGTCGAGGTCGACAACGCGCGCATCCCACGCACGCTGGATGGCGAGCGGGAATGGCGAGGCGAAAATGGATGTGCGCGTGTTGCCGCCCGGCAAATACTTCGCCGCGTATTGGTGTGCTGCCAGGCTTTTCGGGTTGCGTTCCACGAACTCTGCACGGGCTTCGGCCAATGCTTCGTTGGCAAGGTTATGGTGTTTGGGCGGTGTGGTTGCCATGGGGTCAACAACGTTCGTCACAGTCGTGATCTCCCTTTAATCCTCAGTGGCGGACTGTATTCGCCTGATAGTCGCAATTCCAGAGGGCCGGCTAAAAGGGCGTGCCCTCAATCAAGGACGCCGGCATCGCCTACGCCTCACCCTTGGGGCTGAGCTGTCCGTCGCTTGCAATCGCGGCACGTTCCACGCGCACCGACAAAAGAAGCGCAAGGCCGAGCGCCATCAGGACCACCAAAACGGCAATGCCAGGCCGTTGCGAGCCTGTGGCGGCGGTGACGATGCCGATGAGGAGCGGGGCAAGGAAAGACGTCGCTTTGCCGGAGAGGGCGTAGAGGCCGAAAAACTCCGCCACCATACCGTGCGGAGCGAGGCGGGCCATCAGCGTCCGGCTCGCCGCCTGCGCCGGGCCAACACAAAGGCCGGCCAGCAGCCCGAAGGCGAGGAAAGTTTGCTCGGCCGGGCTGGAAAACAGGCCGCTACTGGGGTCGACGGGACTGACGGGGATGACGAAGAAGATCTCCGCCGGTCCCACCGACACAACACCAAGCGAGGCAATCAGGAGACCGGCGATCGCCAGGATCACGGCGCGTTTTGAACCCAACCGATCATCGAGAACGCCGCCATAGATTGTGCCTGGCACGGCGGAAATGATCGCGAAGATGGCAAAGAGCCCCAGCTCGGTGGTGCCCCAGCCGAATATGCCCGCGCCATACAGCCCAGCGAAGGACATCAGCGCGGTGAGGCCGTCCTAGTAGAGCATGCGCGCAATCAGAAAGCGGGCGACATTGGTGAGGCGCCGCGCCTGGCCGACGGTGTGCTTGAGCCGCGAGAGGCCATCGCCAACCCCTTCGCGCAAGTTGCGCCCGGAGGCCGGGAGGTCAGGCGTGAAGAGGAAGAACGGGACGAGGAAAAGCGCGAGCCAGAGCGCCGAGAGCGGCATGGAAAGCCGCTCCGCCTCGTAGGCCGCCGGGTCGAGCCCAAAGGCGGGTGTTTGCGGCAAAACCATTGTCAGGAGGACCAGAACGAGCGCCACCAGGCCGCCCGCATAACCCATGCCCCAGCCGATCCCGGACAGGCGCCCTGTTGTCTCCGGCCGTGCGAGGCTGGGCAGCATCGCGTTGTAGAAGATGGCTGCGAACTCTGACCCTGCGAGCGCCACGCCGTATAACACAAGCGCAAAAAGTGCGCCTTGGGCAGGGTCGGCGAACCATAACCCAGAGGCTGCGAACACGGTGATCGCGCTGGCAAGAGCGATCCACCGTTTGCGGCGGCCGATGGCGTCGGCGACTGCGCCGAGAAAAGGCGCGCTGAGGCCGACCGCGAGCCCAACCGCACCCAGCATGAAGCCCCAGAGCGATTGCCCGGCGACCGCGTCGCCCACGATTTGCGAGGCAAAATACGGGGCAAACACAAAAGCGGAGAGGGCGAGGAAGGGCTGGTAAGCCCAGTCCACCAAAACCCAGCCGGCCCTGCCAAGAAAGCCAGTGGAGACCCGCTGGGGTGCATTCGCCTCGCTCACCATGCCCCGGTTCTACCCCGGCCGCATGTCGAAGGCATCTCATTCTTGCGCGGCAGCGTTCCGCCGCGCCGCATGGGCCGGTTCAGCCTGTGGCGGTGATTGCGTCTTCACCCCGGTGGCGGGGCCGCCAGCGAACGACGACTGGCGCTATCAGTCAGTCGCCAAGGCTTGAGCAAGGTGCTCGAAGTACGGCATCGGGTTGGCGTTGATGAAGCCGACCGTCACGAGCGTGTCCTTGATGGCGTATTGTTCTTTGGTCGGGGCGGCCTTGATGGCGTCGACCACGGTTTCAACGGTCATGTGGCTGGGTGTGCCACTGGGGGTGACGACGGTGATCGGCTGACCCAAGTCGATACCCTTCTGGTTTAGAAAGTTGTCCAACCAGCTGTTGAAAATCATTCCTATGTCCCCTGCGTTCTGAGTGGCAGTCGCTGCCCGCCATACGCTGAGAACTGTGAAACTCACCCTTATGTTTCAGTTTGATTTATCGTAAAATCAGATATTATTGTTTTAGGTGCGCTGAGATCGACTGCTTAGCCTGAACAAACTCTTTTCAAGCGAAGAGCGAATCAATCGTTGTCGTTGCCGCGCTCACTAGGATCTCGTGACGTCGCGATGGATTGAGAATAGACGGTCAGCTCTATTCTAAAACCTGGCGCGGCGTCGCCCTTCGTTGGTGTCAGAACCAATCCAGCAGGCTGTCCAAGGCGCTAGAGAAGTCTTTAAGACCATCAACTGTGCTGTCCCAGCCATCGGAGGCACCGTCGCTGATGGCGTCCCAGATTTCTTCCACCTCCTTGCTGCCGGTGTCCCACGCCTCTTCCAAGCTATCGACGAACAAGTCCCATTGGTCATCCAATTCGTCGCCGATGTCGCTCACTGTGTCTTCGACAAGGTCGAAGGCATCGTCTGCGCTATCGTCCACCCAATCCGTAAATTCGTTCCACCAGCCCATGATAACCTCCTGTTGCTTGAGCCGTTGACTGATCAATGATGTGTGGCCAAAGCGCAGAAGGACGTGTGACGGGAGTCACGGTGTGGTCTAAATGGCTGTTTAAATTGTCTTATTGAGCCTATTTGCGGAGCTTATCGTTTCGCAGGGTTGACGGCACTGGGTTGGCGTTGATGAAGCCGACCGTCACGAGCGCGTCCCCAGTGGCGCATTGCTCTTTAGTCGGGGCGGCTTTGATCGCGTCGACCACGGTTTCAACGGTCATGTGGCTGGGTGTGCCACTGGGGGTGACCACGATGATCGGCTGACCCAGGTCGACACCCTCCTGGTTCAGAACGTTGTCCAACCAGCTGTTGAAAATCATTTCCATGTCCCCCGCGTTCTGAGTGGCGGTATCTTCACGCCAAACGCTGGGGACTGTGGAACCCACCCTTATGTTTCAGCTTGATTTATCCTAAAACCAGCTATTGTTGTTTCAGGTGTAACTGCATTGCGTGCTTAGCCTGAACGAACTCTCTTCAAGCAAAGAGTGATGTAATCGTTGTCGTTGCCTCGCCCATTAGGATCTTGTGACGTCGCGATGGGTTGAGAATAGAGGCTAGGCCCTACTCTAGCGCGTGTCGCGGCGTCGACCTGCTTCGGTGTCAGAACCAATCCAGCAGGCTGTCTATAGCGCTGGAAAAGTCTTTAAGGCCACTCACTGTGCCGTCCCACGCATCTGAGGCGCCGTCGCTGCCCACGTCCCAGGCTTGTCCTGCCCCGTTGCTGCCAATGTCCCACGCTTCTTTGAAGCTAGCGGCGAAAAAGTCCACCGCGATGTATTCCGCTTCGTCGCCGATATCGTTCGCTGTGTCCTCGACAGCATCGATGGTATCATCTGCGGTATCGTCCACCCAGTCGGTAAAGTCTTTCCACCAGCCCATGATAACCTCCTGTTGCGTGAGCCTTTGACTGATCAATGATGTGCGGCCAACGCGCAGAAGGACGTGTGACGGGAGTCACGGTGTGGTCTAAATATTTGTTTTAATTGTCTTATCAGCCCTATTGGCGGGGCTTATCGTCTCGGCGGGTTGGCGGCCAGGCCTACGATTTTGATCTGATGAGACGGTCTATGCTGAACATGCCCGGGCCGTGGGTCGCGATGACCAGGAAGATGAAGCAGTAGAGCGCGATTAGCTCGCCCCCGTTGTCGATGGGAAAGAAGCCACGCGAGCCGTGGGCAAGCCAATAGCCCACGGCCGACATGCCGCTCGCAATAAAGGCGGCGGGGCGGGTGAACAGGCCGACTGCAATGAGCGCTCCGCCGACTAGTTCGATCACCCCAGCAGCGATGCTCAGCGGATTAAGATCCATGGGAAATGCGGAAGGAAATCCGAACAACTTCTGTGTGCCGTGTGCCATAAAGAGGAGGGCCGCAATGACCCGGAAGGCAAGATAAGCGGGCCCACTGAGGGCATTGAGCAGAGCATCAAACTTGTTCATCGCAATTGCCTTTAATGGTCAGGTTATTGCGAGCATCAGCCTATGCGCAGGGGCCGTCCAGGACAATTCGCGTCGCGCTCAGTGCGCGGGCTTTACCCGTGGCGTTGCACCAGGCTTTTGCATTGGGACACCGTGACACCTGCAATGAGCGCCCACAACGGCGCGGCGAGGCCCATGATCGTGATGCCCGAGGCGGAGACCAAGAACGCCACCAGGGCTGCCATTTGATCCTCGCCGCGAAACGCCTCCGAAAACGACTGCTTGAGGATGCCAAGGAGGGCGAGGCCCGCGAGGGTGGCGGTGAAGGGCGCCGGCAGGACGAATGCGAGCCGGGCGGCAGTCGGCGCGAGGAGACCCAGCAGGATCGCGAGCAGGCCGAACGTGACCGACGCCGTCCAGCGGCTTTCCGGCGGTGAAAGCGGGCTGAACAGCGCCGTGTGGATGGTGCCCAGCGTGGCGGGCACGGCGCCGAAAAAGCCGTTGAACGTGCCGCCGAGGCCGAGCGCGAAGGTCACGCCGTTATAGTTGGGCGGCACGCCGCGAGCCTTCATGACGGCGAAGGACTGGCCGTTGTGAATGGCGACCATGGTCATCAGCATCGCGGGCGTCAGGCTGAGGATGGCGTCGAGCCGAAAAACCGGCATGACGAAGACGGGTGAGACGAGTTCGAGCGGCGGCAGGGCGATCGGGTCGCCGGGGAGGAACGACAGCGCGAGCGCGCCGGCGATCATGGCTGCGAAAATGGGTGGGACACGGCGCGAGAACGCGGGAAACAGGGAGGCGGCCGCGAAGGCTGCCACCGTGGTGCCCGCGATCAACGGCGCATCGGCAACGCTGGTCACCATGCCGGTGCCGAACGGCAAAAAGACGCCCAGGAGCATGCCCAGCGCCACCGGTACGGGGACAAAGCGCATCAAAATGTTGATCGCGCCCGACCAGCCGAGCGCGGCGAGCAGGAGCGCCGCCACGATGGATGCGCCCATGGCTTCGGCGAAGCTCATCTGGGTGAGGGCAGCCGGCAGCAGAGTGATGCCGGCGATGGTCCACAACACGGTGATGGGCTGGCGGTAAAGCGCGCACAAGATGAGCGTCAGCACGCCGCCGGCGCCATAGGCCACCGCCGCCATGGAGGCGGTGATTTCGGGCGACAGATCCGCGCTTTTGCTGACCGACAAAAGGATAGCGAACGGGCCAGTGGCGGAGATGAGAATGGCGGTAAAGGCCGCCGCCAATGCGTCGGGCGTCACATCGCGGCGGAACGCCCTGATGCCGGCCGGCGGCCATTGCACTGGCTCCGGCCCCATGTGCCAGCCGGGTTCGCTCGGGCTTGGCGGCGCGGGTGAATTCACCTTACACCGCGCGGCGCGACACGGATTGCGGATGTGTGCAGATCGATCCCTCGGCTAGGCTTGGTAACCTATAATAGTTGCGCCGGCGCACTGGATAGCAAGCCCGCCGCAGGCCGCCTGCGCCACGTCGAAGCCGCGCTGCGCCCACAGCGCTGCGGTCGCGCCAAGGTTCGCAAACCCCAAAGTGTAGGCCGGCACGCACGGCAACGCCGGAACCGGTCGATTGCCTGTGCCGGCGTAGCCCCAGGCGGGGTTCGTGATGGTGATCGCGCCCCGCTCCAACTCAAAGCGGGCGACCTCAGAGGCCCGGGCGCTCCCAACCGAGGTCGGTTCACGGCCAAAGAAACACCGATAGCGGTCCGCTACTTCAAGAACGTCGTCGACGGTGACAAGGGCGGAAATGAGCTTAACCGCGCCGTTTTCGTGGTCGATATAGCGCTCCTGCCACAGCGCCTCGGGCGTGTGATGGGTCACGTACTGGAACCGCCCTTCCGCCATTTGGCCGGGTGCTGGGCGCAGCACCGAAAAGTGCAGTTCCGTTTCGTCGCCATCAACAGCGCTTATTCTGCGCTTCAGGTCGAGCACGGGTAGGACGCGAAAGCCTTCGTCCTTGAGAGCTTTGGCTTTCACAGCCAGGTCCGGCGTCGTGAAAGAGAGCATGTGAGGACCGGTGTATCGTGCCAGGGCAGCAGTCACCTGCTGCGAGACGGCTGTCGGCTCACCAGTGTTCGCGAGCAGCCCCAAATAGCCCTCGCGCAGCATGACGCAGCGATTTCCGGTGCCGGACGTCCCATGCTGGCTGTGGTGCGTGCTCCACGGCGTCAGTGTGAAGCCGGCACGCTCGAAGTCCTGCGCCGCGTCGTCCATGTCAGCCGTAAAGTGGACGATGTTGTCGAAAAAAATGTCGCCGGGGCTGACGGGGCATTGGATCGACTGGTGGTGGGCCTTGGGCAGGGTCATGGCCGGATCTAGTCTCTCGCAGTGCAGTCCAGTCTTCCATACGCTCAGACTGTGGTGACAGATGGCCCAGTTGCTCTGTGCCAGCAGTCGCAGTCCTCCAGTACACAGCGAAATAGGTCAGGGGGCGGCGCTGTCGCTGCCCTTGGCCTCCTGCAACGAAAAAGTGTCAAGGGTAACAGCCTTGTGGCAAAAACGCTGTGCAGAGAGATCGCTCAGGTTTAGGACTTTGAACCCATTCCGATTCATCCATACCGGAGACCTCCACCTCGACAGTCCGCAGCGCACGTTGGCCGATTTGGACGACGCGCGGGTCGGTCCGTTGCGCGAGGCTAGCCGGCGGGCGTTTGCCGAGGTGGTCGCGGAGGCAATCCGGCGCGATGTCGATGCGGTTCTGATTGCCGGCGATCTTTGGGATGGGGATTGGCGGGACGTGTCGGCGGGGCTGTTCGTTCAGGACAAGCTGGCCGAACTCGCCGACCACGGCATCGCGGCGGTGGCGATCCTCGGCAACCATGACGCCGAAAGCGCCGTGACATCGCGGGTGCGGGAGGTGCCGCACCTGCACCTGTTGCC
>ERZ1740058.674-NODE-674-length-22857-cov-6.213622_pt1 | contig 22857 bp, 24 predicted proteins | sample MGYA00581745_ERZ1740058 | MGnify/ENA primary metagenome ERZ1740058 (study PRJEB43018, sample SAMN04849742) | marine metagenome | isolation source: floating plastic debris | place: Pacific Ocean | collected 2008-08-30 | study: EMG produced TPA metagenomics assembly... | reverse complement strand
ATATGAAAAAAACTATGCACCAGCACTTGCATGAACCATAGAAATCGCGGTGTTAAGGTGTTAGAGAGGTGATTCCATTTGTGATTAATGATCTGTTTTGGATACCCAAACCTTATAAAACCATAACACACTAATACCCCGTGACGACTACTATAACACCATAACACTTGAACACCTTCACTAGAACACATTAACACCTAAACACTATTACAACATTGACTCCCATCCTTCAAATTCAACATCTGCATAAACGCTACGGAAAGATTCACGCGGTGAATGACCTGTCGCTAGAAGTACAAGCGGGGCAGGTATTCGGCATTTTAGGCCCGAACGGCAGCGGAAAAACTACCACGCTAGGCATCGTTCTCGACGTGGTTAAAAAAAACAGCGGCGCGTACCATTGGTTCGGTAACCTGCCCTCGGCCGAAAGCCGCAAGAAGATAGGAGCTATTCTGGAAACTCCAGTGTTTTATCCGTACCTCTCAGCGGTAGATAATCTTAAGATCGTAGCCCTGATCAAGGGAGTAGACGAAAGCCGGATTGACACGGTACTGAAAACGGTAGATTTACACGAGCGCAGGCTAGATGCTTTTAAAACTTACTCACTAGGTATGAAACAGCGGCTGGCGATTGCTTCGGCCCTACTCGCCGACCCGCAAGTAATGATTCTGGACGAGCCTACTAACGGCCTCGACCCCCAGGGCATTGCCGAGATTCGGCAGCTAATTATCCAGATTGCCCGGCAGGGGAAGACGATCATTTTGGCCAGTCATCTGCTGGACGAAGTGCAGAAGGTTTGTTCCCACTTTGCGGTGCTAAAAAAAGGCAAGCTGATCTACTCCGGTAGTGTAGACGAGGCGCTAACCGGAACCGATACGGTAGAAGTAGCTGCTGATGATATGAATCGGTTGGAAGAAACTGTGAAACAATTTGCCCACATCCAATCCGTCCGTCCTGAAAAGCAATTTTTACGGGTTCGGCTGACCGATAACCAAAGCAGTGCCGACCTGAACCGCTTTCTGGTAGAACGGGGCATCGTAGTATCGCACTTATCGCAACGAACTAACAGTCTGGAGCAGCAGTTTTTGCAGATACTAGCCGCCGATCAGTCGCCTGCTGCTTCCGAAAATCATTCTCTGGCTAACCAAAACATTACTACCCATGCCTAGACTACTCGCTATTGAATGGCTCAAGCTGAAAAGCTACCGCCCGTTCTGGATACTGATGACACTCTACTTTCTGGTACTGTCACTAGTACTAAGCGGGGTAATGCTCTTTTTTGAGTATCTGGCGAGCCGAGGGGCCGAATTTAATGGGATAGATCCATCTATCGTTCCGTTTTACGATTTTGCTGACATCTGGCAAAACATGACTTATCTGGCAACTTTCCTGAAAATCTTTCTGGGTTTTATTGTAGTCATTTCCATCACTAATGAGTACAGCTACAAAACTATTCGGCAGCACATCATTGATGGTCTTACCCGTTGGGAATTCTTAGGCAGCAAATTGCTGATCATCCTAGCCATTGCGGTAGTAAACACGCTTTTCGTTTTTGTTCTGGGATTAATTCTCGGATGGATTTATTCTCCGGTACAGGGTATGGACGTCATGTTTGAGTATGCCGGGTTCTTGCTAGGCTATTTTCTAGATGTGTTTGCGTTCTTAACGTTTGCTCTGTTAGTCGGCATGCTGATTAAGCGAACCGGTTTTGCCATTGTGCTCCTAGCACTTTATACCCTGTTTATTGAACCTATCGGTGCGCTTGTTTTATCGATAGAATACAGCGAATATACTTTTCATCAGTACTTTCCTATTCGGGCTATTAACAACCTAATTCAGGTACCCTTCGGAAAGTATCTATTCCAGGAGGTACAGGATTACGTAGCCTTCGGCGATATTGCTCTAGTAGTAGCCTACGTTGGGCTGTTTATTTTCTTTAGTTATCGGCTGCTAAAGATCCGGGATATTGGTGGCTGATACTAACCGGTTTGCCCGCTTTGGAAAAAACTGTAGAAAGTGTTAAAAATGGCAAAGAACCTCCATGACTCAGAAACCACCAAGCACATCTGCCTCATTAGCTAACTACGAGGTTAACGTCAAAATAAAGTTGGCGGCACTTTGGACGACGCTGATGTTCCTCTACATCTACGCCGATTATTTTGAACTAAAAACACCCGGTACACTGGAAGATATGATGAACCTCAAAACGCCCGTAGGCCCCGCCACTCCGGGTTTGCTCGTTATCTTTTCTGTGCTATTGATTGTCCCGGCGCTGATGATTTTCCTCTCGGTTTTTCTCAAGCCCCAACTTAATAAGTGGCTCAATATTGTTGTTGCCTTTTTCTACGCGGGTATCTCTATTCTCATTATTGTTTCCGGAATCGGTAATGAATGGCAAACGTTTTTCGTGCTGTACAACGTAGTAGAGGTTTTCATTTTTGTGCTAATCATCTGGCAGGCGTGGCACTGGCCGAAGAAGCGGACAGCATGATGTTGCCGGGGTAATCACGAAAAAAGGCCGTAGTCCGAAGAGTACGACCTTTTACAACTCTAACATCAAAAATTTTACCGGCCTATCTGAGCGGTACGGTCTACTCCGGCCCGACGGCCATATTCGGAAAAGATCAGCGTAACGGCATTCTTTAGCGTTTCTTCCCGGTTTTTCATTTTTGTTTCTAATACCCCAGGGGCGTAACCTTGCCATACTAACTGCTTCTTCTGCCGGTCAATCAGGTCAATAACTACGTCGCCCTCTTTATCCTGGCTAATATTGCTATTCATAGTAGGCCCGCCGTACCACCAGCCGTAGAAACTTGGGTTGAAATTCTGTGAGCCGCTAATGCGCTCTTCTACCATTACCTGGGGGTTCACCAGTAAGTCCGGATTTTCCCGCGATAGTACGTAACCTCTTCCTTCCATTTCTCGCTGTACAGTTTCCTTCAACCGCTTCTTCATCAGCGTATTGTAGAACAGAGGTTCGTCAGCTGGGGATTGGCTATGCTCTTGCTGAAACTCATCGGCCCAGTAGAAAGTAATATAGTTTTCAAATTCAGCATCCCGGTCGTAGTCGGTCAGCACCGAATACGAGGTAGTACATCGTACCATCAGCAAACTAACTCCGATGATTCCTAATAATTTTATTGCTCTCATAATTATTCCGTTTAAGTGATTTATAAACCGATACGCCCTTTAGCAGCGTTCTCGCCTTTCGCCTATCCAGTAATAGGAACTTGGTTTTTCCGACAAAGTAAAGGTGAATGAGTATAGAATGGGCTGAAATATCAGCGAAAAACGCCGCTAAGAAGGCTGTATCTTCGTTATTACAACGAACAAATACTAAAAAATTATCCAACGATCTGTTAAAAATTGCTAAAGAAAAGTGCTATTCCTGACCTTCTAACCTAGCCCTCTTTTCGATGTAGCGAGGATAGTATACCATCTTAGCGACTGCTATACTCAGGCTCCGGTAGCTCGGGGCTGGGCTACCGGCAGCATCGCTATCGAAAAACTACCATTTCCAGCGGCCTCACATTGTGGTGCTATGGTAGATAGTCTATTAGCTCGCCAATCCAAGCAGTCTCATTATCTGTCAGTACAATGACACTTATCTTCAAAATCAGCAAACTATTGGCGAGTTACCCACTTTTATTAGTGTAATCACAAGATCCGATGTACTTGAAACCACGTAAATGGTACCACCATCGGATTTTTCCCGAGCCAATAAATGACAAATACATGCAGATATTCGACAATATTTTTCTTTTACTTTCAGTTTCTATTCTACTTATGTGTTCATCCGCCCAAGAAAGTTTGCAAGCTTCCCACCAGAAGGAATACCCCAACGTAGCGCTTTCTAAAGAATTAGTGCGTGCGGCTAGAGAAGGCACCGACGCTTCCGAAATTATGGACAAGCTAGCCACCGTTTCAGTAGAGGAACTATCGACTGAACTAGACAGCGATGAAGCCAGCAAGGCCTTCTGGATTAACGTGTACAACGGCTACGTTCAGAATATTTTAACCAAGCGGCCTGAGTTGTTCGAAGACCGGGGGGCCTTTTTCAAAAAAGACCAGATTAGGGTAGCGGGCGAGTTGATTAGTTTGGATAAGATTGAGCACGGAATTATTCGGGGTTCTAAAATTAAGTGGCTGTTAGGGTTAGTATCTAACCCGTTTGTAGATAAGTACGAACGTACTTTCCGGATGAGTCAGGCCGACGGGCGCATTCACTTTGCGTTAAACTGCGGGGCGAAAAGCTGCCCCTACATTGCCATTTACGATGCCCCCTTCATGGACGAGCAACTGGACGAAATTTCCCGGCAGTTTTTGAACCGCAACAGCACCTACTCACCTGAAGAAAACAGAGTAAATGTCACCTCCCTGTTTAGCTGGTTCCGGGGCGATTTCGGTGGCAAAAGCGGCATTCGCGATTATCTAAAAAAGTATGATGTGATTCCCCCAGACTCCAAACCTTCCCTCTCCTTCGACGACTACGACTGGACGCTAGAACTCGGGAACTACACTGATTTAAGTGCAGGGAAAACCGCGGCGAGGTGACAGAAAGTAGAATTCAGGATATAGTCAATACATCCCTATTTATTTTCCTTAAAGCCTAATAATATTGTTTTGAAAATATAGAAAACTGACAATACTAAGATCCAGACTGTACTACCTACTAAAACCTTATTATATAATTCAAGAGATGAGAATTCTAAGATTCGGGGGTATATCCAGACACTTGCAAAAAAATAGGGAGCAAAAGCCATTAAAATCATTGGTAACGTTAAAAGAACCGATAGACAACCAACTTTCGTTTTAAAGTTGAATTTTCCTATTTCGTCGTAAATTGAAAATGGTAGTACCAGTCTTGTAAAATCATCAGTAAACAAAATATCATCCTTTGAATCACTAAAAGCGAAGTAGTCGCTGGCAAAATTTCTAACTAGGTTCTTAATTTCAGCTTTGTGAGAGCTTAAAATCACAAATCTAAGAATTAGAAAACTGAAAATCAGTGGAAGAACATAAAGAAGTGGTTTGGTATCACTAATTTTTAAGGGACCTAACTGAATCTCACCTTTGATGTCTAACTCCCCTAGATAGTAAATCAAAATTAGAACCAACATACCTATGCTGGTTAGGTTTATTCGTTTATCTAAGTTTTTAGATTTATTAAATATTTCTGAAAGAAATACATTCAACTTATCAGTATGATTATTTTTGATAAGTTGTTTTATCTCGCTTTCGGTCATTCAAGCTTGTTACTAACAGTAAAATACTCCCTTTGTATAGGGCGGGGCTATTTGCAATATAAGAATTACTAATAACGGTTTAAAGTAGTGCTTGATAATCATTTGCTATTATTACCGAACCCAAAACTATCAATTTAACTGTAAGGTATATTTTCCAGTACGTGGGTGACTGCTTCCAGGCGGGCTTGGGATTTTTGGTTGGCGTCTACAATCCGCCAGGGCGCGTGGTCGGAGTTGGTTATTTCAAACATCCGCTCCTTGTACTTGCTGTATTCGTCCCACAGTTCCTGCGCCTTTTTGTCAACGGCAGTCATCTTCCAGCGCTTCATGGGGCTGTTCTGTATTTCCTTAAACCGTTTGGCCTGCTCTGCTTTGGTAATGGAAAAATAAAACTTAATCAGGTAGGTATCAGACTGAATCAGCATCTTTTCAAAGTCGTTGACCTGCGACATGAAAATCTCGTATTCCTGATTGGTACAGAAGCCATTTACTGGTTCTACAATGGCGCGGTTATACCAGCTTCGGTCAAAAAAAACAATCTCGCCGGGCTTGGGCAACTGGTTGATATAGCGTTGAAAGAACCACTGCTTTCGTTCGTCGTCGGTAGGAACATTCAGGGCTACAATTCTAAAGTGCCGGGGATTAATGTATTCGGTAATTCTTCGGATGGCTCCACCTTTTCCCGCAGCATCCCGCCCTTCAAAAATGATTACCACTTTCTTGTCATTTTCAATCACCCAGTTTTGCAGTTTGATCAGCTCCTCCTGCTTCTTCTTCAGTTCAACGCTGTTAGCCGCTTCTTCCAATGACTTAGCCAGATTCACTTTTTTGTTTCTCAGCAGCGCGTGTAAGCCCTCCTTGGAGTTGAGAAGGGCTACATCTTCTTCGGTTAGTTTTATTTTACTCATGGCTGGTTGCTAGATATCAATTTGGAAAGCACTGCGGTGGTATCGCATAATAACGTTAGGGTCGGGAAAGAGGGGGATTTTTGATCTTCCTTTCCCTTTATAGTCAAACTGCGAAAGCAGGTACCGCATGCTCTCCAGCCTGGCTTGCTTTTTACTGTTCGTCTTTACGATAATCCAGGGGCTAAAATTAGTGTGAGTCTTACTGAACATCTGCTCCTTATAATAGGTGTATTTGTCCCACAATTCCTGCCCCTTCATATCTACCGGACTAAATTTCCAGCGCTTCAGCGGGTTACTCAACCGAGCATCAAACCTTCTCTTTTGCTCATCTTTAGAGATTGAAAACCAGAACTTTATGATTTTCAGATTGTCTTCGTAAAGCAGATGTTCAAACTCGGGCACCTGCTCCATAAATTTCTCGTACTGCTCTTTGGTGCAAAAGCCCATCACTGGCTCTACCACCGCCCGATTGTACCAGCTCCGGTCAAAAAAGACAATCTCACCCGCATTGGGTAGCACTTTAATGTATCGCCGGAAGTACCATTGCCCTTTTTCCACTTCGGTAGGTTTGGTCAGAGCTACTACTCGAGAAGTACGAGGGTTGAGGTGCTCTTTAAAGCGTTTGATGGAACCCCCTTTCCCAGCAGCGTCTCTTCCTTCGAATATGACGGCTACCCGCATTTTATTCTGGGCAATCCACTTCTGAAGGTCCACAATCTCCGATTGTAGCTTAGCGAGCTCGGCTTCGTATCTTAGTTTTTTGAGAGTTTTATTGATAGGGATGCCTTCTTTGTCAGCAATAGCAATTAAGTCTTCTCTAGTTTTTGACTGGAGTAGGTGCTCGGATTTGAAATTCATAGGTTAGTTTATCTTGCTTACTGATAACCGACTCGGCCGGTTGACCCGCAATATAGCAATTACTTTTTTTGGCTACCGAGCTAAGTTTAGAAATGGGTGTAGCGCCGCCGACGGATGTAGAATTTTACCAGTCCGAACAAACCGATAAAAATTAGGGGAAGTAACAGATTGATCAATTGCCAGCGGGTGGCCTGGGCTTTTACTTTTATCTGATCTAACGGGCGTAAGCGTACCTCTTTGGAACGGGCCCGAATCAGTCCGTTTTCATCTACCAGATAAGCTAGAGCGTTCAGTACAAAGTCCTGGTTAGCAAACGTTCGCTCGGTAAAGGGATCGAAGCCGAGGGGCAACGGACGGTTGTTCTGAGGATCAAGTTCGTTGCGGACCAGATCGCCATCGGAAACCACCAGTAGCTTGGTGGGAACACTTTCGTCACGAAAATCCTTAGTGTTTAATCCGGTAGGTAAAATGCGGTTTCGGAATACGGAGGTGAACATACCTTCCAGCAAATAGGCTATCGCCTGCGGCCCCGCCTGATAGCGTTCCGGTTGGGGGGCTTGCCGCAGTTCGTCCAGATCTACGACAATGGGCGTACTGAGCACCCTGGAATACTGAGAAGTAAACGCCAGTGGGGTTTTGGTGACCCCAGTCGCCGCAATGGTATCCATACTGTTGACAAAGCGTAGGTAGACAGCATCCAGATTGCGCACCATCGGGTGAGGAGGGTATTTGTTAACTAACGGAAAAAACGGCCAGGGCAGTAATCGAATCTGAGGTTGGTCACCCATATTACCTACCACAATCGGGTATTGACCCGATTCAATATCCTGCACCAAAGTAGGATTAATCCGTACTCCGTAGCGAAACAACATATCATCCAGTCCAACATCCAGCGGAAAGGCAAAAGCCCCATCAGAGCCCAGACTATCCATATCAACGCCTAACGCATCTAGAAAAAACAAAGCCTTCCCACCGCGCATAATGTACTGGTCTAGCTTGTACTGATCTTCGCGGCTAAACGGCTGTAGCGGCTTGGCAATAATCACTGCATCTACCGGAGCAATCTCTTCCGATTGGGGTAGAAACAGTTCGTACACATCGTAGGTCTGCGAGAGGGCGTCAATCAAACTTCCCATCTCGGCCGAAGGCAACTCCCCGTGCCCTCGCATAATAGCCACCTGCTTGCGCCGGTCGGCGGTCACTCCCTGAATGGCCGAAGCCAGTTCGTACTCCACTCCTTCAACGGACTGATTGAGTTGCTGCAATGCCGAAGCTCCTTTGTCACCCTTCAGCAGCATCACTGCTCTTTCCCGACCTCCGGAGCGAATTACAGCGCCCGGCACAATCAGCCGCTGAATACGACTTCCGTCTTCTTCATCAAACACCCGGGTAATCTCAATACCCATGCTATCCAGCGTAAAGAAAAAGCTATTCCGCTGCTCCGCACTTACCGCAGTGAGCGGGTCTACAAAGCGGTATCGCAGATTGCCTCCGGTGTAGGCCTGAAAGTCATCCAGCGTTTCTTCCACGCTACGCTGCAGCCGCTGAAACTCGGGTGGCAGTTCTCCTTCCAGGTAAACCGTGACCTCTACCGGCTGCGCCAGATTTTCCAGCATTCCCTTAGTCGCACTACTCAGACTGTAGCGGTTTTCTTCGGTAAGATCAATACGAAAGAAGTAATTCTGAGCCAGTACGTTGAGGAAAAATAGTGCTACCACCCCGATACCTAGCTTAGAGATATCGCGCCAAAAAACCTTACGCTCACGTTGAATTGCCTGTTTACTCAAAATTAGAGTGTTTTAGTTTTTTGGTGTTATTGTTTTATGGTCCTTGGTCATTTGTCGCTATTCATTACTCATTACACATTGCTAATTGTTCATTGTCTTTACCACTTTCTACTATTGAGTACTAACTGAGTTAGTAGTAACATCAGTGTGGTGACGGTGATAAAATATAGCAGGTTACGGGAATCAATCAAGCCCCGGCTCATAGAATCGTAATGGTACAGGATACCGAATTTCTCAATCAGCAGTGTGGAATCACCCCAAGCTTCCAGTCCGGCCAGTGAACTGAATCCGGTATACAGTAAAAAGCAAAGGAACGCCGCCAGTATGAAAGCAATCACCTGGTTTTCAGTAAGCGATGAGGCGAAAATACCTACTGCTGTAAATACCCCACCCAGCAAAATCAACCCGATATAGGAGCCAGCAATACCCGCCGAATCCAAGTTACCTACCGGATTGCCCAATTGGTAAACCGAAATATAGTAAACCAAGGTAGGAATCAAGGTAAACACCACAATGGTCCAGGCAGCAAAGTACTTGCCCAGCACCAGCTGCCAGTCGGCAACCGGTTGGGTGAGAATCAACTCCATCGTACCCGCCTTTCGTTCTTCAGCAAAGCTGCGCATGGTAATAGCTGGGATCAAAAACATAAATACGTACGGCCCTAACGTAAACAACGTCGATAGATCGGCAAAACCGTAGGAGAGCACGCCAGTATCGGGGAAAACCCACATCAGCAGCCCGGTGCCAGTTAGAAACACCGCCATTACCACGTAGGCAATCAGAGAGTTGAGGTAACTGTTTACTTCTTTGCGGTAGATAGCCAGCATAGCGTCAGGAGGGGTTAGTTTCGGTAGCGGTTAAACTTCGGAAAATTTCTTCCAGGGAGGTACCGCCTACTTTCTTTTGGTCTTCAATCAACCGTTGTAGACCAACAAGCACCTGCTGCTGCTCGCAGGCAAAGCGGAAAATTTCCGGACGAATATCGGGCTGCTCCAGTGGCGCCTCTAGCTCATAAGTGTTTTGGTACTTCTGTTTTACCAGGCTAGCCCCGGTGAACGAGCGTAGCCGCTCTTCATCTACCGGTTGCATAAAAACTACTTCTACTCGCTGTACTTCGCCCTCACTCTGGTTTTCACCTGATTGTAGGTCGGCTAAAGCACTGTCAATCACAATATTACCCCGATTAATGATAATCACCCGGTCGCAGAGGGCTTGTACCTCCTGCATAATGTGGGTAGAAAAAACTACTGTCTTCTCCTTACTTATTTCTTTAATCAGCGATCTGATCTCGGAAAGTTGGTTAGGATCTAAACCAGTGGTTGGTTCGTCCAGAATCAGCACTTGCGGGTTATGGATCAGGGCCTGGGCCAGGCCAACCCGTTGTCGGTACCCTTTAGAGAGTGCCCCAATTTTCTTTCGTTGTTCCAATCCCAAACCGCAAAGAGTAACCACTTCTTTCACTCTTTCGATAAGGCTCACTCCTCTCAGTCCGTACAATGACCCAATGAACTGTAAATATTCGTGCACGTACATGTCGAGATAAAGCGGATTGTGTTCAGGTAGGTACCCCAAACAGCGCCGTACGGCTACCGAATCTTCTTCTACGTCATGGTCGCACACCTGCACTTTACCCTGCGTTGGCGGCAAATAGCCGGTTGCAATCTTCATGGTCGTAGATTTTCCCGCACCGTTGGGGCCGAGAAAACCCACAATCTCTCCAGGATGAGCTGCAAACGAAATGTCGTTTACTGCCACCTGGGTTCCGTAAGTTTTAGTCAGATTCTCAATAACAAGCGACATACGCTGAATTGATTGCTTAATAGTTGATAGTAGTGAGTGTTTTAGTTCTCTAGTGTTAGGGTGTTATGGTTTTATAGCTGAGTCCTTTTCCATAGACGACAGTCCACAGTACATAGTGTTCTTTTTCACTATCCATTGCTAACTGTTCACTGTACATTATTCATTGAAAACGTTGGCAAATTGGATGGTTAGGTAGAAAATCACAAGCAAAAAACAGGCATTTCTTACACCGAGATGAGAAAACCTATTTTAACTATCGGATTTGGTCGCCTTTGACTTACGGTTGTGGCCATTAGAGCCAGACTCTTGCAAAGGTTCGGTGGTGTGGGGTACGGGCTGATACTGCTCGTTTTTACTCTGCTCCATCTGCCGAGGGTGCTTTACCGGCACCACCACTGAATTCTTCGCTATACTAAGTATTCGCCGCTCGAAATGATTCTTAATCAGCAACAAAAATACCAAAACTAACACGTAGAAGCCCGTAACAATCAGAAAGCCCAGATAAGAGCTATCCAGTGCATCGTTTAGTAGTAGACCAATTGTAACACTCAAAAACATCAGTACGAATAGGGCTGCCAATCCAATAGCTAACAGAATAACTACTTTAGAGATAATCTCGGTTAGTTTCTCCTGGGCACTGGCTTTAATGCGCTCTACTTCCAGGCGGATGTAGTAGCCAGGGTGGTTGACTAGGTCTATGTATTTAGCAATGACCTTGGGTACTTTCATGAACAGATTAGGTTTTGCTACAAATAGTACCGTTCAGAAAGGCGAAGTGTTTAGTCTCGAGAGCAAATTATCTCGCCACTTAATCTTACATTACCGGTTCGGTTGTGAAGTTAATGTCCCACTAGTACCGGCTCCCGCTTGAGTTTCTTTTTTCCTGTAGACAGCATACCGTGTACTCCTTCCAGAGGCATGTTTATCAAGAACACGTGCACACCCCGTTCATCGGCAACATGCTGAAACTCGTAGATCGCTTCAATCACGTCGTAGTCAATATACTTAGTGTTATCACCGTAAATTTCAACCACTGATCCTTCGGGAAGCTGATCCAGTGCTTTGGCCAGACTGGCTTTATTCAAAAATGAAACATGCTCGCTCAGGTGAATTTCGTAATGATCGTGCGTGTCCTTACTTTCGGTAATAAATGAGAAAGGTGTACTGTAGTTGGCCCGCAGAATGTAGTAAAAACCTACTGCCATACCGATAGCAATACCTACCAATAAGTCGGTAAATAGTATAGCCAGTATGGTGACAATAAAAGGCACAAACTGATCGTAGCCCAGTTTCCACTGCTGTTTGTACAGTATTGGCTTGGTAAGCTTGTATCCTACGTTTAAAAGCACTGCGGCTAGGGCAGCCAGCGGAATCATATTCAGCACATTTGGGATGAGCAACGTGCAGAAAAGTAAAAGTATGCCATGATAGAAGGCCGACATCTTCGTTTTTCCGCCGGCACTGATATTTGCTGAACTCCGTACGATAACAGCTGTCATAGGAATACCTCCGATAAATCCAGCAATCATGTTACCAATTCCCTGCGCCCTTAGTTCTTTATTAAGTGGAGTACGGTGTTTTTCAGGATCAAGCTTGTCGGTAGCTTCAATACTGAGTAAGGTTTCAATACTGGCAATAATAGCGATGGTGATTGCCGTGCGCAGTGTCATTGGATTTAGAAACTGAGAGAAATCAGGAAAGTCCAGTTCCTGTTGAATGTCACCCATATCCCGGATAATAGGCAATTGCACCAGATGCTCGGGCTGAATAGCCAATTCGGGAGCAAAGGCAAAGAAAGCCTGATTAACCAGCACGCCCAGTAGCACGGCTACCAACGCACCCGGTGCGATAGAAAGCGGCGATTTTTTAATAAAAGGCTGGTTCCAGAGAATGATAGCTCCGAGCGATATTACTCCCACTACGAGCGCTCCCCAGCGAAGATTGGCAAAAGCGAACCCAATTTCTGAGAACGTATTTCGTCCATCAGCCTGAAAGAAAGCAATATCCCCGAAGAAGTCCTGGTCAATACCCAGGAAATGCGGAATCTGCTTCAGTATCAGAATAAGCCCAATAGCGGCCAGCATACCCCGTATAACCGCTGAAGGAAAATAGTGACCAATGACCCCGGCTTTCACCATGCCCAACGCTATTTGTATGGCACCCGCCAGAATTACTGCACACAGAAACCCCTCAAACGAACCAATGGCTTCTATCCCATCCAGCACAATCACCGTAAGACCCGCTGCTGGGCCGCTTACCGCTAAATTAGAGCCGCTAAGCAAAGCCACCACAATTCCACCGATAATGCCGGTAACCAGGCCTGAAAGCAGTGGAGCCCCCGAAGCCAGGGCAATTCCTAAACAAAGCGGAAGGGCTACTAAAAATACAACGAGTGAGGCGGGTATGTCTTCTTTTAAGTGCTTAGCGAAGTCATGATTGGGTTTCATAGGTCTGTCTCTTTTGCTTACGGATAATTTTTCTAGCACAAATTCGCTAGATAACAGTTTACTTTACTATAGACTAGCCCTTACTTAGCCGTTTTCTGTCGGCCATTGGCAGTAAATGGGGATTATTAAGCGAGGAGCAGGGCTTAGATGACTAAATTAATCAATAAATATAAAACTAAAATACAAAAAGCTACGCAACAGTACGAAGTGGAACATCAATTATTTTGACTGAGTATTGCAACCGTCTGTTAGAGTAATACTCTTATCTATTGGCTTCCTTCTTTTGTTTCTTGCATATGGCTAGAGTACCTTAGTTCAATAATTTTAAAAAACAATCTGTGTGGAGTACGATATTGTTATCATCGGAGGCGGAATTGTAGGGTTGGCCACCGCCTTGAAAATTAAAGAACAGCAACCGCAACTGAAACTGGCGGTGCTGGATAAAGAAAAGCAGGTTGCTGCCCACCAAACCGGCCACAACAGTGGGGTAATACATTCGGGGGTTTACTACAAACCGGGCAGCCTGAAAGCTAAGAATTGCGTGCGTGGCTACGATATGCTAATTGAGTTCTGCGATCAGCACGAAATTTCCTACGAACTTTGCGGTAAAGTGATTGTAGCGACGAACCCCAAGGAACAACCTCAGCTAGATACTATTCAGAGCCGGGGTAAGGCCAATGGGCTAACCGGGCTTAAGCGATTAGCGAAGGAGGAGATTGCCAAGTACGAACCGCACGTGAATGGACTGGAAGCCATCTTCGTTCCCCAAACCGGAATCATAGACTACAAAGCGGTCAGTCAGAAGTATGCGAAGTTGATGCAGGAGAAGGATGGTAAGCTGTTTCTGGACCGTAAGGTGCTAGATATTCGTACCCACGTTGGCGGTAGTACCATCATTACCAACCACGGCACGTTTACCACCCGAGTCGTAGTCAATTGCGCTGGATTATACTCCGACAAAATTGCCAGCATGATGCGCGAAGACGTTAATGTTAAAATCGTTCCGTTCCGGGGCGAGTACTACGAGTTGAAAGAGGATAAACAATATTTAGTAAAGAACCTGATTTACCCGGTGCCCGACCCTAATTTTCCGTTTTTAGGCGTGCACTTCACCCGCATGATTCAGGGCGGTATTGAAGCGGGCCCTAACGCCGTGCTGGCTTTCCGCCGGGAAGGATACACTAAGACCGATGTAAATTTTAGCGAACTGAGTGAAACGCTGCGCTGGCCAGGCTTCCAGAAAGTAGCTCGTAAATACTGGCAAACCGGTATGGGCGAAATGTATCGTTCCTTTTCTAAATCGGCTTTCACCAAAGCGTTACAGCACTTGATTCCTGATATTCGGGAAGAAGATTTAATCCCCGGTGAAGCCGGGGTACGCGCTCAGGCCTGCGACCGCGAAGGTGGGCTGCTGGATGATTTTAAGATTATGGAAGACGAGTATGCTGTGCACGTGCTAAATGCCCCGTCTCCAGCGGCTACTTCCTCACTTTCAATCGGTCAAACGGTATCCGAACTGGTTTTACAAAGATTTAATAAGAAGCAAGCAACTTTTTCTAAAGAAGATGCGTAGTTTTATTGTAAAGAAAAAATATGCTGACACACTGTTCAGTAGTTGCTTCGAAGCATGTTGTTGTGCACTACGTACTGCACAAGATGGGATTGGTACGCAAACGTAATCAAAAAATATCCTCCAATAAGAGAACCCTTCTTGTGCATCGCAAGAGGGGTTTTTTTATGGACTAACAAAATGTTTTAGTGTTGAGGTTAGATACCAAAACACCCAAACACAAAAACACTATAACACAAACATTAAATGATTGACTTTAACATATCTTCATCAGCTTTACAAGAGCGTATTGAGCAGCTAGGAAGCTTTGTGGGTAATACGCCGCTGTTTCCGATCTCTCGGGTGTTCCAAAAACCAGGGGTGAAAATCTTTGCTAAACTGGAATGGTACCAGCTAGGGGCTAGCGTGAAGGCCCGCCCCGCCTACAATATCATCCGGGAAGCAATTCGGCAGGGCGATCTAACCGAAGGCAAGCACTTAATTGACGCCTCCAGTGGTAATACCGCCATAGCCTACGCAGCCATTGGCTCAGCAGCGGGCGTGCCCGTTACCATCTGCATTCCTGAAAATGCTTCGGCCGAGCGTAAGCAAATTTTGAAGTCTTACGGGGCGAATGTAATCTTCACTCCGGCCACCGGCGAGATGAACGAAGCGCAAGATCGGGCCCGACAGCTAGCCGCAGAAAAACCGTATCAGTACTATTACGCCGATCAGTATTCTAACGATAATAACTGGCGAGCGCACTACGAGACTACTGCCGAAGAAATCTTCGCCCAAACCAACACCGAAGTCACCCACTTCGTAGCAGGGCTAGGCACCACCGGTACGTTCGTCGGCACCACCCGACGACTAAAAGAAATCAACCCCAATATTCAAAGTATTTCACTACAACCCAATGCGGCCTTTCACGGGCTGGAAGGTTGGAAGCATCTGGAGACAGCGCGAGTTCCTAATATCTATGATCCACGAGTGGCTGACGACAACCGGGAAGTGGATACACTGGAAGCACACGATTTATTGAAGCGCGTAGCTCGGGAAGAAGGTCTACTGCTTAGCCCATCCGCCGCCGCTAATTTGCTGGGAGCTATTCAGGTAGCTGATCAGATTGATGAGGGAGTAGTGGTAACTACCTTTGCTGATTCAGCCGATAAGTACGGTGAGGTGATGAAAATGATTTTTGATTAAGAGTATGACACTGAAAGTTTCTGAAGAAGCACAGCAGGTGATGCAGCAGGATGCGGAAGCCACCTACCCCAACGAATGCTGTGGATTCTTTTACGGGCAGGAGAGCGATGAACGCACAGTGACTGAAGCCATTCCGGTGCAGAACAGCAAGGAGGGTGACCAGCGTCGTCGCTTCGAGATTTCTCCGCTGGATTACATGAAAGCCGAACGCTACGCCGCCGAAAACGGATTGAGTCTGCTAGGAGTGTACCACTCCCACCCCGACCATCCGGCCCGTCCGTCGGAGCACGATCTAAAACAAGCCGTTCCCTACTTCTCTTATATCATTTACTCTATCCACGAAGGCAAAATGGCCGACGTTACCTCCTGGCGCTTAGATGAACAAGGGAAAGAATTTGAAGAAGAGAAAATCGCGGGGAGCTAGGCGCGGGGAGCAGGGTGGACAAAGATGGAAGATGGAAATTTGTAACTGTGATAAGCAATTATGGGAACAATCATTCATAGAATCTACATAAACGATGAACTCAAAATGGAACTTGAGTCAGCAGGTCTTTATGATACTCTATCGCCTTATCGAATGGTTGCCAACTCATTTAACGACTTCAATCAACTCCTGAAAAATGGAGCAAATCTCAGAATTGTTAGCAATGATCAAGAGCATCTGATTAAGAGTGAGCAAGAGTTTAGGAAATGGATTAAAACTAAGTTCAACTCTTCCAATAATGGAGGTTTTGAAAAATACTTAAATAAGAAGATTGATTAGATTATTAAAAGCTTCACTCAACAAAACCTCAAATAACTAAGAACTATAACACTGCGCGGCAGCCGCAATAACACTGCGCGGCGGACGCCCAAACACTTTTACACTAGAAGAATAACATGGCAAAAATAATTATACCCACTCCGCTCCGCAAGTTTACCGATAACCAGCCGAGCGTTGAGACCCAAAGCGATACGGTGCTAGGATCTATCCAGGCACTGACCGATAAATTTCCCGAACTGAAGCAGCACGTCTTCGATGAGCAAGGTAACATTCGCAGCTTCGTGCGCATTTACGTAGGCGACGAGGACATCAAGTCGCTAAACAACGAACAGACCGAGGTGAAAGAAGACACTACCATTAGCATTATTCCGGCAATTGCGGGAGGAGTAAGTCTATGATTAATGAATGATGAAATAGGAAGCCAGGGGCGGGGCGCTGGGAGCTAAGTGAAGTCACCCCATGCTCCCAGATTTTCATTTCATTCATCATTACTCATCAATCATCCAAACACTAAAAAACATGAGTAACAATATCACATTTTCGAAAGAAGAACTGGAGCGGTACAGCCGCCATCTGATCATTCCCGATTTCAATATTGAAGGTCAGCGTAAGTTGAAGGCTGCCAAAGTATTGGTGGTGGGTACCGGCGGACTAGGTGCACCGCTGTTATCGTACCTAGTGGCCGCCGGAGTAGGCAATATTGGCATTGTCGATTTTGATACAGTAGACGATAGCAACCTGCAACGGCAGATACTATTTACGGTAGACGATGTAGGTCGACCCAAGGTAGAAGCCGCGGCGGAGCGATTGCGAAAGCAAAACCCCCACGTCAATATCAAAACCTATAATACGGCACTCACTTCCCAGAACGCGCTGGATATTATCAAAGACTACGATGTAGTGGCCGACGGAACGGATAACTTCCCAACACGCTACCTGGTGAACGATGCCTGCGTGCTGTTGAATAAGGTAAATGTATACGCCTCTATTTTCCGATTCGAGGGTCAAGCCTCAGTGTTCAACTATACCGATAAAGACGGAAATACTGGACCAACCTACCGTGACTTATTTCCTAGCCCTCCCCCTCCAGGTTTAGTACCCAGTTGTGCCGAAGGCGGAGTCATCGGGGTGCTGCCTGGTATTTTGGGTAGCTTACAAGCCAACGAGGTTATCAAAGTAATATCCGGAGTAGGCGATACACTATCCGGGCGACTGTTTCTGTTTGATGCACTGACGTTTGAAACCCGCACGCTGAAGATTCATCGCGATCCAGCCAATCCACTTAATGGAGAAAACCCTACCCAAACCGAGCTGATTGACTACGATCAGTTCTGCGGTATTCCTTCGCAGGAAGGCAAAACCACCGTGAAGGAACTGACGGTGCAGGACTTATACGAGCTGATTGAAGACAAAAAAGACTTTCAGTTAGTAGACGTGCGCGAACCCTACGAGTACGAGATTGCCAACCTGGGCGGAGAATTAATTCCACTCAAGCAAGTAGAAGAGCAGGTTTCCAAAATCGCTTCCGATAAAAAGGTAGTAGTACACTGCCGCAGTGGTAAGCGAAGTGGACAAGCCATCGAGCAACTAGAGAAAAAGTACGGTTTTACCAATCTCTATAATCTCAAAGGTGGCATTCTTGCCTGGGCCGACGAGATTGACGACACTGTAGCGAAATACTGATACTAGTTGAAACCGGGGCGCCGGACGATGGACAGGGAATAATGGATAGTGAATCAGGTAATGTGTTTCATCGCTATGAATATTAGTTGAATACGCAACCTCTAATCAAAGTAATACAAGCAAGTTTAGAAAGTGAAAGCCAGAAGATGGGCCATGAAGCTGCGTCCATTCTTCTGGCTTTCATCTTTCTGCTCGAAGTCCCTCGCCCCGAACACCCTGCTCTTCAGCTTTCCACACTTCCAACTGATCAGGAGTACTCTCCAGAAGCTGACGCTGGGTACGCAGTAGCATTGGATGCATTTCATCAGGGATCAGCTCGACGAGCGGAGCCAGGGTAAAGCGGCGGTTCTGAATTTCGGGATGGGGCAGGGTGAGTTGCGGCGTCCGTACCAACCGATTGTCATAGTATAGTAAGTCAATATCAATCAGGCGCTCCCGCCATTTTCCTACCTTTACCTTGCCAATTTTTTTCTCAATAGCCAACAATACTTTCAGTAGGGCCTCGTGCCCTAGTTGAGTGTCTATCTGAAGTACTTGATTGTAAAACAGAGGCTGGTCTGAAAACCCCCAGGCTTCGGTTTCGTAAATGCTAGAGGCAGCTACTATAGAACCTGCCTGCTCTCCCAGATATTTCTGAGCGTTTTGCAGATTTTCGGCCCGGTTTCCCAGGTTGCTGCCTAGTAGTAAGTAGATTCCCTCAATAACCTTCACCTCCGATATAGAAAAAGTAGTAAATTTGATTCTTTATGTAAGAAACAAAGTTAAAGATATACTAATGATAAGTAGTGAATAATGACTGGTACAGTAAGCATTAAATTCTCTATGCATTCACTATCACTCATTAATCACTACAACGTTACGAATATAGTTAAATAACCCTATGCCATGAGATTTTTAAGAAACGTATTAGCCACCCTGGTAGGACTGATCGTATTTTTCGGATTAGTCTTTGCCATTTTTGCCGGTATCATTGCTTCAGCCGCTCAAAAACCGGAAGTAGAAGTAAAAGAAAATTCCGTACTACGCATTAAACTAAACAAGCCGATTGTTGAGCGTGATCCCGAAGATCCGTTTAGCCAATTGCCTTTCCCTGGTATGGATAACGGCGTGCTCGGATTATTAGATGTAAGAGGTGCCATTAAAGCCGCCAAAGAAGATGAAAATATTCAGGGTATCTATCTGGATGCTAGTATTTCCCCCGGTGGGTTTGCCAGCCTAGAAGAAATCCGCAATGATCTAATTGATTTCAAGGAATCAGGGAAGTTCATTGTTTCCTACAGCGACTTCCTCACCGAGCGGGCCTACTACGTGGCTTCTGTAGCCGATGAACTGTACATTCATCCCGACTGGGGCGGGGTAGAGTTTAATGGTTTTTTGGTGGAGACCGTGTTTATTAAAGAGACATTAGATAAACTTGGACTAAAACCGGAGATATTCCGAGTGGGTGACTTCAAAAGTGCCATTGAGCCACTGACTCGCACCAGCATGAGCGACTCCAGCCGGGCGCAAACGGTTTCTTTCCTCAACTCGCTGTACGATACATATTTGGATCGAGTTTCCACTTCCACCAGTATTGCTGAGAATCAGCTTCGTAGCCTAGCTGATTCTATGAAGATTCAGGAGCCGCAGGATGCTGTAGATGCTAACATGGTAACCGGGCTTCGTTATCCTGACGAAGTACTAGACCTCATTCGGGAAAAGCTAGGCATTGCGGAAGCGGAAGAAGAAGGTGAGGAAAGCAAAAAAAAGAATGATATCAACTTTATTTCAGTTGGGAAGTACAGTCAAGCCGTGAATGCCAAAGACCCAGACTATTCTCGCAACCGGGTAGCGGTGATTGTAGCTTCCGGAAACATCGTGGATGGCGAAGGCGATGCCAACTCCATTGGTGGTGATAAATTTGCCAAAGAAATCCGCAAAGCCCGCGAAGATGATAATGTAAAAGCTATTGTGATTCGCATCAACTCCGGGGGCGGTAGTGCCTTAGCTTCGGATAAAATGTGGCGCGAGATTCAGCTCGCTAAGCAGGAGAAACCCGTTATCGCCTCCATGTCCGACGTAGCCGCTTCGGGTGGGTATTATATGGCAATGGGCTGCGATACCATTGTGGCTCACCCCAACACCATCACCGGTTCTATCGGTATTTTCGGAGCGTTCTTCAACGTAGAAGGTATGCTAGATAAGATAGGGGTAGATACTGAGGTTGTACAAACTGGCGAGTTTGCCGACATTTTTACGCCCTCTAAGCCTATGTCGGAAGCCGAGCGACGAATTATCCAAACCGGTATTGAACAGGGCTACGAAACTTTCACTAGCAAAGCCGCCGAGGGCCGGAATATGTCAGGAGAGGAGCGGAAGAAGGTAGCCTAGGGCCGAGTCTGGAGTGGGACCGAAGCGCTGGAACGCGACTTAGTAGATGTGCTGGGTGGCCTCGATATGGCCGTAGATATTGCCGTAGCAAAAGCCGGTTTAGAGGAAGACGATTACCGCATAAAGTACTACCCCGAGAAGAAAACCTTCTTTGAGCAACTCATGAAGGAGTTGGGACAGGAAGTAAGCACCTACTGGCTCAAGCGCGAATTAGGCGATGCTTTCCCCTACGTAAAGCAATTTCAGGAGATTAAAAACTGGCAAGGCATCCAAGCCCGTATGCCCTTCGAGATGGAAATTAAGTAAGCTTATTGATACTTATCTCCAGTTTGATCTACACAGCGCGGGATTACAAGTCCCGCGCTGTTTTAATTGCCTCAACATTATTCTATTCCATCGATTATTATTTTCATGGATCAATCCTTTGCGAGAGAATTACAAAAATATATCAGTCAACAGATCACCCAACTAAAGCACTGGCTTAAGCCAGATCCTGCTGATTCTCTGGCACTAAAAATTGTTAAAGGGATATACAAATTATTAGCCGTGTTAGTGCTAACGGCGCTCTCCCCGGTTATTATCATTGTCCTAGTCATTGCCTTCTTAGCCGCCTTTTAGTACCAAGATCAGCTTACCATCCGATGAAAGTTCTTACCTCTCCGGTGTTTATCATTTGCGCGCTACTGTTTGTGGTACATCAAGTGCTGCAAAAAGGGCTGGCTATCATTTTTCCGATGGTTGATCGCTACCTAGATAACTTGCTGACGATGCCGATCATACTAAGTCTGCTGTTAGTAGAAAGACAATATCTTTTTAAAAGAGGAAAAGCGCATCGCTTATCGGCCTTAGACGTAGTAGTCGCTACCGTCTTTATCACCTTGATTTCGGAAATTATCTTTCCCCTGCTTTCCAAAGATTTCACCACCGACTGGCGGGATGTAGCTTTTTTGGGGTTGGGCAGCTTGATTTTCTATGTAACTATTAACAAAATTCCCGCCAAAGAAAAAGATCAAAATGCCTCCTCAGATTAGCAGCCTAAGCTCACTAAATATAGTGTAAACCGTATCGCCATCTAGTGCGTTATTTTATTGCGTGTTACCCGCACTTACCTCCCTGGCGTCCTGGCAACGATCTGTTTTTAGCTGGGCATTCGCCCAGGCTAGCCCTTCTTCCTGACTGGAAAATACTTTACTAGGCACTGGATCACGCTGAATCTTGAATATCAGTTTCAACACATTTCGGATCACTGCACTCGGAATCACGTAGGCAATCCCCCGGCAATAGGACTGAATAAGGTTTTGGTGCTCGCGCATCCACTCCGCCTGCTGTTTCTGATAGCTAATACCGGGCACGGTAGCCGAGGTAGCATCAAACACCAGGGCCAAAGGTTGCTTACGCTCGTAGTTGGCGTACAATTCATCCAGATACTGCCGAAAATTGGCGGGAGTTGGTTTCGCCCCGGTAAAGGTGATTACCACCAGCGGAAATTGATCTCGGTCTACACGCGCGTATTGTTCCATCAGGATTAGGGTTGTGAGAGTATTAATAAAAGTAACGCATTTATAACCCCTCGTTTATCCAACTTGTTTCTGTTGAAGAATTATCTGACAATACTGCTAATGATCTTAAGAGCTTTATGAGCGCACACCCCTCGCTATGTAAAGTTTGTAGTCTGACGTGATGCCTTAAAATAGCATAGAGGCGTAGATCACAGCATAAATCCAGCCAACGTAAAGAACCGTATAGCCAGACGCATAGGCTAGGCTCTTTGGGAAGTTACCTTCGCACTGGGGCGATTTAGAGAATATTAGCTTCAACCCTCGGATAAAGACCCAGTAAATAGCAATAACTATGAGCACAATAGTAACCCATACCACCGCTTGAAGAAGCACTAGGGCAACGATCAGTAAAATACTCAGTATCATCCAGAGGATAATCCCAATGATAATTCCTCCTAGCCCATCGCCAACATCAGGGGCACTAACATCGGGAAAGCTAGATGCCCACGACGAGTCTGGCATACGCCGACGGGCGTTTCGCCAAGAAAGTTGCAGCTTATGACTGTAGTTATCTAACACATCGAGGCCATTAAAGAGACCTATAAGCAGAAAGAAAAAGAAGGCTAAAGCAAGAACAGTTAAAGAAATCAACGAGTTATTTAGTACTGATCTATGGCTGGTTAACCCGGTAATGGGTCAAAGTAGTTTTTATAGTTATCTTTGTCAGAAACGTATGATTGT
>ERZ1740058.672-NODE-672-length-23014-cov-13.149832_pt1 | contig 23014 bp, 13 predicted proteins | sample MGYA00581745_ERZ1740058 | MGnify/ENA primary metagenome ERZ1740058 (study PRJEB43018, sample SAMN04849742) | marine metagenome | isolation source: floating plastic debris | place: Pacific Ocean | collected 2008-08-30 | study: EMG produced TPA metagenomics... | reverse complement strand
AAACAGCTCAACGGGAGTACCAGTGACGCCGACCACCGGGCCAACCCCACCCGGCACGCCATCAGTGACGGTGAAGCAGCTGGAGCCAGCAACTGGATCAACCACATAGTCATCGCCACTAGCGATGGTGTAAGTAAAGGTCTCGTCGGCCTCTTCGATGATGTCATCCAGCACCTGGAAAGTGATGCTGGCATTAGCATCGGTGATTGTGAAATCAAAGTCACTGAGGAAGCCAGGGCTGTCGGGGTCGATGTTGAAAGCTTTCGAATCCAGCTCACCGCCCACAACACTCTCAACGACGCTCTTGTTGAAGAAAAAGATCTGCTCTAGGTCTTGGTTAAAGCGGATTTGAGCAGCGGTGAACTCCTGCAGAATTCTGGGGGCACTGCCAGTCAAGCTGATGTCGATGCCGTCCTCGGGAATTTCGCCATCAACGCTGAAGTTCAGCACTAGTGCTGTGCCGTCGGCTTCGCTCACGATTTCAGGAGTGGTGCTGATACTCACCACAGGCCCATCTCCGACAGGCACGTCATCCTTCACCTCAATGGATACAGTAGCGACTTCGGAATTGTCTTTGCCGTCGCTGGCCTGATAGGTAAAGCTGTCAGTACCCACAAACCCAGGATTAGGCGTGTAAGTAAACGAGCCATCCTCGCTAAAGTCGACGCTGCCACTGGTTGGAGTACCGACAAAGGTGGCAACCAAGGCGTCCCCATCGGCATCAGTGTCGCCGTTAAGCACGCCGTCGGCAGCGGCAACTGTCAATGGCGTGTCGACCACAGTGCTGTAGCTATCGTCGTCAGCCACGGGCGGCGTGTTAGTGGGAGGAGTAATCACAGCATCGTCATCTTCGATTGAGAGCGTGACTGAGCTGGCGCCCTCATCAATGGTGTAGCCGTCACTAGGCTGCAGGTCATAAGTAATCTCCTCAATGCCCTCATCAATGTCATCGTCAAAGACGGGCAAATCGATGGTGGCGGTCTCTCCCGTGATGTTAACGGTAAAGCCGCTCGCGTCCTCATTCGGTCCCACTAAGGTGCCTCCTGTGAAGACAGCCTGACCCACATCGAATTCGGCAAGTGATGCTGGAATATCGCTATCAACGGCGACGTTTAGGCCGCCCTCTGGGGGCGCTTCACTCAGGGTAAAGGTGACAGTGGTGACCGTGTTGTCTTCTTCAACCAAGGCCGTAGGTGCGGCACTGACGCCGACAACAATGGGCTCGGGTGGCGGTGGGGGCGGCGGATCGCCAACCGTCACGCTGACGGTAGCCGTAGCCGTCCCCTCATTGCCATCGCTGACGGTGTAGGTAAAGGTATCGTCACCGCTAAAGCCAGCATTGGGCGTGTAGGTAAAGGAGCCATCGGCATTTAAAGTAGCTGTGCCGTTAGCCGGATCGGTGGCGATCGCTGCCGTCAGTGCATCCCCATCGGCATCCGTATCATTGCCCAGTACGCCACTCGCCGGATCAACCGTCAGCGCCACATCGAAGTCAGTGGTGTAGCTGTCATTGACAGCTTCCGGTGGGGTGTTGGCTGGCGCGTTAGTATCTCTAAGCGTCAGAGTGACTGAGCTAGCGTCGGGATTAATGGTGTAGCCATCTCCCGGCACAATTGAGAAAGTTGTCTGCTCTTCGCCGATATCATCGTTCCGCAGGGGCCCATCAGGATCCGTCTGCGCCCCATTTTCGGTACGATCCTGGTCGTCGAAGATCGGCAGAACAATCGTTGCCGTCTGCTGAGTAATCGCCAGCCTTAGACCACTGTTATCGGCTGGAGCACCGGGAATCGGGATGACGCCATTCAGGTCTGCGGAAAGAAATTCAAAGTCTCCTAAACCAAAGGGGATACCTGTTGTAATTTCAAATGGCAGGCCGCCCTGAGGGGGAGGTTCACTCAAACTAATGGTGAATGTGACTTGAGTGCCTTCATCTTCTACCAGCGTTGTAATGTCTGACGTCAGGCTGATTTCTGGAATCACTGGGGGTGGTGGCGGGGGCGGGGGAACTTGACTGGGGTCATCAAAGATATTCACCGTAGCCGTGCCGTTGCTCACGGTTGTATCTGGCGATACCGGCGTAACTGTCCAGGTAATGGATTCCGGGCCTTCAGGAATAAAGTCATTGGCAACCGGCACCGTGATAAATGCAGTCGGTTCGGTGATAACAATGTCAAAAGCGGAAAAGTCCAGGCCGGGAGAAACATCAATAATACCCGTGCCCAAGCCACCAGCAAGACCGCCGAATTTCAAATCAATTAAAAATAACTCATCGTTAGCGGCTTGGGGTCTATCGCCTTCAATGCGAACCGTGACATTCTCCCCCGGCGGAATGGCTTCATCGACCTTAAAGTTAAAGGTGTAGGGAGTACCCTCCGACTCAATCAAGGTATCAGGAGTGGCGCTGAAGTCAACGTTGGCAAAATGAGCTGTGTAAGACTGCTGTAGCTCAGATGAAAAGACTGTTGGGGTGACAACATCACCAATTTGCGTTTCTAGTATCCAATTTTGATGAATGCCGACTTGACCGATCTTCTGACTAGAAGCAGCGATATTGGCTCCAGTGAGCTGATGCAGCTGCTGCAAAAATAAATGCCCCATGGCACCCTTTGCAACTTGGCATCCATAGAGCAGAATATCTTGGCCGTTTAAGACAGGGGCCCATTTCTGTAATTGTTCAGCATAGCGATCGAGATTGCCCAAATGCAGTTGGGTGCTGCCTAACTGCAAACTACCGGCAGCCCCGTGGGACACAATATGTAAGCTCGATATTGTCGGACGAGCAGTAAGCGCCGCCGTGATTTGAGCAATACCGTCGATCGCCGGATCGAGCACCAACACGTCTTCAGATGACAGGTCTGCTAGCAGCAAAGACAAGTCATCAACTCTGGCATCCAAAACCAGAAAAGCTGAGCCAGAGGCGCGATCGCCTGCCGATTCAGTAACTATCGGTGAAGTCAAAAGCATTAAGATTGAATCCTCAGTAACGTTTGATGTAAAGGAATCAAATAAGTTATTCAGCAGCTTCTTTGCCCTGGGCCAACACAAATGCGGCCCAAGACCCTGGACTCTAAACAATATGAATGAAGCTAGAAATTGATTCCTAAAGGCGCTATCGCCCATAAAAAAATGAGTACAGACGCTACGCTCGTACTCAATTTATTAATTTTTAAGAGACAGCTAGCCCTTTCGTGCCGGAGTATAAAACTCCACAGATGATCAATCGCAGCAATCCCATAGACCCATGTCGTTAACAAATATTGAAATCGCCAAAAAGCCTGAATGCCACGTATGCGTTGAGATCAAATCTCAATAATTCCTTCATGATATTATCATAGGTTTTTCATGATGTGGGCGTTAATGTGTAAAGTTACAGTAAAGCTCTGCGTAAATTACGTAGGTGTAGCAAATATTATTCCTGGTCCCTCATCAGGCCCTAACCCTTAAATAATCAGGAATCTAGTGATATTGACTGAGCCCATTGAGGCGCTCTATAAGCGTGAATGTCAACCCTAAGGAATATCAGACATTCATCAAATCTTTAAAGTTCCCTGGTAAGCAAGAAGCGTACTTGTTGACTCTTTTCTCATTTACCAATTTGGTAGGTATCGAATAACTGTCGTTCGCTGAGCAGCATCCAGAACCGACGACTATCTGCGCCTGTGTGATCGCCTGTGCGCCCTACGCATTTCTTGAATCAAAGAAAATTACATTTCGAGTGAAATTTTGTCGGCTGCGCTTCAAAGATGCCCCAGCTAACCTCTTTACTGAAAACTGAGGTCACCCGTCTTCTTCCATAAGACGGATAATCTGATCTCGTCCATAAGATATAGAAGCTGGAAAAGACCTGCTGGTGCTGGCCGGATGTTTTCCTTTCACGACGCAATCACTTTCAATGAGCAAACTCGCGGGCAAGCGAGACTGTCATCTTAGGGCATCCACTTCAACCACGTTAGCACCAACAGCTAGAGCGGATAAAATTCTGCGGCGGCTACTTACCCTGTTTAGCCTGTCCGACAGAGGCGCTATGTAGCTCTCAGATCAATGCTCGATACGGTTTCTTGCCCGCTTTGATGATTGTCCTTAGCGGTGGTGGAAATGTAAAACTTTGAGCTTTCTACAGTTTTGCCAGCAGCGCTCAATCGAAACCTCTTTCAGAGACTGCTATTGTTGAGACTCTAGGACCTTGATTACAACGGGCCGCCCTTAGCCTTAAGAAAATTGGAGTAATCAACATAGTGCTTGTTCCGTAAGTGTCTGGCATTAACTGAGACTTTTAGGAATACGCGCAGTGACTGCCTGCAGAACGCTTGAGGCTGTGCTAATACCTGTCGTAGTGCTCTTGGTCAGTGCTCCTGATGCATATTGACGTCGTTGATAAAAACGGCATCCTGAATTTATCAGTAATTATGATGAAAAATTCAGTTTTCTCAACGGATATATGGAACTTAGCCTCAATATGAGTTGAAATAGGATCGCTAGTCAGTGTAAATCTTGAAAAATGAGATTTAAGAATTTTGCATTTGCAAATTTTGCAAATGCAAAGGTAGCCATGGATTTTTTACAAGGAGTATTGAATCAGTTACTGCAAATCTCAAAGATCAGATGGAAACGATTGAGACATGCAGTTCAATAGTCTATGAGATGGCGGAACAGTGATGGAATATTCTTGTCAGTATTTTGTTAAATATAATACAGAAGCTTAAATGCTTATTTCTACTTCTCTTCAATTATGACTGCATAATCTTCTGGCAAAAACGCTAGTGTCAACGGTCTTCCGGAACATTCTCTCAAAACTTTATAAAGCTAACATAAAGAGCCTATAGGCTATATTTACCAGTGTTTTTGGCCTTGAAGTCCTAAAGCGTCTGTTTTTTCTTATGTACCCTACTAAAGCCAGTTGAAAGCCTTTAATGTCAAAGGACTTAGAGTTTATTTGAAGGTTGATCTAGGGGCGATATCAATTCGGCGCGGAAAGCTCACTTTGCAGAAACTTTATAGGCTAAGTATTTGCACTGAGTACCAGGAATGTTAATCTTCGCTATAGGATTTTTGAAAGTTTTGCCTGCTAATTAAGAACGATTGTCGTTTAGCGCTGCATAGCTTGGCTAGGCGTAATTTTGGTTCAAATACTGAATCTTTCTGAGGGAGGCATTTACATGACAAGTTTGCTCATTTCAATTGTGATTCCGGTTCACAATGGGGGAGAAAGCTTTAAAAAGTGTCTGAAAAGTTTGGCTGCTGTTCGAGATAGCTTCTTTGAGTTGATTATCGTTGTCGATGGCGGTACAGATGATTCCTGGCAGGTTGCTGAAAGTTCTGGTGCCAAGGTGATTCGGCTGCCGCAGGCGGGAGGGCCGGCAAGAGCTAGAAATTTAGGGGCTGCCGCCGCTCAGGGCGACGTCATATTTTTTGTCGACGCCGATGTATGCGTACACGCGACGACGGTTGAGCAGGTCGCGATCGCCTTTCAGCAAGATCCACATTTGGCTGCCCTCATTGGCTCCTATGATGATGCTCCCGGAGCTGCTAATTTCCTTTCGCAATATCGCAATTTACTGCATCATTTTGTACATCAGACGGCAAGCACCCGGGCTACCACTTTTTGGGGAGCTTGCGGGGCGGTTCGCCGAGATGTGTTCTTCAAAGTAGGGGGGTTCGATGAGCGATATCGCCAGCCCTCCATCGAAGATATTGAGTTAGGTTATCGATTAACTGCCGCTAATTATCCAATTAATCTCAAGAAGGATATTCAAGTTAAGCATCTTAAATGTTGGAGGGCTAGTTCGCTCTTAAAGGCTGATTTTTTCTATCGAGCGCTGCCCTGGACAAAGTTGATTTTAAAGAATAAGTCATTTGTCAACGATCTTAATCTTAAAATTTCTAGCCGCATCAGCGTAGCGTTGACTTACGGCATTGTAATCTTGTTATTCTCTGCTTCCCTGGCCTTGATTTATGGAGCTGAAATATCAGCTTCTCTATGGTTGATGCTCAGTATCTTTGCTTTAGCTCTGGTAGGACTTAATTGGCAGGTTTATGATTTCTTTCGGCGAAAAAAAGGGTGGTGGTTTGCACTCCGCGTCGTTCCTTGGCACTGGCTATATTACCTATACAGCGGTTTAGCGTTTGTGATTGGCTGGACGCGCCATCGCTTTTTTCAACTATTTCCAAGTCAGCTGTTGGTCTCTTCTGCAAGATAGGCAAGTGAATAGATTTTTGGTTTGTTTCTTGTTCGTTTATTCAGGGTCGAAATCATATAGAAATCAAGATTTTTCAATTTGCCTTATAGGATAAATATTTTTTGAATCTGTCAGAATATTTAAGAGGCTTACGATTTGTTTTTCGATGATCGATTGATGTGGAAAGCTTAAACTGTGCATAAATTATCAAAACCCCGCGCGAAGAAAACTCGAAGACAGCTTTTCCAATATTTATTTGTCGGTGGCATCGCAACCGTTGTCGATGTAGGAATGTTTAGCCTTTTCACGCAGGCATTTGGTATTGATTATCGAATTGCTGTTGTTTTGGGGTTTTGTTTTGGCGTTCTCACCAACTTTTCACTCTGTAATTGGATCGTATTTGCTGGCAAGCGCAAGCCCCTATGGTTGGTATTTGTTAGGCATTATATTGCCAGTCTTTCGGTGCTAGTTTCGAATGAAATTATGATGATTTCTTTTGTGGAGATATTCAATTTTAAGAATTTGGTTTTAGCTAAGATTATTAGTAGCGGTGTCGCCTTTGTATTTAATTTTGCTCTTAAGAAGGCCTACGTCTACAACGACGCTAACTACAAGCGTTCAGCTTCCAGTCCACCTATGCCTACCCTGACCGAAAGGAGGTCTCAAAGATGATTTCTGACACTAACGACATTTCTATTCTGGCTGGCGGCCCCGCTGGTCTAGCGGTGGGATATTACGCCCGTAAGCACAACCTTTCATTTACGATTTATGAGGCTGGCGATCGCGTTGGCGGCAACTGCATTACCCACCAAGAAGGTGATTTTCGATTTGATTCTGGGGCCCATCGTTTGCACGATAAAGATGAAGATGTCACCCAAGAAGTGCAAAGACTTTTAGGCGATGAACTTCATCGAGTCAATGCTCCAAGTCAAATCTTTTTTCGAGGGAAGTACATTGACTTTCCCCTCTCGCCTCTAGACCTGCTGACAAAGATTGGCACGCTGGAGTTCTCTAAGGCAGGACTTGACTTTTTGAATGCCAGACTCAATAAAGTCGAGCAGGATGGCAGTTTTGAAAGCTTAGCCCTCTATCGCTACGGCAAGGGCATCGCTGACAAATTCTTACTGAACTATTCAGAAAAACTTTGGGGTTTGCCCTGTCGCCAGCTTTCTCCTAACGTATCTGGCAAACGCCTCAAGGGCTTAGACCTAAAGACGTTTTTGATTGAGGCAACGCTAGGCAAACTCGCCAAGACTCAGCACTTAGATGGTTCATTCTTCTATCCTAAGATGGGCTATGGTCGAGTGGCCGAAAAGATGGAAGAGTTTTGCGGTCCGGAAAACATTCGACTTAATCACCGCATCAACCGCGTCGTACATGATGGGCGAAGCATTCGCTCAATCGGCATCGCCGATAGCGATCAGCAGTATCGGGTTAGGCAAGTGGTCAGCACGCTGCCGCTGTCTTTACTGATTAACATTATGGAACCGGCCCCCCCAGAATATATTGTCCAGTTGGCAAACAGTCTGCGCTACCGGCACGTGCGGCTAGTGGCGCTATTTTTAGACAAGCCCACCATCAACGGCAATGCCACAGTCTACTTTCCAGAAAAGCAGTTTCCATTCACCCGCATTTATGAGCCGCGCAATCGCAGCCAGTTTATGTCACCTCCTGGAAAAACGTCGCTGGTGGTGGAGATTCCGTGCCATCGCGAGGACGACATTTGGAACATGGAAAATGATGAATTGGCAAATGTAATTGCCGGTCACTTAACGGATGTCGGCTGGATTGAACCGCAAGAGGTCCTAGGCAACTGGTGCGGACGGATGAATTATGCTTACCCTATTTTGGAACTAGGGTTTGAAGACAAAGTTACGCAGATTTTTGACTGGCTTGATCGCTTTGAAAACCTCAGTCTTTCTGGTCGTAACGGCAAATTTGCCTATACTCACCTCCATGACATGATGCGCTTTGGCAAAGATATTGTTGAGGAGCAGTTAGCTAAGGTGCCGCTAGTCGCCGCTAGTTAGAGTCTGACCTCAGTTTTGTCACTTATCGCCAAGTAAAGTATGCCTAAATCGACCTGCAAAATTGCTCTAATTGGCTGTGGCAGCATTGCCCAGGCCGTCCATCTCGACATTTTGGCACGGCTGTCCCAAGTCGAGCTCGTCGCCTTGGCCGAACCGAATCCAGAGCGACGGGCCCAGGCGCAGCGCCGAGTTCCGAGCGCGATCGCGCTGCCTGACTATGGCGAGCTCCTGGATAATCCTGGCGTGGAGGGCGTTGTCATCTGTTTGCCCAGTGCCATGCACGCTGAGGTGGCGATCGCTGCCCTAGAGCGCGGTAAACACGTCTATCTAGAAAAACCCATCGGCGTCACCGCCACGGAAGCCCAGGCCGTGATTGCCGCCTGGGAACAGGCCCAGGTCGTTGGCATGATTGGCTTCAACTATCGGTTCAGTCCCCTATATCAAACGGCTAAAGCCGCGATTCAAGCAGGGCAATTGGGGCCGCTCGTCAGCGCCCGCGCCGTGTTCTCCTATCCGCCGGGCACATCGCCCCTATGGAAACAGAAGCGGGCTAGCGGCGGCGGCATCCTGCTAGATTTGGCCCTGCATGATATTGATATTGCGCGGTTTTTGTTTGATGCAGAGGTGGCAACCGTGGCGGCGGCGCTGCAGTCGCACCTTTACGAAGATGACACGGCGGCGCTGCAGCTTGGCCTCAGCAACGGGGTGATGATTCAGATCTTTACCTCGATGAGCACCGTCGATGAGGCTCGCTGGGAGATTTATGGCCAGGCGGGCAAGCTGGTGGCCGATCGCTATCGCGAGACCAGCATTGAGATCACACCATCCCAGCGGCCCGTTTCCCGCACGGCTCAGTTGCGCACCAGCGTTGGCAAAGCGGTGCGATCGCTGAATCCCCGCAAAATTCTTGCTCCGACCCTGGAGCCGTCCTATCAGGAGGCGATCGCGGCATTTATCACGGCTATCCAAACGGGCCAGTCGGTACAGCCAGATTTCACCGATGGCTTCAAGTCCCTAGAAATTATTGAAGCGGCGGAAGCTTCGGCTCGCACGGGGAAAATCATTGCGATGGCGGCGCAATCTGGGGCTGATAAAGCAACTGCTGGGGCACTATTGACTCCATAAACCCTCAGCGAACTCGACTACGGGTCCCTGAGATAGATTTTCATGCATTACCTCTTATTTTTGTTCTCTAGCTTAAATTCTTAAGTTTTCGCTGCCATGGCTCACTCCTCCGCTCAGAAAGATCGCATTGTCGTCATTGGTCTCGATTCGGCTGATCCCGATTTAATTCGGCTGTGGGCCAGTCGGGGACAACTGCCGTTCATCAATTCGCTGCTGCAGTCGGGTTCCTGGGCGCGGCTGATGTCGACGCGGGGGCTGTTTTCCGACTCGCCGTGGCCTACCTTCAACACGGGCGTACCGCCCTCGAAACACGGGTTTTACAATTTTCAGGCCATTCAGTCGGGCACCACCGATATTGTGCGCGTAGGCGAGCACTGCAGTCGATTTTTGCCTTTTTGGTGGCTGCTGCGTGATGCCGGTAAGCGAGTCGCCGTGTTTGATGTGCCCAAGACCAAACCAATTCCAGGCATTGACGGCATTCAGGTGTCCGGCTGGGGGGAAGAATATCCGCTGATTGAGCAGTCGTCGCTGCCGGTGCCGCTGGTGGAAGAGTTGACAGCGCGGTTCGGCCAATATCCTCGTCCCAAAGAACTGTTCGACCCGACTCTGAAGCACGAAATCAAAGCTCGCGATACGCTGCTGGCCAATATTGAGCGCAAGCTAAAGGCCATCGAGTTCCTGCAAGGGCAGGACGATTGGGATCTGTTTATCACCGTATTTGCCGAGGCGCATTCGATTGGGCATCACTTTTATCATCACCATGATCCTCATCATTGGGGGCACGACGCCGAACGCGCTGCGGTTATGGGGCAAGCGTTACCCAGTACGTATGTCGAGCTAGACAACGCGCTGAAGCACCTTTTGGACGGTCGCCTAGACAATACAACCGTTTTTCTAGTGTCGGTTCACGGCATTACCACCAACTATTCCGGCAGTTATTTGATGCCGGCGGTGTTGGAAAAGCTGGGCTATCAGGTGCCCCCCGCCAGCAGCGGCGATCAGGCCGGGGGCAAAAGCTTCTCTGCGCAGATCAAGGATTTGCTGATTCCCAATGCGCTGCGCAGCTATATCAATGAAAAATTCGTGCCCCAGTCCCACCACGATGCAATGTTTTCGCAGCAGTTCAACAACAGCATTGACTGGCAGAAGACGACGGCCTTTTCCCTGCCAACCGAGCATTTTCAGGGCTTTCTGCGCATCAATTTGCAGGGGCGTGAACCCTACGGTGTCGTGCCTCCCGATGCCTATGACGAGCTTTGCCAAAAGCTTTGTGCCGATTTAGAGCAGTTGGTTAATCCCGATACAGGCAACCGGGCGGTGAAGCAAGCGATTCGAGTGGTCGATATTTATCAGGGCGATCGCCTTTATGACCTGCCCGACGTGGTGATTCAGTGGGCTGAGGATGGTCTGATTCATCGCCTGCAGCATCCGCAATTTGGCACCGTTTCGGGCCACGACATCATTCGCAAAGCTCAACATTCGGAAGACGGCTTTGTCATTGCCGCCGGTCCCCACATTCGTCCCGGCGCCGACGTTGCCGGGGCTAGCACGATGGATTTGGCCCCAACGCTGCTTTATCTGCTCGGTCAGCCTGTACCCGAGGTGCTGGATGGTCGAGTGCTGCTAGAGTTCATCGATGACAACTGGCAACGCGATCGCCCCGTACAGTGGAGTGGTCAATCGCCGGTGATCCCCGAGGAAGTCAAGCTTTAGGGTATGAAAGTGCTGCTGATCAACGACTATGCGACTCCGACCGGCGGCGCTGAGGTGCTCATGCTATCTTTGCGTGATGAGCTGCGACGGCGAGGCCATGATGCTCGGTTGTTTGCCAGCAATGCGCAGGTCGGTAACTATCCACGATTAGCGGATTACGAATGTTTAGGCACGACTTCCCGGTTTCGGACCCTCTTACAGAGTCATAATCCCTGGGCGAGTCAGCGATTAAAGCAGGTTTTACACGACTTTCAGCCTGACGTCGTTCACGTCAAAATTTTTTTGACTCAGCTATCCCCATCAATTTTGTCGGTGCTGCAGAAAGTGCCCAGCCTCTACTATGTGGCTTGGTATCGCCCCATTTGCCCCATTGGCAGCAAAACGCTGCCGGATGGTAGCCCCTGCCGCGATCGCTACGGAACCGCCTGCTATCGTCACGGCTGCCTGCCACTGCAGGATTGGCTGCCGCTGATGCTGCAAATGCGCCACTGGCAGCGATCGCGTCACTGCTTTAACCAGATTGTTGCCAATAGCCAAGCCGTCAAGCACAGCTTGGAAGGCTCGGGCATTTACCCCGATGATGTGATTGGCTGCGGCATTCCCGAACGACCGGCTCGCCCGCCGTTAACGTCATTCCCGCTAGTGGTTTTTGCCGGTCGCCTGGTTTGGGAAAAGGGCATCGACGTCTTGATTGCGGCCTTTGTTCAAGTTCATCAGCGCTGTCCTGCTGCCCGACTGATGATTGCCGGCGATGGCCCCGAGCGCGATCGCCTCCAGGCGCAGGTACAGCGGTTGGGGTTAGCCGACGTGGTGGCCCTGCCGGGATATCTGCCCCGCTCAGATATGGAAGAGCGCTTCAATCAGGCTTGGGTGCAGGTGGTGCCTTCGCGCTGGGCCGAGCCCTTTGGCATGGTTGCTGCTGAAGCCATGATGCGCGGCACCGCCGTGATTGCCACCGCCGCCGGGGGCTTAATGGAAGTGGTGCAAAATGGCCAGACGGGACTGTTGGTGCCCGCCGAAGCGGTGGAGGCTCTGGCTCACGCGCTGCTGACCCTGCTGAGCGATCGCGCCATGGCCGAGGCCATGGGACAGGCAGGGCGAACCGTGGCCCTGGCCAACTTCAGCGAAACCGTGTTTGTTGATAAATTCATCCACCAGTACGAGCTTTTGCTTAACAAAACCGTCCATGTTGATTGGAGGCCAGCTTATGTCGTCGAACCCTAATCCACTCGTTATTTTGGGCATCGATGCCGGTGATTTCGACCTGATGCAGCGCTGGGTCGCCGCCGGTGATTTGCCCAACCTTGCCCAACTGATGCAGCGGGGCTGCTGGGGGCGGGTTACGGACCCCACCCTGGTGTTTGAAGACGGCGTCTGGGTCAATCTTTTCAGCGGCACCACCGCTGGTGACCACGGCTATCACTATTATCGACAACTGCAGAAGCCCGGCAGCTATGGACTAGAGCCGGTATGGGGCCCCGACTTTGACGGTCCAGCCTTTTGGTCACAGCTGCAGGGAACCGGCAAGCAGGTTGCCTTGATGGACGTGCCAGAGGTCCTACCGATCGCCGGCCTTAACGGCATTCAGATCGCCGACTGGGCCGTTCACCGTCCACTAGTGCCCCCTTCGACCGAACCGCCGTCCCTGCTGCCTCAGATCAAGCGCAGTTTTGGCCCACAAATTACGATTGAAGAAGACTTTGAAAGCGATCTGTCCACTGACCAAGCAATTTATGACCGCCTGCTGCAGCGGGTAGAAAAAAAGGGTGCCCTGCTGCGCGAACTCTGGTCTCAAGCCGCCTATGACTTGATGGTGGCCGTGTTTGCGGAATCCCACACGGGTGGTCATCAACTTTGGTCTTATCAAACCGTCCGAGATTCCCCTCTGGAGCAAGGACTGAGTCGCATTTATCAGGCCATTGATCGGGAAATTGGGCTGATTTTGCAGCAGCTTCCCGACACCGCCAACGTGTTTATCGTGTCGCCTTTAGGGCTGCAAAATCAGTACCCGACTGGCGGGCTGATGGCCGACTTTTTGCTGAAGCTAGGATATCGTGCTACGCCAGAGCCGACTGAGCAGTCTTTTTCCCTCAGCCCCATGGCGCTGCTGCGGCGCCTGTTGCCCGAATCGTTGCGGATTGCGCTGAGCCAGTTTCTTCCCCGCGATACCCGCGAGCGCCTGCTTTCCGAACAGTTTCAGGGCAGCACAGACTGGTCAAAAACGACGGTGTTTATGATTCCATCGGAGTTTTCCAGCTATCTGCACGTCAACCTTAAAGGGCGTGAACCCCAGGGCATTGTGGAACCCGATGACTATGAAGCGCTCCTGGATCGCCTGGAGGCGGATTTGCGCCAGCTCATTGATCTGCGCAGTGGCGAGCCCGCTGTGCAGGAGGTGGTGCGACCTCGGCAGCTATTTGGCGACACCGCCCACCCTACCCTGCCAGACGTAGTGGTTAAATGGCGCTCCTGTGACTATTTCATGGATACGGTCGTGCATCCCCAAGCGACCTTGCATCAGGAAAAATCCGAGTTTTTTCGCGGCAGCGACCACAATCAATCTGGCCTGATGGTGGCGGCGGGTCCCGATATCCAAGCCAGCGGCGAGATTGCCGATATTCCTTTGCAGGACTTGGCTCCCACTTTTCTGTCCCTGATGGCGCAGCCCACACCGGCTACTCTGTCGGGGCACTGTGCTGATATTTTGACCGCACGCTCAATGACCTTTAGCTAAATTCACGCCGTTACTTCACGTCACTCTATGGAACCTCTTGTCCAGCCCGAACCCAGACAATTTAGCTTGGCTACTCGGCTCGTCAACTTATGGTCCCGACATGGACAGCGGCTGCTACAAGTTGGCATCGGACTCATGATTGCCGCTGCCATCTGGCGGCTGGGGTTAGAACTACCTCGCTTACTTTGGGGAGCGGAAGAGGTTGATGCGGTTGACTTGCTTTCTCGCTACCGCGAGGTGGAGCGCTGGTTTGCCGGGCTGCCAGTCTACGGCGCGATCGCGAACGGTGACTATCCCCCCGCCAGTCATCCCCTGCTGTGGCCGTGGGTTGGCTGGTTAGGCCAAACGGCTACTCGCTGGTTTTGGGCCCTCACAACGTTGCTAATGCTGGGGTGGCTGTCTTGGCTGGGCATTCACGAAGGACGGGCCATGACCCGCTGGGAAAAAGCCTTTATTGCCCTCATGCCGTTTGCCCTTTATCCCGCTGGCGCCGGCATCCGAGTGGGACAAATCGCCACCCACGTGATGCCGACCGTCGTCTTGGGCTTGCTGTTGCTGCAGCGTTCTCCCGCCCGCCCAGACTGGCGACGAGATTTGGTAGCCGCAGCTTTGGTCATTTTTGCCATGGTGAAACCAACGGTGTCGGCACCATTCTTCTGGATCGCCTGCTTTATGCCGGGACGCTGGCGCCCGGTCCTGCTCATCAGTGTTGGCTATTTGCTGACGGCGCTGCTGGCAGTGCAATATCAGGCAGGCAATTTGCTAACGCTGCATTTTGACTGGCTGGATCATGCCGGCACGCAACTGGGTACTCGCGGCCATGCCAGCATCCACACTTGGCTGGAAGCGGTTAATCTTTCTGACTGGATGCTGCCAGCGTCGCTCCTGCTGTTCGGCCTAACGGGTATTTGGACGGCAGTTTATCGTCGCGCCGACCCCTGGGCGTTGCTTAGCGTTGTGGCGATCGCAGCGCGCTTTTGGGTCGATCATCAGGTTTTTGATGACTTACTGCTGTGGGTGCCGTTGATTGCGCTGTTCCGCTGCGCTCGATTGGGCGCCACTTCATGGATGCGGGTGACAGCCGGCCTGCTGTTTGCGCTCAACTGGTTTGCCATGATGGCGCCGGCTCGGTTTTTATCTAGTGGTCATCCTTTAGGCGGCATTGCCATCCCCGCACAAACGGCAATTTGGGTTGGCGCCCTGGTGTTCTTTATGGCGCTGGCTCATCAGGACGTTACCCAGGAAACCGCATGAGCTCGACTCCGTCCTCCACGAATCGCCAAATTTTGGACGGCACCGTCTGGGTATTTCTGGCCGAAGGGCTGATTTTGCCCACTGGACTGATTACCGCTGGTTTCCTCACCCGGCAGTTAGGCCCTGAAGGCTATGGCTTATTCACCCTGGCTTCCGTCATTATCGGTTGGATTGAGTGGAGTATTACGTCCATCTTCAGCCGCACCACGATTAAATTTGTGGGGGAAGCGACGGATTGGCGTCCCATCGGCGCTCTGGTGGTGCAGCTACATCTCGTCGTCAGCGTCGGCATTACGCTACTGCTCTGGCTGCTGGCACCAGCGATCGCCACCGGCCTGAATGAGCCCGTGCTGGGACAGTACCTGCGACTGCTGGCTTTGGATATTCCGATCTTTAGCGTCGCCAGCGCTCAGCGCAATATTTTGATTGGCAATGGGCAATTTCGGCCACGGGCTCTGGCTACTGCAGGCCGCTGGACGCTGCGGCTGATTCTGATTGTAATTTTGGTCGAGTTGGGCTGGTCAGTTTCCGGGGCCATTCTCGGCAGCATTGGCGCTTCTGTTGCCGAGCTGGTGATTGCCCAGTGCTTTGCGCCCACTCCCTGGTGGCGGCGAGCCCATCATCCCATCCGGCCCCTCTTTGGCTACGCTATTCCCCTGTTTGCCTTTGCCATGACCATGCGGCTTTACGACAAGCTGGATTTAATCCTACTGAAAGCCTTCGGCGGCTCAGCGGAACAGGCCGGCATTTATGGCGCCGCTCAGAATCTTGCCTTTATTCCCACCATCATCAGCATTTCCTTTTCGCCGCTGCTGCTCTCTAGTCTGAGCCGCCTCTTGGCCACGGAAGAAGTCGATGCGGCTAAGCAACTGGCCCGTCAGGCCCTGCGACTGGTTATTGGTCTATTGCCCATGGGCGCCGTCACCATCGCCACTGCTCCAGCCATTGTCAGCCTGATTTATGGAGAAGAGTTTGGGGCCACTGCGCCGATTTTGTCGCTGCTGATTTTCAGCGCCCTGGGACTGATGATGGTCTCGGTCGGCACCACGATTCTGATTGCCGCTGAACGACCTCACTGGCCGGTGGCGGTGGCGATGCCGATGCTGCCGCTGGCGCTTTGGGGCCACTGGCAGTTAATTCCCCGCTTAGATGCCATGGGAGCCGCCATCGTCACCACCGGGGTTGCGGGCATTGGGGCGATCGCCATGCTTGGCACCATTTACTATCGCTGGCAAATTTTGCCGCCCGTCGCCACACTGGCTCGCAGCCTGCTTGTCTGTGGAATTATTTATGCGATCGCCACCGCGTGGTCAGTTTCGGAACTTTGGTTGCTGCCGCAGTTGATGATCTTAGCCCTGATGCTGCCGCTGTTGTTTGGAGTTTTAGGAGAGTTTAGTCGCACTGAGCTTCACTTATTAACAGAAATGATTGGCGGTATGATGCCCCGAAGAAAGCAATAGGAAAACCGCTTTGGGCTGATATTTTCAACTATTAATTTTTCTGAATTTCTTGCGACTGCTCCTCAGTCAGTTTTAGTCAAATGGGGCGGGCGCATATCGATCAGCCTTTGTAAAGTAACGAACGAGAAGCCATCACTCATCAGCCCATCAGCGCAAAAGCGCTGTCAATTTACTCACTGTGAATTTATCGCCAGAATAAAAAATGCGAATTGATGGCACTGTCTCTAGTGCTTGATTTTATGGTCGCCTCACTGTAAAACTACAGTAACTGGAGTTTTGCCTAAATTGAATTAAATCGCGGGTTTCAGCTATTTCAGATAAGGGATAGCTGGGGTCAATTTTAGGGTAGGCAAAATTTCTTGATTGAGTGTAGTGTGAGTATCGTGAATTTCAAACCTATCCATTTTCTATGCTGCCTAGCGGGGCTTTCTGTCGCCTTAAAAATATCGGAAGCTAGCGCCGAAACGATCGCATCGGCTCAACCCGTTACCACTGAAAGCGCAGATTCGATAATTTCGATAAACGGCTTGGCAGTGACCGTTGAAGATAGCTCAAATCAAGCTGGTGACGCGACCTTTTTGGCTAGATATGACCCTTCAGGTAGTCAAAAAGACTTGCGTGATGCCAAAGACAGGCAGCTTCCTATCGGTTTCCGTGATGACACCAGCGATCGCCCTACAGCTGAACAATTAGCTTCCAGCGATCTCCCGGTTGAAGTCGTATCAGCACTAATCGTCATCGACTCGTCCCCGGTTTTCCGCCCCGCTGTCTCAGTTGCCGATACGGCTGATGCCTTGCTGAGTGGGCCTTTAGAAACATCGTCACAGTTTGCAGGCGAAGCTGCGCTTACAGGTAGGGAGGCGGAGGCGGAGGCTACCGCTGGTGTTCAGTTGTCGGCGCCAGTGCGAGCGATCGCGACTCGCAATGACCTGAATTACACGTTTGAGCCAGCGGCTACTGCCGCGCCGAGTTCTCAATTTATTCCACAGGGGGATTTCTTTCTTGCTGACAGCGGTGTGCCCTCATTTGACACCCTGCTTTGGTCACCATCTCGTCCGGATAGTCATGCGCCCATTGGCGTCATGGGAGACCATACCCATGAGCAGGGGGAAGTCATGCTTTCCTACCGCTATATGTTTATGGATATGGATGGCAATCGGGACGGCACCGACTCTCTCAGTACGGCAGAGGTGCTGCAAGATTTTCCCATCACGCCCACCAGCATGACGATGCAGATGCACATGTTTGGCGCCATGTATGCCCCCACCAATGAGCTGACTTTGATGGCCATGGTGCCCTACATCCTGAAAGAGATGGATCATGCGACCCGCCGGGGCACGGAATTTACCACTAATTCAGAAGGGTTCGGCGATATTCGACTGTCGGGCTTATACAAAGTCCTGGATCAAAATCGTCAGCGCATTCATCTGAATCTAGGCTTAAGCTTTCCCACCGGCTCAATCGAAGAGCGAGATATGACCCCAGCTGGCCCCGACCAGATTTTGCCCTATCCCATGCAAATTGGTTCCGGCACCTTCGATTTACATCCAGGCGTCACCTATCTTGGACAGTCGGGACGCTGGTCGTGGGGTAGCCAAGCGATGGGCATCCTGCGCTTGGGAGAAAACTCCAACGGATATCGTCTAGGCAATCAGCTTATGCTAACGGCTTGGGGCGCCCGCAGTTGGACGGATTGGTTCAGCACATCCGTGCGACTAGGAGGCCGCACCCTGGGCAACATCGACGGCGAAGATGATCGCTTGAATCCCAACTTGATTCCAACCGCCAACCCGGATTTGCGTGCAGGAACACAGTTGGACTTAGGCCTGGGCCTAAACTTTTACGTGCCCCAAGGTGCCCTGCAGGGCGCCCGATTAGCCGTGGAGTTTAATCTGCCGGTGTATCGCAGCCTTTCTGGGCCACAGCTTGAAACGGACTACAGCATTACAGCTGGCCTGCAGGCGGTGTTTTAACGGTTTGTCGGCCCGCCTTGGCAGTTGATGGGACAAGCCATCACGGGCGAACCAAAACATTAAAAGACCCCAAAGCGATAAACTGCTTTGAGGTCTTTCATGGCTTCAAGTTCAAATAACTAGCCCTGGTAATGCTGTCAACAGTTTTTGTTTGAAGCATTGCCGCATTGAAAAACCTTCATATTCACAAACTCATGAATTTGCTCAATGCAAGCATTCAAATTGTGGACTGAACTTAGGGCCGAATACGGCTAACATAAAAACTATGCTTCTTCCCACAAGGTGCGGATTTTACCCGGAAGAATTTTGGCTACTTCAGCCACCTTGGCAGCTGAGAGCTCATCTTTAGTCGCACTAAAAACAGCTGAAACTACCGTTTCTGGTGGCGTGATAGTCGGACTTGATTCAGTCGTTTGTGGCAATCCGCCTTCCTTCGCTATGCGAAAGAGAAACGTACCATCTTCAAACTTCAGCGGCGGGCGAGCCTGGCTCAAAAATCGCACAATAGGATTGGAGTCCTTCCAAAGATCAGCAATCTCTTCCTGGGCGATTTTTGAGTCGGTAGAACTAGCCGATATCTGCAATTCGCTAGCTACGTTTGCGGCCGTCTCATTAGTCATCAAATCACGCATCGTACGAAAAACAATTTCCGTCAGATCGCGAGCATCGTATAGGCTAGAAATTCCGGCCTTAGCCATGACCTTTTCCAAAAAGCCTTTGTCCTTAGCCGCAATCTCAGCGTTTTGACTAGACTGAGGTTTCTCTTGTAAACCGTTACTCATTGAATCTCCGATAATTATTGCTTATTGCATTAATTTGATCGTAAAAGAAAACCTCCTATGCCTTGTTCACTCGTCAGGGGGAAAATAGAGATTCTTATTTCCATCTTTTGATATAAAGAAAACTTGAGAATACTTGTCGACAAATTGGGTGGCTGACACATCTTTCGTCAAGATCGGCAGTAAAAGGTGTGGACACGCGAGAAGTGGAGCTTCCGATTACAGTCGCTCAGCTCTTTTGGAAGCACAGCAGGGTTGTGGAGCACGGCTAAACAGGGAAACGGGTGGCAGTCGCTCTCGGCCTTTATCGATGACGCCTTGGAGTCAGCGCCGACCAATTTGAGATAACTGAGTCTGTGTCGCCAATGGGGCTCTACCCGTCGGCTCAAGCTTGCAACCTGTACAGCCATCTCAGTCGTCGTTGCGAACAAGACAGCCACAGTAACCACCAGGTACAGTCGCTCTAAAGCAGCAGCAGTGCGAATTTGGGAGGCTTCCAGCGGCAAGGTTCCTGATTTGCTATCGAGAAAGAGTGCTTCGACCTCGAAGCGTCACCTACATTGCCACAGCGTTCACTTGCCACAGAAAGGGCACAGCTCGACCCAGCAGACCACTGACAGGTGAATCACGCAGTAGCGATTCCACAACACCGTTGTATCCGATGCCCACTAAAGACGGTGCTGCTGCCCTCTTTAGTGGGCAACAGCACTAACGGTCTATAGAGCCGATGAGCGTGAATCTGGGAATTGCGCAAGAACTGCTGTCAGTGACGTTCATAGCTCTGGGCTAGATTAGCTGGAGCCTACACGTACGCTTCCCAAGCAGACAGACTGATTTGACCACTGCACACTAGAGTGGTCACCATCCACGCTAGGGCTTTGAGATGGCCGAGGTCATGGTAGCGACTGTGTTGACACAGATAGTCGAGCGTTTGACGATGGACGTGGAGCCAGATTGACAGGCAATTTTAGGTAAATGTTTGGTAACTTCTAGCGACAGACGTGCTTCTGATAAAAGTGCTTGAAATTGCGATATGACTGTTGATGGAAGCTCACTAGAATCGTCATGATTTCATTCATGCTCAGGGCCCGTGACCGCTGACGTCGCTTGAGGTCATTGTTCACTAGAGTGGCTTGCCATTGCGGCTCAAAAGCTTGGCAAAAATCATCGATATGGCAAAAGAGGTCTTCTAAACTAGTCATGGCAGGAGCCTCGGCTGAATCATTTTGGACATTTTCAGCTTACTTGGCCCCTCAATTTCTTATCCCGTAATCACGTTATCAAAGAGCAGTTGCTCGCTTTGCGCACCGAGACGATCGCTTCGATTACTGGCAGAGGCTCCATCTGTAGCTGGAATCTAGAGAATTGGTATTAGACACTCAAAACTTAAGAAACTGCCACCACAAAATCTGGGAAAGTCAAAAAAAAGCGGATGGCGATCGCCATCCGCTTTCCTTGCTAGCCGGAGCAAGCCTTGAACTGAAAACGCATCACCAACTCACTGAGTGAGCTGGTGATGCTCGAAACTACTTATTTTCAGGCTCAGTAAATTCAGCATCGATAACATCGTCACCGCCTGCAGCTCCAGCGGTTCCAACTTCATCGCCTGAAGGTTCAGCTCCAGGTGCACCTTCAGGCCCACCAGCTTGCTGATAGAGATTAGCGCTAATGCTGTACAAAGCTTGCTGAATTTCCGTCGTCAAAGACTTCATTTTGTCGTAATCCTCAGACGCAACGGCCTCTTCCAGCTCCTTAATTTGACCTTCAATTTTGGTCTTTTCATCATCAGGAACTTTATCACCAAGCTCTTCAATCTGCTTCTTGGCCTGATAGGCCAAAGTATCGGCCTGATTCTTTAAATCAATTTTTTCGCGACGCTCTTTATCCGCAGAGGCATTGGCTTCGGCATCCTTCACCATGCGATCCACTTCGTTATCGTCTAACGTCGATGCACCAGTAATACTGATAGACTGCTCTTTGCCAGTACCCTTATCTTTAGCTGTGACGCTCAAGATTCCGTTCGCATCGATGTCAAAGATTACTTCAATCTGAGGAACACCACGGGGAGCCGGAGGAATTCCATCCAATCGGAAAGTTCCTAGACTCTTGTTGTCATTGGACATTTCGCGCTCACCCTGGAGCACATGAATTTCCACATTAGTCTGACCATCCACTGCAGTCGAAAATGTTTCAGACTTCTTCGTAGGAACTGTTGTGTTACGGGGAATAAGCTTGGTCATTACGCCGCCTAAAGTTTCTACACCCAGGGACAACGGTGTAACATCAAGCAGCAAAATGTCTTTGACTTCACCAGCTAAGACTCCACCTTGAATAGCCGCACCAATGGCAACTACCTCATCAGGATTAACTGTCTGATTGGGAGCTTTGCCCAAAATTTTCTTGACAACTTCCTGCACTGCAGGAATTCGAGTTGAACCACCTACCAGTACAACTTCGTCAATGTTTTCCCGATTGAGCTTGGCATCTTTCAACGCCTGCTCCACAGGAATACGACAGCGGTCAATCAAGTCAGATACTAACTCTTCAAATTTCGCCCGAGTTAGCGTCGTCTCTAAGTGCTTAGGCCCATCCTGAGTAGCCGTGATGAAAGGCAAATTAATTTCCGACTGTCCAGCGCTAGACAACTCAATCTTGGCCTTCTCAGCCGCTTCGGTTAAACGTTGTAGCGCCTGCTTGTCCTTGCGCAGGTCAATACCCTCATTCCTCTGAAAGTCCTCTGCTAGATAGTCCACGATCTTCTTATCGAAGTCATCACCACCGAGATGGGTATCACCTGAGGTTGCCAGTACCTCAAAAACTCCATCGCCTACTTCCAAAATGGAAACATCGAAAGTGCCGCCGCCAAGGTCAAATACTAAAATGGTTTCATTGCTCTTCTTGTCGAGACCATAGGCCAGGGACGCAGCCGTCGGCTCATTAATAATTCGCAACACCTCAAGACCGGCAATCTTACCTGCGTCCTTAGTCGCTTGACGTTGTGAATCGTTAAAGTATGCTGGCACGGTGATGACGGCTTGGGTAACCGTTTCACCTAAATATTTGCTGGCATCATCAGCTAACTTACGCAATACTTGGGCGGAAATTTCCTCTGGCGCGAACTGTTTGCCAGCTTGAGGGCAATCTAGCTTGAGACTATTACCAACAGTGAGTACCTTATATGCCACCTCGGTTGATTCAGTACCAACCTCATCAACACGGCGGCCAATGAAACGCTTCACGGAATAGAAAGTGTTTTCAGGATTCATCACTGCGCCACGCTTGGCAATCTGTCCTACAAGGCGATCTCCATTTTTAGCGTAAGAAACAACTGACGGGGTTGTGCGAAACCCTTCAGCATTAGCGATGACCGTTGGCTTGCCGCCTTCCATAACGGCAACGACTGAGTTAGTTGTTCCTAGGTCTATGCCAACAACTTTTCCCATAAATTTACTCCGGCTTAACAACTACTAATAGTCTGCCGGGTCTGCGAAATTCACTACAGGGGGGGATACCGAACTCGTGGATGTAGGGAAGCTAAACAAAATGCTGATTGCGGGCACATGCAGCAGGCTCAGAAGTGAGCCAAGACTCTCACAACATAGACAGGCCGAGAGAGAACCTTGAAAGAGCTGAGACCAATTCTGAACAAGGATGGAGACGAAAATAGTTGAAGCTATCCAAATATCCCAAATGAGGCAATTTATTTTGGTCGTAACAAAAGTCCCCTCATTGGTTTAATGAAGGGACTTTTGAGAAAGGACCTGGCACCG
>ERZ1740058.671-NODE-671-length-23017-cov-7.195802_pt1 | contig 23017 bp, 21 predicted proteins | sample MGYA00581745_ERZ1740058 | MGnify/ENA primary metagenome ERZ1740058 (study PRJEB43018, sample SAMN04849742) | marine metagenome | isolation source: floating plastic debris | place: Pacific Ocean | collected 2008-08-30 | study: EMG produced TPA metagenomics assembly... | reverse complement strand
GCAAAGATCGAGCCTGGGTGTGCTGGGGCTAAACCCTTTTCCGCTAGGTGCATATCTCCAAGCGTGGTAGGGGCAAACAATTTCTTCATTCTCTACCCAGCCGTGGCTGAGTTTCATGCCTCGATGACAGCAGCGGTTTTTTAGCGCGCCAATTTTACCTTGAGAGGTACGAAACAACACAATTTCTTCATTACATAGCTGAACCAGAAGGGGGGTTTTCTTCAGCAGTTTGCTTTCAATGGTTGGATGCCAATGCTTAAGTAATTCCATGTCAAATTATGTTGGGTTCTATTTGCGTTCCTTTAAAACTCTTGAGACTCAAAGAATTACAGCCATTGTCTCATTCTAGTTTTTAGCACTAGAGGAAAATCAAGCAGCCCTCTATCAAGAACATTGTGATAAACAAAGCTCGCAAGCTTTGGATATAAAGCAGGAAAGAGTCTTTTACATAGCCAAAGAACCTGCCAATGCAGCTCGACACAAGACAGCTTGAACAAAGACGAACTTTCTATGGCCTGAATAATATCTTGAGCCACTCGATCAGGACCGACACCGCTACGTACGCTTCTACGCAGTAGCTGGGCTGCTGTAGACTCTGAAGAAAATAACCCATCTCTGCAAAGATTGGTGCTAACCGAACCTGGACAAACGGCTGCTACGTGAATGTTTTCAGGCGCTAATTCAATCGACAAAGATTCCGTTAATCCCAGAATTGCAAACTTAGAGGCGTTGTATAGCGATATTTCAGGCGCGCCAATCAAGCCGGCAATAGACGCAATATTAATAATACGACTGCCCTGTTTTCGGTTTCTCATTTGGGGCAGAAACGCTTTGATGCTGTAGATAGCGCCCCACAGATTCACGTCTAATACCTGATGCAATTCTTTATCAGGGGTTGTAGCGAGCTTGCCTTGATGCAATACGCCTGCACAGTTGATTAGAATATCAACCCTTTCTTGTATAGTTGTTGCCACCTGCTCTAGCTGGACCGGACTCGTCACATCTACAGTGTGACCACAAATATTATGACCGTAGACATCAACGACAGAAGACAGCTCATCGATTACTGCCGTAATTCTCTCTTGACGCAGGTCTAATAGATGAACTCTGGCTCCTTTTTTGGCTACTGCGATCGCAACAGCTTTACCAATCCCCGAACCACCTCCCGTAATCACAACAGTCTTCTCAGCCCATTTGATTTTGTCTTTCAGCATTGAATAAAGCATTTGTTGATTCCTTGGCGTAAATGGCGTCAACTAAGTCAGTAGCAGGCCTGTAGAATGCACTGCTGTAATCTCTATTAGACCGGGCGTAAGGCTACGTTAAGAGCTGAGTAGGGGTAACTTATGGCTAACTTCCATACCAACGTTGCGTAGCCCATTGGCCAATCGCTATGGCCAGTCGCTATGGCCAGTCGCTATGGCCAGTCGCTATTTCCTAATCACTGTCTTCTCTTTGCTTGATTTTCTCTTCACTTATGAGCAAGCCGCATAATTTTGAAGCTATGAGACTGAGTAGTCGTACAAGAGGGTTTCGGAAAATCAACAGGAATAGCGTTAACTATGCCAGCGACAATGCACGAACAGGAAAAAATCAACCGCGCTCGGGCCATCAGCTACGACGAGGTAAGGGCGATTCCTGACGTCTGGCCTATTGTGGCAGAACAGTATGGCGATACCATAGCGCTGCTAGACCCGCATGCAAGCGCTAGAACTACCTACACCTACGCGGAACTGGCTACAGATATCAAGCAATTCGCAGCTGGCCTGCAGGCGATAAACGTACAGCCTGGAGAAAAAATCGCCATATTTTCAGAAAATCGACCCCGGTGGCTAATCGCTGACCAAGGCATTATGCCCGCAGGCGCGATTGATGCCGTACGAGGTGCAAATGCCGAAACCAGAGAGCTGCTTTATATCTTGGACCACAGCGATAGCATCGGCCTCGTGGTTCAAGACCTCGCCACATTGAATAAGCTGGCCGATGGTCTAGCGAGTCGACAGCTACGATTCATCGTTTTGCTGACAGACGAATCTTTAGAAGCGATCGCAAATATAGGCGGTGCTAAGCTGCTCAACTTTTCAGAGATAATGTCGCTGGGCAAAGAACTTAAGCCAGTCGAATTTGCGAAGGAGAACACCGCAACGCTCATGTACACCTCTGGCACCTCTGGCTCACCCAAAGGCGTCATGCTCAGTCAGGCCAACTTACTGTCTCAAATTGCGGGTGCCAGCAGCGTAGTCAGCGTCAGCCCTGGCAAAAAAGTTATGAGCATTTTGCCTATTTGGCACTGCTACGAGCGTTCGTTCGAGTACTTCACGCTATCTCAAGGCTGCACGCAAGTTTACACCAATATTCGCTACGTCAAAACTGACATTAAAGCGCATTCACCGCACTACATGGTGGCCGTCCCTCGGCTGTGGGAATCTATTTACGAAGGCATACAAAGGCAATTTCGAGAGCAGCCAGCAGGTAAACAAAAGCTGGTTCAATTCTTTATCTCTCAAAGTTTGAAATACATCAAAGCGAAAAGGCTGCTCTCTGGCTTGACGCTAGGTAGGCTAGAGAGCTCGGGCATAGAGAAACTCATGGAAATCTTAAAGCTCAGCTACCTGTGGCCGATTCACCAAATAGGCGACACCATTGTGTACTCAAAAGTGCGCAAAGCATTGGGGGGCCAGATTGAATATCTGGTCAGCGGCGGCGGCTCTATTGCTGACCATCTAGAAGACTTTTATGAGCTAGCTGGTATCGAAATTTTAGGAGGCTATGGCCTTACCGAAACGTCGCCCATTACGCACGTCCGCAGGCCTTGGCGAAACCTGCGCGGAGCCGATGGGCAGGCGTTACCGGGTACAGAAACAGCCATCGTGGATTTAGAAAAGCGTCAGCCAGTGCCTGTCGGCACCTCGGGACTCGTGCTCTTGCGCGGTCCGCAGCTGATGCAGGGCTATTACAAAAATCCTGAAGCCACTCAAAAAGTAATCAGTGCAGACGGCTGGTTTGACTCCGGCGACATAGGCCAGCTCACACAATGGGGCGACTTAACCATTACCGGCCGAGCCAAAGACACAATTGTGCTCACCAACGGTGAGAACATTGAGCCAACACCGATTGAGAATGCCTGCTTGCGCAGTCCATACATTGATCAAATTATGCTGGTTGGCCAAGATCAAAAGGCCCTGGGTGCGCTTATTGTTCCTAACAAAGACGTCCTAGAGCAGTGGGCCTCAGAGCAGTGGGTCTCAGAGCAGTGGGCCTCCGAGAAAGGAATCACGCTAGATCTGCAAAGCGATGCCGTTCGAAGCCTGTACAAGCAAGTGCTAACACGTGAGGTCACTAATCGGCCTGGCTATCGAGCTGACGATAGAATCGCGTCTTTTGCCCTGATAGCAGAGCCGTTTACGATAGAAAATGGGCTGTTGACACAGACTATGAAAGTAAAGAGAAACAAGGTAGGCGATCGCTATCACGAGCTTATCGAGAGTCTCTTTTCATAGTAAAATGCCCGAGGCTTTCAACGCTGATAGATAGCAACATATTCCGGGGTAGTTCAGGGGTAGAACGCTTGGCTGAGGACCGAGAGGGCGCTGGTTCAAATCCAGCCCCCGGACTTTTTGATTCCTTTAACTCACTCCTTTTAACGCACAGTGGAGCCAGATTAACTGAGATGACAGACGATCGTAGAAAGCCACTGGCAAACGTCAATCCCAACTACGCTGCCTCTCAGCTCGATAAGGCACTTGAAACTAGTCAAACACACAGCGATGCCGAAACGCAGGCACGGGCCAGAAAACGCGCAGGAAAGTGGCAGAAAGTTCTAGAAAATATTCTGACAGGAGAGATCGAATATGGCTCTAAAACACCGATTGAAGGAATACCGCTATGGGCCACTCTTGAGATTGTAACGGGCGGTTTTGCAACCGGTGAGCTGTCGGCAGGTGGCCCCCTTCAAGCGCATGAACAGGCAATACTAAGCAGGCTACCAACGCCACCAGCGGGCGAAGAGCGGCATGCTATAAACACCTATTTTCTTAGTGAGTCAGGCTCTGCGGAGCTTTGGCAATGGCTCGATTCAGGCACCTACAGAATCGCATTTCCAGAGGAGGGCGCACTGATGGTTGTCGCGTGGCTAATCGAGCAGGGAGAGGTAGAGCGTGCTACGAATCTGCTTCAAACCATCGCGCCGTATTTTTCACGGATTCGGTTCTATCCGATCTGGGATGAGGTACCGCAAAAGGGAGGTGCACGCGTACATGTACAGACTGTAAAAAATGCGCTCCAGCGTATTGAACAGATTAAACCCAACAAGCGTGTACTGGCACAAAAAGAAGCCGTGGAGGTTTGGCTGCCTCTGTATGATCGTATGGTCGCGCTATTTCTAGAAATTGAACAGGATCTACCTCAGCTGCGCTATTCGCAAGCGTGGAGAAATCGCGCGCTGGCGCTGACGAAAGAGTATGCGCAGCTGAGAAAACAACATAGGCTTTCAGCCAAAATGGAGCGAACAGGGCATCATTCTACGCAGCTGCGAAAGCTGCTTAAGAAGTGCGCGCGATCGCCTATTTTAGTATCGAAAAAAGACATCAGACGCATCCAGCTCATTTTGAAACGCTATCAGGAAAAGCGCAGCGCTCCAAATTCAGAACAATGTATTGCAGCGCGCCGTCGCCAGATAGCAGACGTGAGCGCGCCCATGTTTTATAAAATTGCGCCTGTTATTGCTAGTCGCCTTAGTATGTGCCACCCAAACAATGGCATAGACGATATCCGCCCGTTTATCCACCCTGTCGATAGAACAGAAGCGGATAGATTTGACGTACCGCCAAGTACATCCATTCCCGATACGATTCAGCGTAAGGTTGAGCGTTGCTTGAATGAGACTGTAGAGGCTTTGGTAGAAAGAAAGATCATTACTTCTGGAGAGACATTAGCTAGCGTACTGCCTCAAATGACAGCCGACATTCGAGCACTAGGCATTGTAGATTACTCGCTTCGCCAGCTCTATGCGTCAATATACAGAGCTTTTCGGCAGCGGCGATCGCTGCTTTTACTCACCCTTGAAAAGCAAGTTCAGCTAGAAGACTTGCCGTGGATAGCGGCTATTGAACCGTTTCGGAGCGATCAGCTATCTAGTCAGGCGACGGCAAAACAGACACTAATAGAGGTAGTAACGCTGACGCTTATAGCGTTTCCCCACGCCATTTTTCCTAACAAGCTAATACAAGAATTTCAGGCTTTGGTAAAAAGTGCGCATCTAGACATTCCGCTGGTAAACGAGCTAGCAGCTGACATTTTTATCGGCAGTTTCTCAGAAAATTTTCTAAGTGCTGCACAGCAAGCGGCTGACCTATTGCAAGGATCGCTCTACGAGACCTACTACGCAATAGATTATACGACCATACAACAGACCCTTCAGCTGTGGCGAGGGCGAGCTTTTTTTAGAGAGAACAAAAAGATCTCGGACGAGTTTACTCGTCTTTGTGCCAAGAGAGCAGGCGTCTCCAAACCCGGATGGACTCCAGCGATTAATGGAATGATTATTGAGCAGCAGCAAATTATAACCACTCAAAACCTAGCCGCCTTGTTAACAGGCTTAGAGCTTATCGATCAACTGCGCAGTCAGCTACCTCTATGGATAGACCAGTGTTTCCAATGGATTTGCAAGCGTCAGCAGGTGAACGTAAGCACCTGGCACGCTCAATTGATCAACCTCAAAAATACTGCCTATGCATGGCGTCAGATGATCTTCTTTCTTAGCTTATTACCAGAGGAAACGGTTGATGCCTGCTTGCAGTCGATGAACGCTCACCTGTGCGAGCAAGATCCAGCGTTTGAAAGCCGGTTTCGTCCGGCGCTAGCTGGCTTGATTTTAGCCAGACAACAGTATCCAACAGGAACTTTCTCAAGAAATAAAGATTTGTTCGATAGCAGCCAGGCAAAAACCATCAACGCGCGGCGTTTCCTTGGCTGGTCAAACACAAAACACTGGCTAATGGCAGAATAGTTGGCTGGGCAGTGGCGGCTACGACAGAACTAATGCGTCCGCCCAGCTTCCCAGAACGGTTATCCAGAACGGTTATAGCGTGTCTCGGATGCATCCGAGACACGCTAGTCACTTGGCCTGTTGTTTTAGTTACGATCTAACAGCTGGTGGCGTCGTTCTGTGACGGAAAGCGCTGTAGAAGCATCTTCTGGCTGAGCTGCTGGGGCCTCCCACTCGGTAGTAGACTGCCATCCTGTAGATTCAGCTGTTTGGGTCTCTTCTTGCTCAGCAGGAACGTCTTGTGAGTAGGGTTGCGAATAGTAAGGCTGCGTGCTCTCTTCAGACTTGTTACGAACTTCAAGCTCATTGAGTCGCAGCGTTTGAAGCTTGAAGGTTGGAGCGGCTTCGGGCAGTGCTTGAACGGTGGGTGAAACGGCTGCAGTTGCAAGTAGTACGGAGAAAGTAGAAAGGATGAAGCGTCGCATGGTGTGTACCTAAGTTGTTGTTACGGTTGTTGTGAGAGCTGTAGAACGCCTGTGCGTTTGTTTTCTCTATAGCTCTATTAGACAAGGCAAAGGGCTACGTTAAGGGCCAAGGAAAAGCTGACTTATGGCTAACTTATCGTTGCCTTTAAAGCACAAAGTTAGCCCTCTGTTCTGGGTGCCAGAACAGAGGGCCAAAACAAGGAGCTAAAACAGAGGATTAACAGTAGGCGTGAACTCGCCAGCACTGGATCTTAATCGCTGAGCGCTAACCGCTAAATGTTAGCCGCTGAGTATTGGCCTTAAAACTGCCGAGACCATTCTTTGGGCCACCGTTCAACCACAACTTTAGTTTGAGTGAAGAACTCAACCGCATGCTGGCTTTGACCGTGAAGGTCTCCATAAAAGCTCTCTTTCCAGCCGCTAAAAGGAAAGAAGGCCATAGGAGCCGCAACGCCAATATTGATGCCGATATTGCCCGCATCTGCTTCGTAGCGAAACTTGCGAGCAGCTGCGCCTGAATTCGTAAACAGGCAGGCCATATTGCCCCAGCGGCTCTGGTTTACCAGCGTAATCGCATCATCTAGGGTGTCCGCATGGAGAAGGCCCAACACCGGGCCAAAGATTTCAGTGGCCGCTATTTCTCCCTCTGCTGGAATATCTTGCAGCAGGGTAGGACGCACAAAGTGGCCCTGTGCATAGCCAGAAACATTGGGATTGCGGCCATCTACGAGAAGTTTGCCGCCTTCGTCGATGCCGGTTTGAATCAAGGATTGAATGCGATCGCAGCTCCCCTGATTAATGACCGCCCCCATCTGCACGCCCTCATCCAGGCCATTGCCCACAATGCGTTGTTGGGCTGCCTGGGCGATCGCATCCACAAAATCAGCCTTTACCGAACCCACCGTAATCGCCAGAGATGCCGCCAAACACCGCTGACCCGCACAGCCAAAGGCACTATCAGCGACAATCCGCGTGGTCATTTCCAAGTCCGCATCGGGCAAAATCACCACCGGATTTTTCGCCCCACCCTGGCACTGTACCCGCTTGCCAGCCTTCGCAGCTCGGCTGTAAATGTAGCGTGCCACCGGGCTAGAGCCCACAAAGCTAATCGCCTTAACCGTGCGATGGTCCAACAGAGCATCAACCACCGTTTTGCTGCCGTGTACTAGGTTTACGACCCCAGCGGGAAGCCCGGTTTGATGAATTAGCGCAGTAATCTGTTGCATCGTTTGGGGCACTTTTTCCGAAGGCTTGATGATGCAGGTATTGCCGCAGGCGATCGCATACGGAAAAAACCAAAAGGGAATCATCGCCGGGAAGTTAAAAGGGGCAATCACGCCCACAACGCCCAAAGGCTGACGAATCATCATCTCATCAATGCCACGGGCAATGTCTTCTGAGTTAACGCCCTGCATCAGGGTAGGAATGCCGCAGGCCACTTCCACATTTTCAATGGCCCGCTGTAGTTCCCCTTGAGATTCTTTTAGGGTTTTGCCACATTCTTCAGTAATAGTTTTGGCAAGCGTGTCTCGGTTATCTTCTAACAGCGTTTTCAGCTTAAAGAGATATTGAATGCGCTGAGTGGCAGGAATTCGTCGCCAAGACGTAAATGCCTCAGCAGCGGCGGTAACCGCTCGGTCTAGATCATCGGCTAGCGATAGGGGAACTTCTGCAAGTACATCATTGGTAGCCGGATTAATAACATCCAGGTAGTCAGCCGTCTCGGACTTTTGCCATATCCCGGCGATGTAGTTCTGTAGCTGTTCCATAATGATTCTGCTTACACTCCCTTATGAAATCTCTGGTTGGCTGGCTGGCTGGTTGTCTGGTTGTTCTTATTGAGTGCCAAACATGCGATCGCCCGCATCGCCTAAGCCCGGCAAAATGTAACCATGTTCGTCGAGTTTGTCGTCAATGGTGGCAGTAAAAATAGGCACATCGGGATGCTCCTCATGAAAGCTCTTGAGGCCTTCCGGTGCAGCGAGGAGACAGACAAACTTAATAGACTGCGGACGGGTTTCTTTCAGCCGATGGACGGCTGCGATCGCAGTATTACCCGTCGCAATCATCGGGTCAACAATCAGCATCTCCCGCTCACTAACGTCATTGGGCACTTTAAAGTAATACTCCACAGGCATCAGCATTCGAGGATCGCGGTAAAGGCCAATGTGCCCCACCCGCGCTGAGGGAATCAGCTTCAGCATTCCGTCTAAAATCCCCTGACCGGCTCGCATAATAGAGATCAGCACCAGCTTTTTACCCGTTAACATAGGCGACTCTGTGGCCGCAAATGGCGTTTCAATGGGCACCATTGCCACAGGCAGTTCACGGGTCACCTCGTAGGCCAACAGCAGACTAATCTCTTCCAATAGCTGTCGGAACTTGGCGGTGCTCGTCTCTTTTTGTCTCATCAGGGTGAGCTTGTGTTGAACCAAAGGATGCTCAATTTTGGTAACCAGTTTATTCATTTAGGTAAGACCTTGAAAGAAAAAGAAGAGAGAATTAAAAGACTGTCCTTAGAAGACCGTACTCTTAAAAGACCGTATTCCTAGAAGATTGTCCTTAGAAGACCATACTCTTAGAAGACCGTATTCCTAGAAGATTGTCCTTAGAAGACCATACTCTTAGAAGACCGTGCCATCGCTCTGAATTGAAATGGGTGGAACACCAGAGGGTCTAAGCTGTTTAGCGATTCGTCGCCCTGCGGCCCAGGTTCCCCCTTCCAACACTTTGATTAAAGGCAGGTCTTCAGAAGACTTACCCAGCAACTGCCGAACCCGCTCTCCAATCAGGTCTAGCATAACTACCGTTAAGGCTCGCCATTCAACAACTACAGGTGAGCCTGGTAAGTGCGCTTGACGGATTTCCTCAGGATGCTTAGGTACCAGCAGTCCCAAATCTACGCACAGACCACCGTTGCGATATTCTGCCAAGCCAGTAAGGGCATTGAGATTGGTCACCGTGACGCCACCAACGGCTAACGGTTCCACAAGAGAGTAGGTCAACCATTGAGAGAGTTTATGAAAGGGGACCAGATTGGTTCCGGCTCCCGTTTCAGGCAGCGCTGGATGAGGCCAGACATCTCCTAAATTTACCCCAGCGAGGGTCGTTCGGCCGGGCCAGATAGCCCCAAGGCTTTCTAGAACTTCAGTGAGTAAATTGCCTGCATCCACAGTGTAGCCATAGCGCTTGACCAAATAGTCCAACAAATTACCGGGACGAGCAGTCTCTTCACCAAATCGCTCCGGCTGACTCACTAAAGCCTTACCAAGCTGATATAGCAGCGTAAGCCGACCGGGTAAGCCCACAAGGAGATTGTGATCGCTCACTTGAAACACCTTCACCAAATCGCCTTCGGTAAGCTGCTGAAGGCCAGAGCCATCAACCCGATGCCACGATGCGGAATCTGAAGAAAAGCAGCCCTGTTCAAAGGCTCGCAGGCTAGCGACGGCCAACCCTTCAGAGCGGGTAAGCGTTTTGTTTGTAGCCTCATCTTGATAGCACCACTGGCTACCAGCGCCAGCATCTAGCAAGACACTGACGATGGCCAGGTCAAGCTGAGCTTTGGCGCAGTGCTTTCGGTCCGCATCCGATAGTGCTTCTTTGACAGGAAGCAATAGAGGAGGGCTCAGCCTCTCTTTGCCAAAGTGACGCCAGCGGCTATGGAAAGGGACATCGAAGTCGGGATATAGCTGCTGTGTTGTTTCGACCACATATTCAGCGACCTTATCCAGTTTGGAGAGGTCGCAGGTAAAGTGCTCTAGTTGATTAGATTGCGCAAGGTCGAAGAGTTGTTGGGTGCGATCGCGAATTGCCTGCGGCTGCTGTAAATAGGCAACGGCGGCTTGTTCTGCTGATGTCATGGCCTACCCCTCAAACACCGTCGCAGTGATCTTCATACGGACGACCAATGGTTTGGGTTAGCACCGTTTCATCTGGGACCTCGCCTTCGGTGTAGTAACCTGCCGCCTTTTTCGCCTTCATTTCCACCTGCGCATCTGCCGGAATCAGCTCTTCAGGAATAGTGATTCGCTCCACAATTTCAATGCCTGACTGAGTAATCGCGTCGTATTTTAGATTGCTCATAGACACAAACTGATCGATGCGGGTAATTCCTAGCCAGTGCATCACATCTGGCATTAGCTCTTGAAACCGCATGTCTTGGACCCCGGCGACACACTCGGTACGCGTGAAATACGTGTCCGCGCGATCGCCCCCCTCCTGCCGCTTACGCGCGTTGTACACCAAAAACTTTGTCACCTCACCCAGCGCCCGGCCCTCCTTGCGGGCGTAGATAATCACCCCAGCACCGCCGGCTTGGGCCGTCTCTAGCGCCACCTCAATGCCATGAACCAAGTAAGGACGGCAGGTGCAAATATCAGAACCAAACACATCGGACCCATTGCACTCATCGTGAATTCTCACAGCCAAAGGCCGCTCTGGGTCAGTAATGGCCTCTACATCGCCCAAAATGTAGACCGTCTGGCCACCGATAGGCGGCAAAAACACCTGTAAATCGGGCCGTGTGACCAGCTCAGGAAACATGCCACCAGTTTGCTCAAACAGGGTTCGACGCAGATCGCTTTCCTTAACGCCAAAGCGCTTGGCAATCCCTGGCAGATGCCACACTGGCTCGATAGCAGCCTTAGTAGCCACCAGCTCCCCACCTGGCTTCAGGATTTTGCCGTCCACCTTAACGCGGCCCTGATTCACCGCTTCTTGCAGCTCTGGAATATTGATGTGGGCCTTGGTAATAGCAATGGAAGGACGAATGTCGTACCCCTCTGCTCTCAGGTCTGCAAACAGATTGTTATCTAGCGTGCCAAACGGATCCAAGGAGATAATTTTGTCTGGCTCCCCCCAGCTAGGATGAGGGCCAATGGACACAGTTGGTGCGGTGTTCGTGAGGTCGGCGCGGTGGCCTTGTTCTAGGTCTCCACTTGCGATCGCCAGCGCCCGGTACACAGCGTAGCCACCAGAGTGGGTACCAATTACATTCCGATGGGCCTTGTTGCCCAGGGTAGCCACTATCGGCCCGCGTTTATTAGGGTCTGACTCACCCCACTTAATATCTATAGCATCCTGACTAAAATTGCCTGGATGAGAGGTCAAGACGATGTGCTTATGCTTAGGGGGCTGTGTGGTTGCCATGGTAGAACCCGTATGTCAACGAATCCTCAAATTAGCCTATTTTGGTGAGCTTTGACTGTAGTTGAGATAGCAGTCTGACGGCGCAATAGCCCCTTGACTGATGTATCGATGTGCAAACTAACAACGGAGCCTATGAACTAATTGCGACATAATATTGTTTCTATTCTGATGCCGCTTCTCTCATGACGACAAATGACGACAAAAGCAACGCCCTCTGCTAGTAGCACTATTAAACTAGAACCCAGCTGGAAGGCCATTCTAGAAGATGTGTTTGCGACTGCCTACATGCAGGAGCTAAAGCAATTTTTAAAGGCCGAAAAAGCGGCTGGCAAACTCATTTACCCGCGTGGCTCGCTCATTTTTAACGCGATGAACAGCACGCCTTTTGACAAAGTCAAAGTTGTGATTCTTGGCCAAGATCCGTATCACGGGCCAGGGCAAGCCCATGGCCTAAGTTTTTCCGTTCCGAAAGGCGTTGCACCACCCCCTTCCTTGCGCAATATCTTCCAAGAAATTGAACAAGACTTAGGCATTGCACCACCCGAACACGGCTGTCTACAAAGCTGGGCAGAACAAGGCGTGCTCTTACTCAACAGCGTGCTGACGGTAGAACAACACAAGGCAGCCTCCCACAGGGGAAAGGGCTGGGAACAGTTTACAGATGCTATTATCAGCGCCTTAAATCAACAGCGCAATCATCTGGTTTTTCTGCTGTGGGGCAGCTATGCAAAACAAAAGGGAAAGTTTCTAGATCGCAGTCGCCATCTCGTACTCACCTCACCTCACCCATCACCACTCTCTGCGCACCGTGGATTCTTTGGTAATCGGCATTTTTCACAGGCCAATGCCTATCTACAACAAAATGGCATCGAGCCTATTTCCTGGCTGCCTTTAAACGGTTCGCAGTAAAGTATGAATGTACGTACAGCCACCCATCTTGATAGAGACGCCATTCACCACATTCATTGGTCTGCTTTTGCAGCAGAGGAAAGAGACTTGGTGGCTAAACTTGCTGTCGATCTGCTATCGGAAAAAACTTCTCCTAGCGTGATTTCTTTAGTAGCCGAATCTGAGGGGCTCATCGTGGGTCATGTAGCTTTCAGTCCTGTGACTATTGAAAGTGACGAAGCATTTCAAGGCTTTATCTTAGGGCCGCTTGGCGTCATGCCTGACTATCAGAAGCGTCGCATCGGAACGAAACTCGTTGAAAGCGGTATACAGCAGCTGTCAAAAATTGAAACAGACATTCTCTTTGTCTACGGTGATCCAAAGTATTACGGCAGGTTCGGTTTTAGTGTGGAGGCTGCCGAGCCCTATATTCCGCCCTATAAGCTCCAATATCCGTTTGGGTGGCAAGCTGTTGCCCTGCGTGACTATAAAGCTAGAAGAACATCTGCCAGCTTAGTTGTTGTCCCTTCTTTGAGCAATCCTGCACTGTGGTAGAGATTAAATGCTTCCCGCTTTTGCACGCTACTCTAGCGCCTCACTCCACAGATCTGTTGCTTGACGAATGCTCGAAAAATCTCCATTGCCCAAAATCAAGTGGTCTAGCAACGGAATGCCTAACAGGTGAGCCCCCTTTAGCAACTGGCGAGTCAGCGAAATATCCTCATGGCTGGGCTCCAAGCTGCCAGAAGGATGATTGTGGGCAACAATCAAACGAGTCGCGCCGCGCTTAATCACTTCGTGAAAAATCTCTCTTGGGTGAGCCAGCGTCTCAGTCGCGGTCCCAATGCTGATCACCTTACTGCCAATAATGCGATGCTTAATGTCTAGCAGCAAAACAGCAAAGCGCTCTTGGGCTTGCCACATCAATTCGTGCCCCAAATACGCAGCCGCCACAGACGGATCGTCTACCACAGTCATCGTTGGCGGCTGAGCGTGCAGAACCCGCTTACCCAACTCTATCGCTGCCAAAATAGCCGTTACCTTAGCCGGTCCCATACCCAAAATATCTATCAGGCTTTCAGCGCTCACGTCTTTTAGCGCAGCCAAACCATCACCATCTAACCTTTCTTCGCCCAAGTGCTGCAAAATATAGTGGCCCAACCCCACCGCTGACAGCTTGCCTTTTCCCTGACCGCTACCAATCAAAATCGCAATCAGCTCAGCCGCCGAAAGGCGCTTAGCACCGTAGGCAAGTAGCCTTTCGCGGGGCCGCTCAGTTGTCGGCATATCAGCTACGCGCAGGCTGTACGTCATCGGCAGATCGTGAATAAAATAAAGCGTCTCCTTTCAGTGAGCCCGAAATCGATAGAGGAAACACCGTAAGCTGAAAGGGCAGTTTCTGCCCATGCCCCCAACTACTCTCCACTTGCCATGTCAGCCGATCCTTCTACCGCTGAAATTACAGCAAAGCTCAAGGCCATTCGCAAACAGCTCATCGAAATCAGCCTGTTGCATACGCCGCAAGAAATGTCAGAAGCGCAAACGCAAACCGTTCGCGAACATTTACTGTGGCTCAATGAGCATAGCGAATACCAAACCCTGGGCATTTGCGCGGGCACGCTAGGCGAGGCAGAAGCAGCGCTAAAAGGCTACGTCAGCGCCCTCAGTCAACCCATCAGAGTAGACATTCCGCCACGAGACGGCGCAGTATTTCTCAAATTCAACACGCTTAAAAATGCCTGGTATGTCGATGGATATACCGGCGATTCTCGGGGTGTGCTGGTGACCTACCACACCTCTGAGCCTGAGCTAGACGATGTAAATGGGACCTACGGCCCCTTTCCACTGGACCTATTTTGACTAAAGACTGACTAAGCTCACTCTCACGTTGTCACTAGGCCATTTTCCAGAGCATAGCGGACTAGCTCAGTACGGCTATTGGTACCTGTTTTACCGAACAGACGGCTGACGTATTTTTCGACGTTGCGCACGGTCGTTCCTAAACGGCTAGCAATCTCTTTATTCATTAGGCCTTCAGCAACCAAGTCGAGCACATCTTGCTCGCGCGGGGTAAAGTCGATTTTAATCCCGCTGTTATTTTGCTTGATCATGCTGCCGCGCTGGGTAAGCAAGGCGCGAATTTCTTCGATTTGGCGGGCCATAGTCGCAATATCTGGGGTGCCAGCAACCTCTGGGGTCTGCGCAGCCCGGCGCTCGATTAGGCTAGTGACAATGGCGACGAGTTCTTCAGGGTCGAAGGGTTTGGCCAGATAGGCATCTGCGCCCGCGTTGTAGCCTTGAATGCGATCGCTCGTCATCCCTCTAGCCGTCAAAAAAATTACTGGCAGCCCTTTAAACCGCGCATCCTCACGCACCTGAGCCAAAAACTGATAGCCGTCTACCTGCGGCATCATAATGTCTGAAATCAGCACGTTAGGCGTTTCCTGCTGTAGTAGCTCCCAGCCCTCTTTAGCATTGCTCGCTACGCGCACCTGAAAGTTACTATCTTCTAAATAGGCCTGCACCGATTCACGCAGGCCGGGTTCGTCATCGACGAGTAAGACTTTGCTAGGAGTATCTGCCATAGGGCCCGGTGGATAAAAATATATAGAAAACGTTAGTAAATCATAGCGCTATGGTCGCCCTCGCCCAAAAGCACGTTGTAAACAGAGGGCTAGAGACATGATATTTTTGGGCGCGGTCGCTAGAAATAGCAGTCATTGAACCGGGTCATGCAGGCGAATATTAAAAATCATCTAAACTCCGATCGGAAAACCGGGGATTGTGGCAGAATTTATGCTTGACGATACACTACCTTACTTACGTAATCGAACATGGCACTTCAACTAGGCGATACCGCACCCGACTTTACGCAGAAGTCTTCAGCGGGCGACATCAATTTTCACGACTGGGCTGGCGATAGCTGGGTTGTGCTCTTCTCCCACCCGGCTGACTATACGCCTGTGTGCACTACCGAGCTAGGCTTAGTTGGCTCTTTGCAAGAAGAATTCAAAAAGCGCAACGCTAAAACCATCGCACTCAGCGTAGATGGCGTCGAGTCTCACCAGGGCTGGATCAAAGATATCGACGAGACTCAAAACACCACTGTTAACTATCCCATTTTGGCTGACGACGACAGAAAGGTCGCAACGCTCTACGGCATGCTGCAGCCCAACTCCGATGCCGGTACGCTCACAGTGCGTTCTGTCTTTGTCATCGATCCCAACAAGAAAATCCGCTTGACGATTACCTACCCAGCTAGCACAGGCCGTAACTTCGACGAGATTTTGCGCGTCATCGACTCCCTACAGCTGACGGACTACCACAAAGTAGCAACGCCCGGTAACTGGAAAGACGGCGGCGACTGTGTTGTTGTCCCTTCTATCTCGACTGAAGATGCGAAAAAGCAGTTTCCTAAAGGCGTGACCGAAGTGAAGCCCTATCTGCGGATGACACCTCAGCCCAATAAGTAGAGATGCTGCGAGTAAGGCAAAACGCCTGAGGCTGTGAGCAAGCATTGAATTGTTTGTTCACCCGGCCAAACTTACGCAACAGATCAAGACGCACTGATAAAGACGCATTGAAAGCTTTCCGCTAACAGTGCGTCTTTTTGCTTTACCGTCTCTGAGCAGACAAGAAGTAAAGAGGGGCCAATAATATAGGCGGAAGGGTATTCGTCAAAGAGGGAACAGAAGGACGCTACAATGACCTCGAACTAAACTATTGGGTTTAGTGGTTGTTGTCTACGTTCTTCCATCGTTTTCCAATGGCTGTTGATATCGCCCTTTCAATTAATCGGACGCTTCAGGTGCCGCTGCTGGTGACGATTAATTCTATTCTTAAGAACACGACATTTTCAGAAGCACTACCACCGCTACGATTCAATATTGTGGTGCCAGTGGGCGATCGCACTTTTTTTGAAGAAAAGCTATCGGCTGCCTTCGCCGCTGACTACACGCCCGAGCAGGCTAGCTTTCGGGTTCAAGAATTTTCTCCTCCCGACTTCTTAAAAACCTATCTAGATACCAAGTTCAAAGAGCAAAAGCCCGAGCGACGCACGTCTCGCTACATGCAGTACGCCCGGCTGTTTCTTAAAGACGTCTTTCCCGATGTGGAGCGCATTCTTTACTTTGATGCAGATATTATCGTGCTAGATGACGTGCGATCGCTCCATGCCCTCGGCAATCAGCTCACCCCCCAAAGCAACATCGCGGCGGTACCTCAGTTCTTTCCAGCCATCTTCTACTTCAGCAACCCGTTCAAGGTTTGGTCAGACCTGCGCAAGTTCAAAAGTACGTTCAACAGTGGCGTGCTAATTATGGAGCTGCGCTACTGGAATGCGCAAACTGTTGAGCTGATCAAACACTATTTAGATCTAGACGCCAAAAACAACCACCGGCTTTATCACCTCGGTGACGAAACGGTTTTCAACATCGCCTTCAAAGACATTTACACCATGCTCCCCAAACAGTGGAACTGCTGCGGATACGGCAACCCTCCCTGGGTGGCCAGAATCATCCGCAAAGATCCCCAAACAATGAAGGCAATTCACTGGAGTGGAGGCCATCAGAAGCCCTGGAAAAGCGATCGCGTTATCTATTCTGACCTTTGGCGCAGCTACTTACCTGCAGGCGTTTAAGGAATAGCCTGGAGATAACACAAGAGAGTGCAACCTCCTAAGCCGGTGAGAAAGCACCTGAAAACTGGGGGCACATTTTGTCTTCTATTGAGAGAACGCCTTGAGGCATCTGAATACCGTCATACACAGACGATAGACCAGTAGCAATTTTACCTGCCAAAGATAGAGACATCGCTGAGTCGAATGATGCAACAGTTGAGCCAGCCGCGTCCAATTGGACAGGTCCAGTTGCCTGCTCAGACTCAGCTTTCGACTTGCTAAACAAAAACCACCACAGCTCAAAGCCGATCAGGCCAAGACCTGCAATCGTGATAGCCGCTTTGGTTTCTATAGGCTGCTCTATCTGGCGAAATCCTTCTACATCAACCCCTGTCAGCTGGGCTTGAACAGCTTCTGCCGTACCCAACAAGAGGCCAGCACTCAGTAAGCTACCGATCAAACAAAAGCGTAGTTCCATTTTTTCCTTAGAGATTAGATAGAGTACAGTGACGAATTAAAGACGTGAAAAGAAAGGACGTCAAGAGGCGATCTCTAGAGGGTTTACTCTATAAACTGACCTTCTGAGGCCGAAATCTTCTTAGCCGCAGTGCGTTGGTCACGACCGATACAGAGCTAAAAGACATTGCGGCGCCTGCCACAATAGGATTCAGCAGCCAGCCAAACAGTGGGTAGAGAACACCAGCAGCAATTGGAATACCCGCGACATTGTAGATGAAGGCAAAAAAGAGATTTTGACGGATGTTCGCAATGGTGGCTTTACTGAGATGAATCGCGGTAACAATGCCTTGCAAATCGCCAGATATTAGCGTGATGTCGCTAGCTGCGATCGCAACATCTGTTCCCGACCCAATCGAAATACCCACATCAGCCTGAGCCAGCGCTGGGGCATCGTTAATCCCATCACCGACCATCGCCACCTGTAAATCAAGGCCAGCAGACTCATGCTGTAGCTGCTTAATCCTAGCGGCTTTTTGGTCAGGTCGTACAGAGGCAAACACGCGATCGATACCAGCAGCGCGGGCGATCGCCTCCGCCGTCTGCTGATTGTCTCCGGTCAGCATAATCACCTCAATCCCCAGCTTTTGCAATGCCTTCACCGCCGCTGGAGAAGAGGCCTTAAGCGCATCTGCGACCCCAATCATGCCTTCGCCTTTACCGTCCACCGCAATCCAGGCAGTCGTCTTCGCGTCAGATTCCCACTCATCGCGCGGCGAGTGCGCCCAGTTAACGTCTACGCCCAAAATTCGCATCCAGCGCTCGGTACCAACCTGCACCAAATGCCCATTTACCCAGCCAGTCACGCCGCATCCGGTCACCGCCTCAAAGTCCTTTACAGCAGGCAGCGCGTCAGTATCTATCGACTGCGACTGTGCATAGCGCACAACCGCCTCACCCACCGGGTGCTCAGAAGCATGCTCAACTGCCGCCGCTAACTTCAGCAGTCTTAGCTCATTGCCGTCAGCCGTTCCTCGCACCGTACGGTAATTCGTAACCGTTGGCTTGCCCTCAGTTAGCGTCCCCGTCTTATCGAGTACAACAGTTTTCACGTTGTGGGCTCTTTCTAAACTATCGGCCCCTTTAATCAAAATGCCATTTTCAGCGCCTTTACCGGTGCCCACCATAATAGAAGTCGGCGTCGCTAAACCCAGTGCGCAGGGGCAGGCAATAATCAGTACGCCAACCGTTGGCAGCATAGAAAGCGTAAAGTTACCCGTAAAGTTAAACCAAGTGAGAAAGGTCGTTACGGCAATAGCAATCACTACAGGCACGAACCATCCCGTCACCTGATCGGCCAGCTTTTGAATCGGCGCCTTCGAGGCCTGAGCATCTTTTACCAGCTGCACAATCTGCGCCAGCATTGTCTCTTTGCCCACTCTCGATACTTTCACCTTCAAGCGGCCCGTCTGGTTAATCGTCGCACCAATCACCGGCTCATCGACCTGCTTTTTCACCGCAGTAGACTCTCCGGTCACCATCGATTCATTCACAGACGAAACGCCGTCTACAACAAACCCATCCACCGGTATTTTCTCGCCAGGACGGACAACAACTACGTCGCCGACCATCACTTCCTTGATCGAAATATCAACCTCCTTACCCTGGCGCACGACCCGAGCCGTACTCGGCTGTAACCCCATCAGCTGACGAATAGCATCAGAGGTTTTACCCTTAGCCTGCATCTCTAAATACCGACCGAGCACCAGCAGCGTGATCACAACGGCAGCGGCCTCGTAATACACCTCTGTAGGCAACCCCTGAGAGACCAAAACGTCCGGAAAAAACGTGACAAAAATTGAGTATAGATAAGCGGTTCCCGTTCCCAGTGCCACCAGCGTATTCATCGTGGCAGAGCGGTGCTTTAAAGACTTCCAGGCACCCACGAAAAAGCTCTGCGCGCAAAAAAACATCACAGTAGAGGTCAGCACCAGCTGCAGCCATGGGTTTAGCAAAAACGTAGGCCAGTTTTCTACCTTAATCCCTGTCATCATGGGCAGCGAGCCCACGACAAGCAAAGTGCTGACAATGCCGCCGTCTAGAAGCTTCAGCCGCAGCGATCGCATCTCTTTAGCTCTCAGCCGCTGCGCCTCAGCGTCTTCTTCCAGTACATCGACTGACTCTTCTAGCTCAGCCGCCTCAAAGCCAATATCCGTCACAGCCGCTAAAATATTCTCTAGAGACGTGCGCTGCTCATCGTAATCTACACTCGCCTGCTCAGCGGCAAAGTTTACCTGGGCAACTGTCACCCCCGGAAACTCACTGAGCGTAGCCTCTATTTTGTTGGCGCAGGCAGCACAAGCCATGCCCCGCAACTTGAGCATTGTGGCAGTCATCTGTAACGGCTTCTCCCAAAACACAAAGCCGACGCTAAATTTTATTAGTGTCTTTATTAAAGCTTCTCTAAACTCATCGGCTATCCGGATCTTTCTTCACGGCAGATTTACTAACGATTTCGCCACTTTCTGCGGTAGGGTGTCGGACACCGCATATCAACTCTGCCAGACGCTGGTTAGCTTGTTCCTCAGGAATCAGGGCCAGCATCACCGTTTACGTTCAGTAATTTGGTGAAGCTATGAGAACATTCAAAAACGATATTAAGAAGAAAGACGTTAAGCAAGAACTGCGACGGCTTTTGCAAGCGGCGTTGTTAGTTGCACAAGAAACGGCCCCTTCAGAGCGAGAAAAGTCTGTTCGAGAGAGTCTTGATAATATACAAACCTACTGTAAGCAGGTCGATAAGGTTTTTATTGTCTGTGAACAGAGCATTACCTGCGCTCAATACAAGCTAGGCGGCAGTTCACTGCACGCAGCCACGCTTTTTAGAGGGCCAAGCGAAGATGCTTCAGTAGCCATTTGCGTAACGGATAAAGGGTCTGTGTTGCATCGCAATGACAGCGATTGGAATATTTATTGCCATGCTGGCGATGTGAATCCATTGCAGGATGAACTGCTAGTTAGTGCAGCATAAAGAGAACACAACAAAGGGAAAAGGATTACAGGGAAAAGGGAAAGAGAGAAATCCGAAAAAAGTAGCCCAAAAAGAAGTAGCCCAAAAAAGGGAAAAAGAGAGATCGAACTAACAAATTCAAGAGTGAGTAGGCCATCGCACTGGTGGCTGCACTGATAGCCGCACTAGCAGCCACGCTGACAACAGCCTCTCACTCAGACTTTTTACTAAAGATTCTCCAATATTTTCTTACACTAGCGCTCTTATACGAACCTCTTAGACCATGTCTCTTACAGCAGGTCTCTCACACTCGATCTCGCTCGCTAAGTCTCTCTCATTAAGATGCTTACGTAAAATCGACACTATCGGCGTAAACCAGCTTTGTTGCCGCTCGCTGTTCAAAAAGCAAGTACTCTTCCATGACGCTCCAGAAAAAGGCACGTAAAGTTTTACGGCGAGTCGCGGCGGGCAGCTGATAGTCGAAAGGAGAATCGCACGGCTTTAGCTTGGCCAAGTGGTTCTCACAGCCACAGCCATGCTCAATAAAGTAGCCGTGCTGACTAGAAATGCTGTCGATGAGTCGTCGCAGCATGGAAACATAGCCACCGTGGAGAATAGCATCAAACGATCTGGCAACGCCCAAATCTTGTTCGCTGAAGCGAAAAGAGCGAATTTCGAATAGATCGGTGCGCTGCAACGGGTGCAGGAAAGTCCAATAGAACGTAGAGGGAACGTCGTAGCCAAGCTCATCAAACAGGGCAATGACAGTATCCACCAGCGCCAAGCGCTCTTGACGCTGATCGGCGATCGCCGCGACTGCCTGTCTAATATTTACAAGGTCAGGATAGCTCTCTGGCAAAAAGGCACTGCCGTAGTGCTCTACAGCTTCATAGGCAAGCAGTCCATTGCCCTCGCAGTAGGCTGGCTTTAGATGGGTAGCAGTTGGGCGATCGCAGAACAAAACCTGACCCTGCTGATGCTTTGCCAAAAACACCTGCGCCATCGCAGCATAGACTTTGGGCTCGCTCATCCAGTCACCCGCAGCAATAGCCTGCCAGCTAGTAGGCATATTGGCCAGCGGCACCGCAGGCTCGCCTTGAATGGTGATTAGCTCAAAGGCAGAAGGGCGATCAGAAACAGTCATTGTCATAGCAGGCTCTCTCCGGGTAGAAGGCATCTTCACAACGAGAGTTTACTGCAATTTTCTTCTACGAGAGAGAAGGCTAAGGATTTATTTATCTGACCATACGGCATATTCATTGCCACTAGGGCCTGTGAAGTGAAACCGACGACCGCCAGGAAAATCGAAAATGGGCTGGTTAATTTTGCCACCCGCTTCTTCTATTTTTGTCTGGGTCGCTTCTAACGCTTGGCTGTAAAGAACAACAAGAGCGCTCCCCGTCTGGGTAGAAACCGTCAAATCGGACTTAAAGAAGCCGCCGTCTAGCCCTTCGTTATAGAAAGCGGTATATTCAGCTCCAAAGTCTTCGAATGTCCAACCGAAAACTGTCGAAAAGAAAGTCTTAGTAGCCTCAATATCTTTAGTCGGGAATTCAACGTAGTTAATCTTCTCGTGATTGTTCATGGTGGTTGTCATATTTTCAACAAAATTATACCGCAGAGCATTTCACATATAATTTCACACATAACACATACAAATGGAGCCTATTTACAACTGGGTCTCAAATCGCTTAATGGCTTCAAGGTAAGAGTACTCACCGGGTTTATAAATGCTCACATGGTCTACGCCAGGAATGATTAGCTGTTGCTTGGGCTGTGGAGCCATGTCGTACAGTTGATAACTCATGTGCACAGGCACAACAGAATCATGGCTACCATGTAGAAAAAGAACCGGTATTTCAAGCGATCGCAGTCTAGCCAATGAGTCAAATTCCTCGCTCAAGATCAGCTCAACCGGAAGAAATTTAGCTACAGACCTATGCTTCACCGCATCCACCATTGTCGTAAAGCTACTTTGCATAATCAAACCAGCAGCATCCGGCTGCTGCACAGCCAAGTTGAGCGCTACAGCACCGCCTAAGGATTCACCATACAGAATCACTTGCTCAGCGGGAATTCTCAAGTCTTCTAGCAAATAATTCCAGGCCGCCTGGCCGTCTTCATACAGCTGAGTCTCGTGAGGGAAAGCGCCAGAGCTATGGCCGTAGCCGCGATAGTCAAACACCAATACCGAAAAGCCTAGCTGCTGGAAAGCGGCTACCCGAGAGAGGTAGTTGTAGTCGCCCATATTTCGACCGACCCCGCAAAAATACAAAATGGTTTTTGGCGTGGAAACAACCTGCTGAGGTTCATCTGGCAGAATAACGTAGGGATTATCAGGTGTCGCAGGTAGCCACCACCCTTGCAAATATAGCGGTTCTCACTTGAGTGAGGTACAGTAGCAGCGGTAAGCAAACCAGTGC
>ERZ1740058.670-NODE-670-length-23064-cov-6.962710_pt1 | contig 23064 bp, 16 predicted proteins | sample MGYA00581745_ERZ1740058 | MGnify/ENA primary metagenome ERZ1740058 (study PRJEB43018, sample SAMN04849742) | marine metagenome | isolation source: floating plastic debris | place: Pacific Ocean | collected 2008-08-30 | study: EMG produced TPA metagenomics assembly... | reverse complement strand
GCAGCTCTATATCAATTCTCCGGGCGGGTCGGTAACGTCTGGTATGGCAATTTATGACACTATGCAGCAAATTCGACCTGATGTTGTGACCATTTGCTTTGGTTTGGCTGCTAGTATGGGGGCGTTTTTACTTTCGGGTGGTGCCAAGGGTACGCGGATGTCTCTGCCAAGTGCAAGAATCATGATTCACCAGCCATCGGGCGGTGCGCAAGGCCAGTCTGCTGACATTGAGATTCAGGCTCGTGAGATTCTCTATCTAAAGAAGCGGCTTAACGAGATGTTGGCCGACCATACCGGTCAAGATATCGAGCGGATTGAGGCAGATACAGAGCGAGATTTTTTCATGTCTGCTGAGGAAGCAAAGGACTACGGCTTGATCGATCAGGTCGTGACCAGACAAATGCTCTCTGATACTAAGCTGACGGCAGTAGGGTAACGGTTATGTCGAAGTATGACTCCCATTTGAAGTGCTCGTTTTGTGGTAAATCGCAAGAGCAAGTGCGCAAGCTGATTGCAGGGCCTGGGGTCTACGTCTGTGATGAGTGCGTGGATTTGTGTAACGAAATCCTAGACGAAGAGCTTTTTGACTCTAATTCGTCTTCGACTTCGCCGGTTCCGCGTCGCGAGCAAGCGCCGGAGCGCCGGAGGAAGTCTTCTTCTCCGCTGTCGCTTAACCAGATCCCGAAACCTCGCGAGATCAAGTCTTATCTTGACGAGCATGTGATTGGTCAAGATGAAGCTAAGAAAGTGCTTTCTGTTGCGGTTTACAACCATTACAAACGGTTGAGTGTTCAGGCTGAGGCTGAGGAAGAAGAGGACGATATTGAACTGCAAAAGTCTAATATTTTGCTAATTGGCCCGACTGGCTGTGGCAAAACGCTCTTGGCTCAAACGCTTGCGGCTATTTTGGAAGTGCCGTTTGCGGTAGCAGATGCTACAACGCTGACAGAAGCGGGCTATGTTGGTGAAGACGTGGAGAACATTCTGCTGCGGCTTTTGCAGGTTGCTGATTTGGATGTAGATGAGGCTCAGCGCGGCATTATTTACATTGATGAAATTGACAAAATTGCTCGTAAGAGTGAGAACCCTTCGATTACTCGTGATGTGTCTGGCGAAGGCGTGCAGCAGGCCCTGCTGAAGATGCTAGAGGGCACGGTCGCAAACGTTCCGCCTCAAGGCGGCCGTAAGCACCCCTATCAGGACTGCATTCAAATCGATACGCGCAACATATTGTTTGTGTGTGGTGGGGCGTTTGTCGGCCTCGACAAGATTGTAGAGCAGCGCATTGGTAAGAAGTCAATGGGCTTTGTACAGCCTGGCAAAGAGATTAGCCGGGATGAAAAGTCTTCTTTAACGCTCCAAGATTTAGAGCCGGATGACATCGTGAAGTTTGGGATGATTCCTGAGTTCATCGGACGAATTCCGGCAATTTCGATTGTGGAGCCGCTGGATGAAAAGACGCTGGTTTCTATTTTGACGGAGCCGAAGAATGCGCTGGTGAAGCAGTTTAAGAAGCTGATGCGCATGGATAATGTAGACCTTGATTTTGAGCCGGATGCGATTCGGGCGATCGCAAAAGAAGCCTTCAACCGCAAGACAGGAGCCCGCGCCCTGCGCAGCATCATCGAAGAAATCATGCTTGACGTCATGTATGAGCTACCCTCACGCGATGATGTGAAGACCTGTACCATCACCCGTGAGATGGTCGAAAACCGTTCGACGGCGGATCTACTGGTTCACCCTTCTTCATTGCCTGAGCCAGAATCGGCTTAAGCTTTGTGTCTGTCGTTGTATGTCGGGCCATTCGCTTTTTATAATTTTCCAAGGCAGAATAATCTAATATTTGCCCAGAAAATTATCAGGTAAAAGCAGCGATGCCCTACGTTAGCGTTAACGGCGTTGATCATTACTACGAATGGATTTCAACTCAAGACCATCCCGGTAACTATGAGAAGCCGGTGATGGTCTTTTTACATGGCTGGGCAGGTTCGGCTCGCTACTGGCGCTCTACTGCCGAGGCCATTAAAGATAAGTTTGATTGTTTGCTGTATGACCAAAGAGGGTTCGGGCGATCGCATGCTTCTGCTCCAGATGTGATCGCCGCCGATCCTACCCTCAACACGCTAGAAAGCTTTGCCGAAGACCTTAACGTCCTCCTAGACGTGTTAAACCTCACTCAGCCTGTCTATATGAACGCGCACTCCATGGGCGGCTCCATCGGGCTCTATTTCCTCGATCGCTACCCAGAGCGTGTCAAAAAAGCCATCCTCACCTGCAATGGCAGCTTCCCCTATCAAAAATGGGCTTTCGAAGCTTTCTACCTTTTTGGTGGATACGTGGTCGCCTTTCGTCCCAAATGGCTGGATAAAATTCCCTTTGCGCCTCAAATGTTCATGCAGCGTTTCTTGAAGGGCTCGATTCCGCTGGCAGAAAAAAAGGCTTTCCTTGCCGATTTTCTGATGGCGGATGGTTCAGCTGCACTGGGTACGCTCAAAGCCGCTGTCAGCAAACATGCAACCGAAGCCATGCCCAAAGCGTTTGCGGCTCTCAAGGTTCCTACACTGATGGTCTCCGGCGAGTACGATAAAATTACGCCGGCCAAGCTGGGAAAAGAAGCCGCAGAGATGAGCGACAACATTGAATACGTGCTGATGCCTAACACGGCGCACTTTCCCATGATGGAAGACGCAGAAAGCTATCTAAAAATTACGAATTCATTTCTTGTAGATGCAGAAACCCCTGTAGCTGCCTAATAGCCGTAGCTCAACAGCAAAGCGCTATCCAGTTTTTGAAATTCCTACAGAACTTGCAACCAGCTAAACACTGAGTCAACGGTTAAGTTGAGCTCACTGGCAAAAGTAGGCACGACTAGCCTTTGTTGTTCTGTTTCTAAGGAAATCGGTGGTTTCTTTGGTCGGTAAATTAATACGATTTGTTCTGCTGGGTCAATCAGCCAGCCCAGCAGCGTGCCGTGTTCTATGCAATGCAAAATGTTGCTAGTAACGCGGGTAGAAGATTGACCAGGACTGAGGATTTCAACTGTCCAATCGGGCGCCTGGTTGAATTTATTTGCGATCGCACCTGTCTCAGTTGTTGGAATCCGCGACCACGTAAAGACGGCAACATCTGGAACTAGCGATCTGCCGCCGAATGTGCAGCGTAGCTCTGGAAATGCCCAGGCTAACTTAGGGGGCTTTGTAACTGCATTGATCTGCGTGACCAGCTCTCCTTGCAGCGTACTGTGCTGACCCTGTGGCATTAGCTTTTGAATAATGCGACCGTTGATAAATTCGCTAGCGGGCTTCGTTTCGGGCAGTGCCAAGAAGCTTGCTAGCGCGATTTTCTTAGTCGGTGCTTGAACCATAAGGCATTAGGACAGAAGCCCTCACTAAGTATCTAATCCAATCCTAATTCACGCTTCAATAGGCCAATGGACTTTTCCCCAATATAGTTTTCGCAGCGAATTATCTCCGGTGGACGGATGATGTCATTGCGGGCAGCCAGGAGGGCTTCTTTGATGGCCGGATAGCTCGCTGTGTCCAGAGCCACAATGGTTTGAGCGCTGCGGACGACGGCGCTGAGCTTTTGCGTATCTTCGGTCTGAGCCGTCATGACCAGGATGTCGTCACCGCGTAGGCTGTAGGAGAGAACCTCGGCAATCCGAATAATGCCCGTACTGAGACTGACAAGGCCCAGGCAGGTGTCTTTCGGTAGGTTTTTGAGCAGTTCGCGTTCTTTGGCGTAGTCGTAGATGTCAATAGGGATGACGCGGACGGATTTAGGCGCTGCGATCGCCTCTGCCTCATTAATAAAGTAGCGACTGGTCACAACCGTTCCAGACCGAGTTTGCGCCAACACCTGATCGAGCTCTTCTAGTGGCACCAGCTGCACAGGAATTTTCAGCGCCTGCTCTAACTCGCGTACCATCAGCTCGCCAGCACCATCTTCTTTTTGAATAGTGACCAGCACACGGGCACTACAGCGCAGTCGCCAGTCTACCTCAGTCATAAACAGCTCACGAGCCTGGTGCAGCGAACACCCTTGCCGTAGCAGCTCATCCAGGCTGTTTTCCACCAGCTCCTGGGCTTTTGGAAACTTATCAAGCAGCGGCGAGCCGGGTTTGACAATTTCTGTGGTGCCCTCGGCTCGAACGTAGATGCCCGAACCAGGCATTGCTTCTTCCACACCAGCATCTTCTAGCTGACGGTATACCTTGCTAATGGTGTTGCGGTGGAGGCCGGTTTGCATCGCTAGCTGCCGCGTACTGGGTAGGCGGTATCCAGGTGGATATTGTCGGGATGCGATCGCAAACCAAATTTGGTCGTAAAGTTGAGTCGACGCGGGTATTTCGCTATCGGTTTGAATATGGAACTGAACCACTTGCAGTGCGCCCCCCCAGGTGGCAAATATAGCAAAGGTAAATGCAGCCAGCGCTAAAAAGGCGCGGCAGCCCACCGGAATTCTAATACAGTTTTGTTTCCGCTGGTTTTCTAACTATGAGATTAGTCCTGAATCTTCCTTTCGTGGTGATTGAAGTGATTTTTTAAGGGTCTGCTCAATAATTCTTGATGAATTAGGGACAGCTTTTTACATAGATTTCCTGAATGTATCTGAGCGAGCCTATCAGCATGGTGTCTGTACGGACAGGCGCCATGGCCTCAGTCGTGACAGCACAATGATGGCAAAAAATGGCAGTTAGGATGGCAAAAATGGCAGTAGCAAAGCCTGTATAAATAGATCTGACACATCAGTGATTGTTGTTAAGTCAAGCCTCATATCGGTGAAAAGCTTCAATAACCCGATATATTTGAAAAACTATTATTTATTTCGACCAAGGAGATTTCTCCGTTGTTTTCAGCCGAAGATTTCGCAAAAGCTCTAGAGCAGCAAGATTACGAGTTCTCACGCGGCAGCGTGGTAACCGGTAAAGTGGAAACCCACGAAAGTGATGGAGCATACGTCGATATCGGCGGTAAGTCGGCGGCTTTCTTACCTCTGAAAGAAGCCTCGATTGAGCCAGATTTCGTGCTTGAAGAGTCTTTGCCAATTGGCACCGAGCGCAAGTTTTTGATCGTGCGCGACCAAGACGCGAATGGTCAAATGGTGATCTCTATTCGAGCGATGGAGATCAAAGAGCTGTGGGAGCGTCTGCGAGAACGCCAAGAAAATGGCGATGTGCTAGAAGTCACGATTTCTGGCAGTAATAGGGGTGGTGTTACCGCAGATGTCAGCGGACTGCGAGCATTTATCCCCCGCTCTCATTTAGCTAGGCGGGTAGAAGACCTTAACGAATTGATGGGAAATACCATCAATGTTGCCTTCTTAGAAGTAGATGAGGAGAAGAATAAGCTGCTGCTTTCTGAGCGGATAGCGGCTAGGGCGAGTGCGATGAGCAGTCTGACCAAAGGTGAATTAATTGAGGGGACGATTGCTTCACTCAAGCCCTTTGGCGCGTTCGTCGATTTTGGCGGTGCGTCTGGTTTGCTACACATCAAGCAGATTAGTAAGAGCTACGTCTCTGCGTTGGGTGATGTATTCAAAGTGGGCGATCCGATTAAAGCGGTCGTTTTGAACATTGATGACCAGAAGGGGCGAATTGCGCTGTCTACTCAGGTGCTTGAGAAGTACCCGGGGGAGATTCTTAAAGAGATGCCGACGATGATGGCTGAGGCTGAGGAGCGGGCTAAGAACGTTTCTAAGACGCTGGCTGAAGGCGACAATTAGTCGTTAATTAGTCGTTTTGCCGTGCTGATCGCCGTGCTGAATTTTCTGCTCGGAGATCCCCCTCGCCCTACGGGAAACACATTATGATATCCCTTGACCGCGTTGATACGCTTTTCCGTTGATACGCTCTCCTGAGAAGGGATTTACTTCGGTCGGGGATATTAATTAGCTGGCTATGAGTCATGGGAACTGTTTGGGAGCTGGATTTTTATTCCAGACCGGTTTTAGATGAGAAAAATAAGAAACGCTGGGAGATTTTGATTTGCGAAGGAATGCAGTCGGTAGAAGATGATCCTGAAGCGCTATTTCGTTACAGCAAGTATGTATCGAACAGTGAGGTGAATTCGGAGACCTTGCAGGCGGCGATTGAAGAAGCGATCGCACAGTCAGCCGATTCACCCACCGCTAATTCGCCTACAAAGGTGCGCTACTTTCGCTATCAAATGCAGAACATGATCAAGCGCGCCTGCGAAAACGTAGGACTGCTCCCTTACCCTAGCCGTCGCACCCTGGCGCTGCAACAGTGGCTAGAAGACCGCAAAGAAAATGTGTATCCGAATGAGCCGGGCTATAAAGCGTCTGCGTCTGCTTCGATTGCTAAACCGCTAGAAGTCGTTAACCCATTGCCAGACGCGCTGCTAGGTCAGAAGTGGTCGCTGGTAACCCTGCCTGCGGATGCCTTTGCTGAAATGGGCGAGTGGGACGTTGGTTTTGGCGAATCGTTTCCTTTGGCCCCTGCTGGCGTAGCGCCTAACACGCCGATTCCAGGCTTTATTATCTACTCTCAGCGAGCCAATGCAATGGCTGCCTGGATGTCTGGGCTAGAGCTTGCCTGTGTACGAGCAGGGCGCGAGGAGTCGAGTAACTATGTCGCGCCAACTGACGGCGATACGGCGCGGCTGTTGATGGACACAGGCACAACTGACACCTGGCTAATGGCCGATTTGACTACGCCAGAAACGCAGGCAGAGGCACGGTGCTTTGAAGACGCTAAAGCGGCGGCAAACAACGTACATTTTTTGGCAGTGCAAGACAGTCCAGAGTCAGAATCTTTTGCGGGATTTTGGCTGATGCAGTCTAGAGAGTTTGGTTAGGGGCGTGGCGATTTAGGAGGATGATATGGGTTTTGGCGATCGCAACGATGACTATAGGTATCAGCAGTGGAGCAGACTGCTTGAGCGATATGGCCTGAAGACGGTTTTGATGTATGCCCTTTTGAGTGCGATCGCGCTGATCATGCTCCTACCGCTGCTCTGGTTAGTCAGCACCTCCTTCAAATCTCCCACCGAAAACATCTTCCAATTTCCCCCACAGTTTCTGCCCGCTGCCCCCACCTTTGCCAATTTTGTCAAAGTCTGGGAGACCAATCCGTTCGGCCGCTATTTTTTCAACAGCACCCTGATTGCTGCTGTCACCGTCGCGCTCAATCTAGTTCTGTGTTCACTAGCGGCCTATCCCCTAGCGCGATTGAACTTTAAAGGGCGTGAGCTGCTGTTTTCCCTGATTGTTTCCACCATTCTGATTCCGTTTCAGATTGTAATGATTCCGCTGTACATTCTTACCGTACGGCTCGGGCTGACCAATACGTATTTAGGTGTTATCTTCCCTTCCATCGCCTCTGCCTTCGGCATCTTTCTAATGCGACAGGCGTTTCAATCGGTGCCAAAGGAATTGGAAGAGGCAGCGCGGATTGACGGCTGTAGTGAGTTGGGTATCTGGTGGCATATCATGATTCCGTCAGTGCGACCGGCCTTAGTAACTCTCGCCATCTTTGTATTTATCGGCTCATGGAGCGATTTTCTGTGGCCGCTGCTGATTCTCGATCGGCCTGAATATTACACGCTGCCGCTGGGTGTGGCTCGCTTAGCTGGTAGCTTTTCGCTGGATTGGCGGCTGATTGCGGCAGGTTCAGTTATTTCAGTGGTGCCGATTATCCTATTTTTTGTAGCAGCGCAGCGATACATCGTGCCCTCAGAGACAGGCAGTGGTGTGAAAGGCTAGGGCTGTGGTGCTTCAGCAACTGCTCCTGCCCATACAACACTTGATGCCGACCCCCCCATCGGCGACCGTTTGCGGTAAAACGATAGGATAAGACGTCTTCTTAAGAGGCCTTCAAAGTGGTTCAAACTCCAGCTAAGCCGCTGACATTAGAAGCGTTTCTGACCCGTCCAGAGACAAAGCCTGCCAGTGAATTTGTAGACGGAAAAGTTTTTCAAAAGCCGATGCCACAAGGGAAACACAGTGCGCTTCAGGCTGACCTGATGGCACTGATCAATGCCGCTGTACGGGCCCCAAAAATTGCGCGTGCTTTCCCTGAACTACGCTGTACGTTCGGCGGCAGCTCTATCGTTCCAGACATCGCTGTATTCGTGTGGGCGCGCATCCAACGTGATGCCAATGGAGAAATTGCCAACACGTTTCCGCTTACGCCAGACTGGACCCTTGAAATCTTGTCACCGGGGCAAAGCCCTACCAAAGTCACTAAAAAAATCATGCGCTGCTTAAAGCACGGATCCCAGATGGGATGGTTGATCGCCCCTGAAGACAAAGCAGTGTGGGCTTGCCGCCCTCAGCGGGAAATAGAGATCTTTGATGAGCCTGAGGACCTGTTACCTACACCAGACTTTGCGGATGCGCTGACAGTGACTGTGGCAGATCTTTTTGCTTTATTGCTGCTCTAGGTCATGGATTTGCCCAGGCTGAGTTGTATTTACGCTGTCACAGCTCGCTACTATAAAAGCAGTGAATAAAACAGGAAAATAGCCCAGCTATGAAAATTGCCATTACGGGTGCTACCGGCTTTGTAGGCGCTCGCCTTGTCGAGCGCTTGGTGGCAGACGGCCACGATGTTAAAGTCCTCACCCGCAGTGTAGACAAGGCCAAAAAAGTCTTTGCTGCCGCTAAGTTCAAGCCCGTTGAGTACGTGGCCTACACCCCCACGCAATCTGGCGACTGGCAGTCGACAATTTCAGGCTGCGATGGCGTGATTAACCTGGCAGGTGAGCCCATTTCTGAACGCTGGTCGGCAGAGAGAAAAGAGCGTATTCTCAATAGTCGTAAAGTCGGGACCGAAAAGCTGGTGGAGGCGATCGCACAAGCCGAACCAAAGCCCTCTGTACTGGTCAGCAGCTCAGCCATCGGCTACTACGGTACCAGCGAAACCGCAGAATTTTTTGAAACCAGTGAACCGGCTGAAAATGACTTTCTCTCTCAGGTATGTCAGGCCTGGGAAGGTGAGGCTAGAAAGGCGAAAGAGGCGGGCGTTCGGGTGGCGATTATTCGCACCGGGATTGTGCTGGGCGATGGGGGTGCGATCGCAAAAATGATCACCCCTTTCAAACTCTACGCAGGCGGTCCTATCGGCAGCGGTCAGCAATGGTTCTCCTGGGTTCACATCGATGACTTAGTGAACCTATTTATCAAAGCTATGCTAGATCCGTCTATGCAGGGCGTGTACAACGGCACAGCACCCGAGCCTGTGCGAATGAAAGAGCTGTGCCAGACCCTCGGAGAAGTGATGGATCGCCCTTCCTGGCTGCCTGTTCCTGACTTTGCGATTGAAGCCTTGCTCGGTGATGGCGCGGTTGTCGTGCTCAAAGGCCAGAAAGTTCTACCGGAACGGACGCAGGCTGCTGGCTTTGTATATAAGTATGCTGAACCGAAGGAAGCCCTAAAAGATGTGGTGAAAAGAATCGGCTAGGTAAATAAATCGAATAGGTCTACTACGTAGGATTCAGCCATTTATCCGGAATGCATCTAAAGAACAAAGGAGAAGTCCTTGTGGGCGCTTCTGACTTGTTCCACTGAAATTAGTTTATGAGCCCTTATCTCTCACTATGAAAATCAACGCGCGCTTTCCTTTTAGCCCAGCTAGACTCGTTCTGTTGGGTGGACTGAGTTTGACGATGCTGAATGCAGTTAGTCCAGTGGAGTTGCTACAGCCGCAAACATTCGGTCAGATGCAAAGCGCCGCCGCCCAGACTGAAGAAGATATCAACGTTCAGGTTTATCAAGCAGCAAGCCCTGCTGTTGTTACTATCGACACCCAATTCGGTACGGGTAGCGGTGTCATTGTAGATTTAGACGGATTAATCGTTACCAACGCTCACGTGGTGGATGGGTCAGACTCTGTCACCGTAATTTTGGCTGACCGTCAGGAATATCAAGGGCGTGTTGTGGGCTATGGCGCAGAGGGCGCTGACTTGGCCGCTATTAGGATTCAGGCGCGAAATCTTCCTGCGGTAAGCATTGCCTCTAGCCCGGTTCAGGTCGGCCAACGCGCGTTTGCTATCGGCAATCCTTTTGGTCGATTTGACGGTACTTTCACAACTGGCATCGTCAGCCGAATTGATACGCAAAACGGGCTTATTCAAACAGATGCTGCGATTAATCCTGGGAACTCTGGTGGTCCTTTGCTCAATAGTCGTGGTGAACTGATTGGTATCAACACGGCTATTTTTACGCCTCAACGTTCAGCGCCTGGGGTCCCTAGCAGCGGTGGTGGCAATATCGGCATTGGTTTTGCTATCACAATTAGCCAGGTCAACGATTTTCTCGCTGATGTTCGAAGTGGTTCAGCGCCGCTTACGGCTCAGCAATCTCCCTTTCTTCAAGGCTCGAACCGCTCAGCTCAGCAGATTACGCTAAATGGAGACCCCATCAGCGGTCAACTCACCAGAGACAGCGCTGTTTTGCCAACGGATAACAGCTACTACGACGCCTATTCTTTTGAAGGGCAGCGCGGTCAGCAGGTGGCGATTGAAATGAGCAGTGCCAGCATTGATGCCTACCTAATTTTGCTCTCCCCTCAGGGCCGCGACCTCATTCAAGATGACGACAGCGGCGGCAACAGTAATGCCCGGTTAACGTTCACCCTGCCAGAAGATGGGACCTATACAGTATTGGCCAATTCCTACGGTTCTAGAGAAACGGGTTCGTACAGCCTGCGGGTAGCGGAAGGCAACGACAATAGGTCGGTTGCTTTACCTGTAGCCAGACAGCCACAGGGGACGACGTCCGGTTTGCTATTGCAAGAAGACGGTGTACTCAGTAGCAATTCGCCGTTTTTTGAGGGTGATGGTAGTCGGTACGAAGAATTTTCGTTTGAGGGTAGCGCCGGGCAGCAGGTAAATATTGCTCTAACAAGTCGGGAGTTTGACCCGTACCTGATTCTTGTTGGCCCAGATGGTGAGGTACTCGATACTAATGACGATATCTCTGCTAATTCATTGAATGCAGGCCTGTCAGTCGTGTTGCCTGTGACAGGTCGCTATCGTATCTTTGCCAATGCCTTAGATTCCTCTGGCTTTGGCCGCTTTACCTTAAATGTCAATGCTCGCTAGCGAGCATTGACATTTAAACCACTCGCATACGCCGCGCACTGCTGTAAAAAACGCCACACCATCTGCGGTTGCTGCCCCCAGTGCAAATGTACATAAGAGGCATGCAGATTTGGTTGCGCGTATCCTTCTTGCTGGGGTGTGCCTGTTTCTCCCCAATACCGCCGCGTCTCATACAGCGGCTGCTTCAGAGGTTCTACAACGCTAGATTTGTGAAACTCATGTCCTACCGCTGTTTGACCTGCTGTGAGCAAGGGACCATCGGTCAGAGCTTTGATCTGTCGGTATCCTAGTGCTAACTTGCCACCCATTTTGACTGTTTGAGGAATTGCATTGACCATCGGCCAAGCGGTGCCGTCAAAATCTATCAGCGTCTGGCTCAAATACATGAGGCCACCGCATTCGGCATAGGTTGGCATTCCTGCTGAGATAGCTTTAGCGATAGCTGTCCGCATTGTTTTATTGTCAGATAGTTTGGCGGCAAACACCTCTGGAAATCCGCCACCAAAATACAGTCCGTCGGCTAATGGTAAAGCCTGATCCGCCATGGGACTCCAGTAAACCAACTCTACTCCCTGTGCTTCTAGAGCTTCAAAATTATCGGGATAGTAAAAGTTGAACGCGGCGTCACGGGCGATCGCAATCCTTACGCCCTGACCTCTTACGCCCTGATCTACTGACAGGCGGGAGCTTTCTTCTTTCTCTATGCTTTGCTGCGACCCAGCTGACAAATCTACGTTTAGCAGCGGGTCTACATTGAGCAGCGGGTCTAGTTTCTCCCAGTCAAAACATCGTGCTCCGATTACAGCTAGCCGATCTGCGATTCGATTGAATTTACTCACTTCACCAGCAGGCACCAGTCCCAGATGTCGGCTGGGCAGCTCAATGTCTTTCTCTCGCCTAAACACGCCAAAAATCGGCATAGCGATCGCGGCTAAAGCGTCGCTCAGCAGCTGAAGATGGCGATCGCTCCCCACCCGGTTTAAAATCACGCCAGCTATGTGGATACGCTTGTCAAAGTTTCGGTAGCCCTGCACTAACGCGGCCAGCGATCGCGCCATCCTACTACAGTCCACTGCCAGCACGACCGGTAGCCGCAACAGCCTCGCAATGTGCGCCGTACTAGCTGTATCGTCTATCCCAGTCGCCCCGTCAAACAGGCCCATCACACCTTCTATCAGGACTTTCTCTGCGTGCTGACTGTGAATAGCAAAGCTACGCTGCACGTAGGGTTCGCTCGTTATGACAGGATCGAGATTGTAACAAGGTATACCTGTTACTGCGGTGTGAAACATCGGATCGATATAATCAGGACCGACCTTAAAAGATTGCACGCTCCGCCCTCTTTTTTTTTGCGCCGCTAGTAGCGCCAGCGTCAATGTTGTCTTGCCTGTTCCACTGCGATCTCCTGCCAAAATAATGCTCAAAATGCACTCACAAACCAGCTCAAAAATAAATTTGGTTCGGAATAATTCCTCACTGAGCTGAAGTATATCTTTCCTATAGTCAGCGGGTAGCTTTGATAACACCTCTATGTGTGCGTAATCTATGCCACCTCCAAGATCTTCACAACCTGTAGAGATTCCAAAAATCAGCTGGCTACACTTTATTTAGGGAGGGTTTGACCAATCCACCCGAGGGAGGGTTTGACCAATCCACCCGGCTGCATCTCCCCAATAATTCTTTTATTCGATACACATCACCCGCTTACGTCCATACCGTTTAGCAATCAATGCGATGGCCTTCCAAAACTCTTCTGCAAAATCGTTCCTTGTCCCATCTCAGAAGCGGGTTCAACCGCTGCGGCAGCTAACTACCCGTATCGGTAGTGGCTTGCTCGCTTTGGGCTTGAGTCTGAGCGTTGCACTCCCCTCCCTGGCAGCAGACCCCTTTAGACCTGACAACGGTCACGACATCGGTCCACTCACCGAAGGCGCTTTCGAAGCTATTTTCAAAGAAGGCGACTACGATACGGCGCTAACGCTGCTAGAGCAGGCTGAAACTGAAGAAGCAAATGAGCCGCTAGTTCATGCAATGCTTGCCTCCATGGCTTATCTCAAGGGTGAGTCAGGACTTCCTGAAGTCCTAGAACGGGCTCAGCTGACCGAACAGACTGCAAGAGACCTAGTATCAAGTGATCCTCTCCGAGGCCATCTCTATACCGCCGTCGGTATTTTCTTGAGAGGCGCTCATCTGCTTAAAACAGAAGGGGTTGCTAAAGGCACGCCCACAGCGCTCGGTATGCTTCAGGAAGTGTTTGCTGAGCTAGACGCCGCTGAAGCCGTTGATCCAGAAGACTCTGAGCTTAACTTGCTGAAGGGTTATATGGATTTGATGCTGGCTGTAAACCTGCCTTTCTCCAATCCAGATGATGCAATCTCTCGGATGTCGCAGTACGGCAGCCCTGAGTATTTGACCCAGCGTGGTATTGCCATTGGCTATCGTGATCTGGCTCAATTCGATGAAGCTTTGGTTGCGGTTGATAAAGCGCTCGCTGCCGCTGGCGACAACCCGGAACTGTATTACCTGAAGGCGCAGTTACTGGTACGCCAAGGTGATACTGCTAGCAGTTTAGAGTGGTTCAACAAAGCACTAACACTCAAAGATCAGCTGCCAGATAAGCTTGGCAGACAAATCATTTGGGAAGAGTGTCAGGCCTCCGACGATGGTCGAAACTGTGCTGAGCTGGCCGGTTACTAATCCTCATCACTTAGACACGCAAAAATAGGCATGCCAAAAAAGCCTCCGTCGGTGCCTTGAGCAGCAATAGACGGAGGCTTTTTATATTGCGAAGGTCACTTTCATATAGCATCTGCCGAGTTGCTTAGGCACTATCATCGGCTGAAACCGTTACATAACAACGGAAAACTTGCAACGGGAAACTTGATTAGCCAAGTAAGAATGCATCCCTGCTTACTTGGCTATATAGCTTTCGAAGCATTGCTTGAGACACTCACTAAAGGTTGCACCCCTTGGCAAACAGGCAATGCTGCTGCGCAAACGTCCTAATGCCTCAGGACGTTTGCTATAGCTGTAAATAAATTGAAATACTTTATCGGCGATATCTCTGATTAACAGAAAAGCCGATTAGAAAAAAAGCCCTGTTTTTTCAGCTAAATACTAGCTAGAAAAGCAGGGCTCAAGACGCAGTTAGGAGGTATCTTGCCTACACGATATCGATTTCGATCGAAAATGCGTGCTGTTTTAAGAAGTTCTTAATCTAAACCTCTCATGAGAGTAAAATAGGGGCTACAACAATTCTTCTGCTGTATAACCCTTTACGTTTAGAGTTCTTAATCGATTGATTGCCGCTGCCAGCTCAAATCGACGAAACGTTGCCCAGTCACCAAATAGCCGTTGGCCAAATGTAGAACTCTCTTCAGCTAATACATCTAGCCCACTGCTTTCGATGTCATTCATCACGCAGTCTAGGACTTTTGAGAGCGATCGCACGCCATCAACGTAATAGCGATCGGCGTAGACTATTGCTTGTGCGATCGCCCTCACCTGATGCGGTTCCACAATTTGCTCAATCGCTCTCAAATCAATCATTTCACAGCCCAGCATCAGACTATCTTTCCGAGCCTTTATTTTCAGCGAGCGGTTATCTTTCGGCTCAGGTAAGCTTCCTGGCAAAACAGTCCTCGCTGTGATGCTGCCGAAATACTTGCCACCTTCTAGCTGGCGTTGAGATAGGTTAGCTTGAGCGATCGCCTTTGCCTGCGCAGTCACTATCCGAGGCTGGTAATCTTCCATAGCAATCACCGTATCGGTCACCGCAAAATAGTCACCGCAGCCCCCCATTACCAAAATTGTCGATACACCATGGTCGTCGTATAGCTGGCGGACTTTATCGACAAAGGGGGTAATGGGTTCTTTATCTTTTGCAATCAGGGCTTGCATATTGCGATCGCGAATCATAAAGTTCGTTGCTGCCGTATCCTCATCAATCAGCAGTACCTTCGCTCCCGCTTCTATGGCTTCTATTAATCCTGCTGCTTGAGATGTGCTGCCGCTTGCATTCTCTGTTGAAAACTGCCGTGAATTGCGGCCTCTCGGCAAATGATTAATGGCAGGTGAAATATCAACCCGAGTCACACAGCGACCGTCTTCTGCCCGTAGCTTCACAGTGTCAGGATGCGCCACGACCTGTTCTCGTCCATCTCCTGGCACGTGATTATAAATGCCTTGCTCGATCGCTTTTAGCAGCGTTGATTTACCGTGATAGCCGCCGCCCACAATCAGCGTGACGCCAGCTGGAATGCCCAAACCTTGTAAGCGTCCACTGTGTGGCGTTTCAAGTTCAACTATTTTGTTATTTGATTCGTTGTCTGGCTCGTCGTCTGGCGGTACGAATAAATCAGCATCTGATACCAAAGGGCGCTCATCGATTCCACTGCGCCTAGGCAGGCATGCGTTTTTACCAATGAATGCAACTAGTCCACGTTCGTCTAGCTGTTTTCTGAGCGCCTCTGAGTCTTCTAGGGTATGTATCTGTCTTTTTACAGCTGCTGAATCTAGCTCTATGTACTTCAGAGTGGTACACAGGGCTGGATTATCTTCGCAAAGGAGAATCGCTGCTGCTTTCCCGGCGATTCGTCTACCGAAGGCCGGTAGCCCAACTGTCAGTCTTACTTCTAGCTGCTTCTGATCAATCCAAACCGCTGTACGCCTTAGTATGGCTTGGCTAGGGGCGGCTATCTCAATTTTTCCGCTTTTTCTAGATCCTCGCTTTTTGCTGAAAGTTTGAGCCACTTGCGCGACTTGCCTATTGAGGTAGTCGGCGATCGCACACTGGCAAACATAATCAGTTATCCACTGAGCCGGAAACTGCGCAATGGATTGGGGCATGCAGACCCGGACTCTGCTAGGTGCGGCGAACGGGTCGCCCTGTACATAGTCCACACTCAGCACAAACTCTGGAAATGCGTAATCACCTTTGATGCGCTTGTATTCCCTATAGCTACGGCCTTCCAAATTCATCAGCTGATGCTGTAGTAATTGCCAGTCCATCTCCATCTTGTTAGCTATAGCTCACTCTATTGACTGCCTGGTTTGAGCAGGAGGCCTTACTTGCAGCAGATACGTTACCTGGCTAGGACTCGCTACCTTAGTGACATATAGGTCGCATCACAGGTCAAAGGCAGGTATCTCACCTATCCTCTAACGACTTACTCATCACTTAATAAACATTCAGTAACAAACATTAGGGAGCGTTCGAATCATGACATTCTTCAAAAGCATCTCGACTCAAACTCGCCTGATCAAAAAGTCACTTTTGTCGATCGCGGCGCTTAGTCTGGCTTTTCCTACCGTCGGCTTCGCTCAAACGCAGTCAGCTTCTCCCGTTAGCCGCCCCGTATTAGAAGACGGTACATATCTCTTTGGTCAAAGCCCGCAGCCTAACGAAATTGGCTCCGCTTATGCTGTTCTCTCCGTTCAAAACAATCAAACTGTGGGCGCTTTTTACTACCCTCACTCTTCTTTTGACTGTTTCTCTGGCCAGGTAACTCATAATAATCAGGCTGTTAATGTTGTCGATAGCTAAGATCAGACGGTCTATCACTACGTAATAGCGCTAGCTGTGGATAGTACGTTGGTCGCTGGTGATGCGGCTGGTGCCTACGCTCTAGAAGGCTTCCACAGAATTGAAACTCTCAGTGCTCAAGATATAGAGATTCTAGGCGTCTGTGAAGCCGACTTTAATCAGTAATCAGTAGCAGCTGATGCCGTTAGTATAATCGATGAGGTCAGCTGGCATAGGGGCAAGCCGCACAGAGCTTGCTTGATATCGTCAGGAAAACATAGGGAATGATACGCAGGCATATTACTCTAATTGTCGTGAGCGACTCCTTTTCCGAGAAGTGTGGTGCTTTGACGGATGACATAAAACAATTAAGTTTTATAGATTTAGATTAAAATAAAAAAGAGTACTAATCATTGCTAGCAAAGGTTAGTGCTGACGTGCGTTACGGAAAACACACCATCCAGTACGGCTCTCTCTAGTGCCAGACGACCTGAAATACAAGTATATTGGCTTAAGTAGATAAATAACTTAACTTAAAGCCAGCGTGAACAATTCGGTTCCGTCTGCCTTGGGTGATTGCTTTCAGTTGATGGTCTCTCATATTTTGATTGTCGGGCGCAGTTACCAAAGCAGTACGTTAAGCCATTAAACCTGGGCTAGAGGTCTCTCCAAATATGTTTGAGCATTTCACAAACACAGCGATCGCGGTCATCATGCAGGCGCAAGAGGAGGCCCGTCGCCTGGGTCACAACTTTGTCGGTAGTGAGCAACTGCTGCTCGGCATCATTAAGGAAAATACCAGCATTGCCGCCAAGGTGCTAGATGAGTTCGTTATTAACCTCACCAACGCTCGTACCGAAGTAGAATCTATCATCGGGCGTGGTTCTGGTAACGGCCCTGTAGAAATTCCCTTTACCCCCAAGGTAAAGCAAGTTTTTGAGCAGGCTTTTCAAGAAGCTCGAAAGCTAGATCATCCTTACATTGAGCCTGAGCATTTGCTGCTCAGCTTGACTCAAAATTCTGAAAGTGTTGCCTATCGCGTGATTGCGAACCTGGACGTAGACCCAGAGAAAATCCGCGTTCAGCTGGTTCGCGTTATTGGTGAAAGCACGCCCGTTGCCTCTGGTCGTTCTGGTGGTAGTCCCAAGTCGGAGCGCAAGTCCGATGGCAGCGTGCTCACTGAGTACGGTACAGATCTCACAGCGGTTGCTGCTGAAGGCAAGTTAGATCCTGTCATCGGTCGTCATCAAGAAATCGAGCGTGTGGTGCAGGTCTTGGGTCGTCGGACGAAGAATAACCCTGTGCTTGTAGGTGAGCCGGGTGTGGGTAAAACTGCGATCGCAGAAGGTCTAGCCCAGCGCATCGTCAATCAAGACGTTCCAGAAGCACTGATCGACCGCCGAGTTATCAGCCTTGATATGGGGCTGCTGGTCTCTGGTACTCGTTTTCGAGGTGACTTTGAAGAACGTATTACCCAGGTCATTGATGAGGTCCGTAAGTCTCAAGACGTCATTCTGGTAATTGATGAGATTCATACCCTCGTCGGTGCTGGTTCACTTGAAGGCGGTATGGACGCGGCTAACCTACTCAAGCCTGCACTAGCAAGAGGCGAAATGCAGTGCATTGGTGCAACCACGCTTGAAGAGTACCGCAAGTACATCGAAAAAGACGCTGCCCTAGAGCGTCGCTTTCAGCCAGTGACCATTAATCCGCCGTCCGTCGAAGATACTGTAGAAATTCTTTATGGACTGCGTAGTCGCTACGAGCAGTTCCACCGCCTGAACATTACAGACGAGGCTGTTGAAGCGGCAGCTACTTTGAGCGATCGCTACATCACAGACCGTCATCTGCCAGACAAGGCAATTGATCTGATTGATGAGGCGGGTTCTAGAGTGCGCCTACGCTATTCCAGAACTATTCCAGCTAGTGAGCTGCGCAGCGAACTGCGCCAGGTGCAGAAAGACATTATGGAAGCGGTACAGCATCAAGAGTTTGATCAAGCCGCGACGCTACGCAAGTCTGAGTCATCTTTGATTCAAAAGATTCAGGACACACTAGAGGGCGACGTTTCTATCACAACGATGCCTGAAGTTAGCGACGAGGATATTGCTGATATTGTCTCTTCTTGGACAGGCGTTCCAGTCAATGCCATCACCGAAACTGAGTCGGCGATGATGATGCACCTCGAAGATACGCTACACGAGCGAGTTGTGGGTCAAAACGAAGCGGTTGAGGCTGTTTCCCGCGCTATTCGCCGGGCTCGTGTTGGATTGCGTGGTCTAAACCGACCGATCGCCAGCTTAGTATTCTCGGGTCCTACCGGTGTTGGTAAAACTGAACTTGCAAAGGCCTTAGCTGCTTCCGTCTTTGGCTCGGAAGAATCCATGATTCGACTAGATATGTCTGAGTTTATGGAATCTCACACGGTCTCTAAGCTGATTGGTTCACCTCCAGGTTTCGTCGGTTACGACGAAGGCGGTCAGCTTACCGAAGCTGTACGCCGAAAGCCCTACAGTGTCATCCTTATGGATGAAATTGAGAAAGCTCACCCCGACGTGTTCAATATCCTCTTGCAGGTATTGGATGATGGTCGCCTTTCGGATTCCAAAGGCCGCGAAATCAGCTTCAAGAACACGCTGATTATCATGACCTCAAATATCGGTTCTAAGGTAATCGAAAAAGGAGGCGGTGGCCTTGGCTTTGAACTGGCTGAAGAAGACGGTATGACCAGCCGCTACAACAACATTCGCAATCTTGTGAATGAAGAGATGAAGCAGTTCTTCCGGCCTGAAATGATCAACCGGATTGATGAAATCATTGTCTTCCGCCAGCTTACAAAGGATGAAGTGATGGAAATCTCTGAAATCTTGCTCAAGCAAGTTTCTGCACGGCTCGTTGAGCGCAATCTTTCGTTCACTATGACGGATGCTTTCAAAGAGCGTTTGATTAAAGAAGGCTACGATCAGCGCTATGGTGCAAGACCAATGCGCCGAGCGATCGCTCGTTTGGTTGAAGATCATCTCGCAGAAGCCATTCTTGCTGGCACACTCAAAGACGGAGACACCGTCGTCTTTGATATCGACAAAGAAGGCGAGATTACAGCGCTACCTGCAAAGGAGCCTGCCCTTATTGGTGTGAGCTAACTCTGTGATGTAACCGAATAAATAAAAAGCCACGGAGTTCTCCGTGGCTTTTTTCTGGCCTCAAATTTCCCCCAACTCCTTATTTCTCCAACTCCTTGTAACCTCATGCCTAACTCACTTGCCCAGAAAAAAGTCGTCATCGTTGGAGCTGGATGGGCCGGACTCGGCGCAGCCCATCATCTCTCAAAGCAAGGCTATGCCGTTACCCTGCTGGAAGCTGGTGCTCAGCCCGGTGGTCTCGTCGCTGGTTGGCAAACTCAAAAAGGCCGTTCTGTTGAAGCGGGCATCCATGGTTTTTGGTATCCGTACAACAACATCTTTTCTCTTACCGACGAGTTAGGCATTCAACCCTTCACGCCTTACACTCACTCCTCTCAATATTCTCCCGCCGGTTTAGAGGTCGAATCGCCCATCTTTCAGCGTGAACCCTACCTACCGACACCTTTAGGCACCTTTATTTACACTCGATTTAAGCGTTTGCCCTTGGTAGATCGACTCTCTGCTTTGCCGTTGCTCTACTCGCTCATAGACTTTGATAACTCGGATGAAGCCTGGAAACGCTATGACAATATGACGGCCCGTGAACTGTTCAAGCAATACGGCGTCTCTGAACGACTTTACAAAGAATCCTTTGAGCCGATGCTGTTAGTAGGCCTTTTTGCTCCCGGTGAGCAGTGCTCAGCAGCGGCAGCCTTAGGCATGCTTTACTACTTTATCTTGGCCCATCAGCCCGACTTCGATGTGCGCTGGTGTCGCGGCACCGTCGGTGAAATGATTTTCCGTCCCTGGGTTGAGCAGATTGAAAAGGCGGGTGGAAAGATACTGGCGAACCATCGGGTGACAGATGTTCGCGTCGGTGCAGATAATGAGATCGATGCGGTTATTTGTGGTGATGAAGTTTTTGAAGCAGACGCAGTAATTTTCTCGGTGGGCATTACTGGGATGAAGAAGATTGTGGCGCAGAGTGAGGTTTTGCGCGATCGCCCAGAATTCCGCAACCTCTCGAACCTTGGCGGCATAGACGTTCTCGCTGCTCGCCTTTGGTTTGACCGCAAAATTGACATTCCGCTTCCGTCCAATGCCTGCTTCGGCTTCCATCAGACCACCGGTTGGACCTTCTTCGATCTCAATGCCTTACACGACGAGTACCAAAACGAACCCGGCTCGGTTGTCGAAGTCGATTACTACCATGCTAATCAGCTGCTAAATCTTTCAGATGAGCAGGTACTGCCGTTAGTTCAAAAAGATCTTGCAGGTTGTCTTTCTGCTTTTGGTGACGCCAAAATTACCGATCATGCGGTTGTTCGAATTCGCCAGGGTGTCAGTCATTTTGCACCTGGTAGCTATCGGTATCTCTTACCAGGCACAACCAGTTTTTCGAATGTGTATATGAGCGGTGACTGGATTGTGACTCGCCACGGCTCTTGGTCTCAAGAAAAGGCCTATGTCACAGGGCTAGAAGCTGCGAATCGAGTGATCGATCAGTTAGGCTCTGGCGGTCGTGCCAGTATCATTCCGGTCGTTCCAGATGAACCACACATTCAAGCTGCTCGTACTGTTAACCGTGCAGTCAAGAACATTAGTCAGCAGATTTTGCCGGACTTTTGGCTGCCATAGTTGCGAAAGCCTCGCATACAGGGGCTTTCACCGGCTCTGATATTATTCAATTTCTTCAACGGAGAGGGGGGGATTCGAACCCCCGTTAGGTTTGACCCTAAAACAGTTTTCGAGACTGCCGCATTCAACCACTCTGCCACCTCTCCAAGATGGTTCTACATCTTACACCGATTTCTTAGGAAATCCTGAGCTAACTTTTTGGCTTCTTTCTACACGGCAAGCATTGTTTCTCCTTCAATGTCTGCTTTCTTATCTCGCTGCCACAGCGCTATGCAAATGAGTCCGTATACCCCGTAGCTCACTACGACATGCCATCCTTGAACGCCAGTAATTTCAACCGAGCTGCCCGGAAGTTGATTAAATTTTTCTACCAGCCAGATGAGTAGGTGAATAGGGTAATAGAGGTTTGCGGCGATGCAGCTGCCGATTAACGGCCAGATAATGGCTGCGATCGCACTCACAAACCCACCGATACTAATCAAAATGACTAAGGGCGTTGCGATCGCATTCAGCAGAACGCTATATGTCGGTAAAACCTGAAAATAAAGTAGCTGTAGCGGGATCGTCCATAGATAGGCTGCAACTGGCACTGCAAAAAGCCCAGCTATCCTCGTTGGCATCCAGTCCAACAGCTTCATTAGCCTTTTCACTGTCAAAATCAAACCCAGCGTCGCCACCACGCTCAGCTGAAATCCTACATCCCAAATCCATTGAGGATTCCATAGCAAAATCAACGTTGCTGCCATTGCTAGCCCGCCTAAAGGCTTAACTTTCCGATCTAGCGCCAGTCCTAAAAGTGCGCCCATCCCCATAATCGATGCGCGAATTACACTGGGCTGTAAGCCTGTCAATCCTACGTACAAAAAGAGCGCTAAGCAGCCTGCGATCGCCTGTGTTTTCGGCGGCCTGTTTTTAAACAGCCCTAAAACCAGTGCCAACATCAGCGTCACATGAAATCCTGATGCCGCTAGCGTATGAGCCAATCCAGCCGCAATAAAGCTGTCTCTCACGTCGTAGGGCAAATCCACTGCCTTTCGTCCCAACGTCATCGCACTTAGCAAATGACCCGCAGGTTCCCCCAGCCAACGGTCTTGAGCCTGCACGATTCTGGCTCTCAGCTTCCACAATGCCCATTGTGGCGGCACCTGACCTGGCAAAAACTCTATCCACCTTGCCCTAAACTGCGCAAAGCATCCTTGCCGAAATAGGTATTCTCCAAATCCAGAAAGAATGCCCTCACCAGATTCCTCAAGGCTAGAAATCTTGCCCTTAATCGACACGACTTCTCCGGGATACAGCCGCTTGCTGGCACTCAAAGGTGCTGTCACGTACAGCTTTCCACCGACTGTTCTAGGCGCTTCAATGCTGCTGCGATCGCTCACACCCCTAATCGACTGTGCTCTCAGATAAAACTTGCCCTTATTGTCTCGGCTAGTTTGCGGCATCTGCACCACTTTTCCCGTTACCCACCATTCCTGACGAGACGCAAATTGACTGACATCATTGGTTTCGGGTTGCGGTGATGTGATTACACAATAACTAGCCGCCATTAATCCCACGACCCCGACAATCCACCATTGCCGTCTCGTTGGTCCCAATCGCCAATAGCGAGGACCCAACCAGCTACCGACTCCTCCACCGATCAACATTCCAATCCCTGTGATTGACGCGAACCCCAGTAGTTGAGCTTCTGATATTCCAGTGCTTAGGAGTC
>ERZ1740058.667-NODE-667-length-23135-cov-6.356196_pt1 | contig 23135 bp, 25 predicted proteins | sample MGYA00581745_ERZ1740058 | MGnify/ENA primary metagenome ERZ1740058 (study PRJEB43018, sample SAMN04849742) | marine metagenome | isolation source: floating plastic debris | place: Pacific Ocean | collected 2008-08-30 | study: EMG produced TPA metagenomics assembly... | reverse complement strand
GGCGTTAATCAGCAAATTATTCGGATGATCTAAGGCTGTTTTTGGGTTGCCTTCCAACAGCTCGATACTAATTGTTTTAAAGAAAGAAGGATCAGTGAAGAAGCCCCTCATCGGGATAAACTTGCTTTGGTAATTCACTTCTCCGTCAAGACGCTTATCCATCCGAACTACCGCTTCTACTTCCGGATACTCTTTCAGTATATCAGATAATGGGGCGGGCGATGAGGCGTACTCCGTCACCCGTATTGGATCGGCTACTCGGGTATTGACCCGGTAAATATGATCGTGATGGACGTGGAATTTATCGTACTCGTATACGTCAGCTACTACCGCAATAAGCAGCAAGCTAATGGACATGCCGATGGCCAGGCCTAGCACGTTGACAATGGTGAAGAATTTTTGTTTGGCCAGGTTACGGGAGGCCACTATAAAATAATTTTTTAGCATGGCGATATGATTAAAGGGGTTAGCGTAAGGGTGCCAGGCGGCGTCTCTCTTTCGCTTTTTTAGGACGTAAGAGAAAATCAGGCTGATCACCTCTCGGTAGTAGTACCAATTGGCGTAAGTAGCTGATCGCTCTTGGCAATGGGCGTAGTATTCTTCTTCCAGATCGCCCAACAGATCCTCGATAAGCTCTGGGGAACAGAAGCGGGCTAATAGCCAGTTAGCTAGCTTCGGAGGCCGATGGTTAGAATTGTTCATTTGGAAAAACCAAGTTTAATTTGAGCCGACTGCCACAGGTCGTCCCGAAGCGACTTCATAGCGGCCAGAGCTTCTACCGCCGCCGGGGTTAACTCAAAGAAGCGCTTTCTCCTTCCCCCTCGCTCGGCGGTAGCACCTCCCAAATAGGAAGTCAGAAAGCCTTTATCTTCCAGGCGGGAAATAGTAGCGTGCAATGCACCGATGCTGATCTGGCGGTTGGCCCGTTTCTGTAATTCTTCTTTCACGGCTACTCCGTAGGCTTCCTGCCCTAGCGTAGCAATGGTTAATAAAACCAGTTCTTCAAATTCGCCGAGGTATCCTTTCATAACTTTGTGTAGTCTTGAGGCAAATTTATTATTTTCTACTTTTAAGAACAAATAGGTAAAAAGAAAATCAAATTCTGGAAACTTGATTGTTAGAGCGCTGGATGAAAAAGCCTTTCCGAGGAAGAGTAGCTTCCGGAAAGGCTTTTTCCTGCTTACTTACTTATTACTAACCTAATTGTCGTACTAGAGATAAAATCTTTTCCTGAGTGTCGGCGTCCATGTACGAAGGGTCTTCCATTTTTCCTACTCGGATACTTTTGCTGTAGTATTCCAGGGCTTTTTCAGGAAGTTTGTTGTGTACGTAGTAATCGCCTTTTACTTTCAGGTTAAATGCTGATTCGTGAATGGCCAATGATTTGTTGAGCCACTCGGCGGCTTCTTTCATATTAACTCCTTTGGTAATGCACTTCTGGGCGGCTTTGGCTAAGGTATACCAATCGTCGGGCGAAGCGTTTTCTACCGCCTCACGGGCTCGTTGGGTAGTTTTATCGGTATTGTTATTAGCGAATGCCCCCAAGGAAATAGTTAACAAAAATGCAGCAGCTACAAAGGATTTAAATAGAACGTTAATTGAGTTTTTCATGATGTTTTTCTTTTTGGAATTAAGTAAATGTTGTTCGCTATGAATATGTCCAAACGTATGCCGAAAATGTAAATAACTGATTATCAGAAAATTAATAAAAATTACCACTCTGCCTACTGTCCGCAAATAACACACTTGTGTTCTGTACCGAACACTTTTATCTATCCTTCATTATTTGGGACATTCCTCGCTCTGTTCAGGTTGCAGCAATCCGCGCAATTATCATATAAAATACTAACTTTGTTTTTCGCCGGCAATTCTTATTTTAGGAAAAACGGTTGAGAGTAGATTTTTTAGTTATTGCTCGTCAAGCCGGGAGGTACTATGGAAGTAAACGAAGCATCTCAGAATCAATTTGAGCTCAAAGAGCTGGAACTGAACTCACTGTTGGAAGTGACCCAGGCTATTAACAATAATCTGCCTGAAGTTTCGCTGTATAAGATTTACAATTTTACCCTGCGGGCTAATCTTAACATTAAGAAGCTAGCCCTTTACGTACTGCAGGAGCAAGAGGGACAGCCCGACCGCTGGGAATGTAAGACCAATTTCGGTACCCAAACCGATTTTAATAAAGTAATGCTCAGCGAGCATTTTCTTCCTATTCAGGAGATTACGTATGTGCAGGACCTGCCCGAACCTGGCCCATTTGCCGCTTTTGATATTCTGATTCCGGTATCGCATAAGGATCGGATTTTGGCGCTGGTGTTTGTCAGTGGCCTGAAGAAAGATATTGACGCTACTTCCACCCAAACGGGTACTACTTTTATTCAGGCGCTTAGTAATATTATCATCGTGGCCATTGAGAATAAAAAGCTGGCTCGTCGCCAGTTGGCGCAGGAAGCTATCCGCAAGGAAATGGAGATTGCTCAGCAGGTACAGCAGTTTCTGTTTCCTAAAGACCTACCCCGGCAACCGGGACTTTCGGTGGAAGCCAGCTATGTACCGCACTACTCCGTGGGGGGCGACTACTACGATTTTCTTCCACTCACCTCCAACCATTTCCTGGTATGCATTGCCGATGTTTCGGGTAAAGGCATTCCAGCGGCCTTGCTGATGTCTAACTTCCAGGCCGCCTTGCGTACCATCGCTCGTCAAACCATGAACCTGAAAGAGATTATTCCGGAACTAAACTATCAGGTGATGCAAAGCGCAAACGGAGAGAATTTCATCACTTTCTTCATCGCCATCTACGATCAGGAGTCTCATACCCTGTGGTACGTGAATGCCGGTCATATTCCTCCTTTACTAGTTTTGAAAGGTGAGGTTAAACAATTAGACCAGGGAACAGTAATGTTAGGAAGTTTTCAGCCGCTTCCCTTCCTCAACCAGGGGGTGGTTCATGGTGTTGATGATTTCTTGCTGTTTGCCTATACCGATGGATTAACCGAGACGTTTAATCAGCAGGAGGAAGAGTTTGGTATTGAACGGCTGGAAGCTTTGCTTGCGTCTCAACTCGATACTGAGTTGCCTACCTTGCACCAGCAGGTTTTTGATAAACTAACCGAGCTTAACGGGGGGCAGGCTTATGACGACGATATCACGTTCCTTTCGGTGCGGGTCAACACTGCTAAACCTATAGATACGGGCCGCTAAGTATGAATTTCTTTAAAACCCCACTGGTACTGAAGAAACTCTATCCTAGCCTTATCTGGGATAAACACGCCGAGACTAACCAATCGGAAAAGAAAAATATCTATCTTACCTTTGACGATGGCCCTATTCCGGATCTTACTCCTTGGGTACTTACCACGCTAAAGAGCTACAACGCCCGAGCTACTTTTTTTTGCGTAGGCGACAACGTGAGCCAGCATCCGGAGATTTATCAACAGATGGTAAACGAAGGTCATCAGATTGGCAACCATACTTACCATCACTTAGATGGGTGGAAAACCGAAAATTTCCACTACCTGCGAAATATCCTCCAGTGTGAAGAGCTAATTGACCAACTCCCGAAGCAGAAGAAATTATTCCGCCCCCCCTACGGCAAAATCAAGCTCAAGCAAATTCAGCAATTATCACCGCGCTACGATATTATCATGTGGGACATACTATCTGGCGACTTCGATCCCGACTTTAACCAAGAGGTCTGCTTAGAAAGATGCCAGCAGCACACTCAGGCGGGTACCATCATTATTTTTCACGATAACTACAAGGCCCAGAAGAACCTAACCTACGTACTCCCCCGCTACCTCGAGCATTTCGGCGAACAAGGATTTACTTTTGCTACTTTATAATTTGTGGTGTTCTAGTGTTAAAGTGTTCTCACAGTTGATGCGTAATGTCTGTAAACACAAAATATGAAGTGTCAGAATACTATTAAAAACTAGCACTCTAATACATTAACACCATAGCACTATAACACTAGAGACCATGAACTGGATTGATACTCATGCCCATATTTACGATGAAAAGTTTAAAGACGATATTGATGATACGCTGGCTCGCTGCCAAGAGGTAGAGGTACATCGGGTTTACATGCCCAACATCGACCACACTTCTATTGATAATATGCTGGAGCTGGAGCATCGCTACCCTAAGCAGTGTATTGCAATGATGGGCTTACACCCCAGCAGCGTAAAAAAAGATTTTGAACGGGAGCTATACCAGGTTGAAGAATGGCTCGACCGGCGTAGCTTTGCTGCTGTAGGCGAGATAGGTTTGGATTACTACTGGGATACTACCTTCAAGGAACAACAACTGGAGGCATTCCGCATTCAGATTGATCTGGCAAAAAAACACCAGCTACCCATTGTCATCCATACCCGCGACTCGTTTGACGATGCTATTCAGGTTGTGGAAGAGCTGAACGATGAGGAATTGACCGGAGTATTCCACTGCTTTACGGGCACTGCCGAAGAAGGAAAACGAGTAACAGATGCAGGATTTTATCTAGGGTTGGGTGGAGTAACTACGTTTAAAAATTCTAATCTGAATGAGGTAGTCCCTCACCTTGATTTAGATAAGATAGTGTTGGAAACCGATAGTCCTTATCTGGCCCCTACTCCCCACCGGGGTAAACGTAACGAACCCTCGTACATTCCACTGATTGGTGCAAAGGTAGCTGAATTCACTAGTAATTCGCCCGAAACAATCGCTACCTGTACCACTCAAAATGCCCAGCAGCTTTTCGGACAGTAGTTAAGCTATTTTCAGTTCCCGATGTATATAAGCACCATAAGCCAAGCCGCACTTCGTTTTCCATTGTGAATACTCCAATTCTACCGTACATTTGAAGCAGCTCGCCCATGGAAAGATCCAAATACAAAATCGTTAATATCAGTACGGTTAATTCAGGAATAGCCAAGGCTTCCCTGCTGATTATTTATACCGGAGGTACGTTAGGTATGACCTACGACGAAGCCGGGGTATTAACTCCCTTTAACTTCTCGCGAACGGTAGAGCAGATACCAACGTTGCGGCAATTCGATTTACACCTGACCGTAATATCCTTCCCCAAATTAGTAGACTCGGCTAACATTCTGCCGGCCCACTGGGTAGATATGGCCTACATTGTGCACGAGAACTACCAACGTTACGATGGGTTTGTAGTAGTACACGGTACTGACACTATGGCCTACAGCGCCTCCGCGCTAAGTTTCATGTTGGAAGGGCTAAACAAGCCTGTGATTTTTACTGGCGCCCAACTTCCTATTGGCTCCAAACGATCTGATGCCCAAGAAAACTTTGTAACCGCCTTGGAAATTGCCAGTGCCCAGATTGATGGTCGGCCAGTAGTGCCCGAGGTATGCGTCTATTTCGGTAGTCACCTGCTTCGGGGTAACCGTAGCAGTAAGCGACAGAGTATCCACTTTGATGCTTTCACTTCGGAAAATTATCCCAGTCTGGCGGAGGCCGGAGTGGTTATTGACTACAATTTTTCGGCCATCCATCCCTACGATCCTGAGTCGAAGCTAGTCTATCACAAAAACCTCAATCCCAACGTAGCTATTCTGAAGCTCTTTCCGGGCATTAACCGCAAAGTGGTAGAAAGCACTCTCCAAATTCCCGATCTACAGGGACTAGTACTGGAAACCTTCGGCTCAGGTAATGCGCCTACCGATGCTTTTTTGCTGGATAGTCTGGATGACGCTATTCAACGGGGACTTACCATTTTGAATATATCGCAGTGCGCTGGCGGAAGAGTGATTCAGGGTCGGTACCAAACCAGCAAGAGTTTGGAGAACATCGGAGTGATTAGCGGGAAAGACATGACCACCGAGGCGGCTATTACCAAGTTGATGTTTCTATTGGGTACTGAAGCTAGTACCGAACGAGTACGCGAGCGACTTCCCAATCCAATCTGCGGTGAAACCTACTAGCCCGATTCTAGATCGTGATAGAAGATTGGAGTCTTGCTCCTGCTAAATACTTTGTAAAGCGTCCGATGGGTTTGTAAAACATTTGTAAACCAAGTTTACAAGTATTCAAGAAGGTAATATTTCTCGCTATTTTTTATAATTTTATGGCAAATAGGTTAATTTCCCTGCTTATTGATTAATCCTTTTACAGACTTCGTTCACTATCAATAGAATTTGTAGCACTTTCCTCACGTATTACTTAATTAATTCTGTTCTGTAGAGAAGCACAATGTGATTTACGGGTATAACTTGCATATGGCATAGATTATTAATTTATTTGCAATTGGCAGCGTCTCGAAAAGTATAAGAAATTGCTTTAACTGGAGAGGTGACCGAGTGGTTGAAGGTGCTCGCCTGGAAAGTGAGTGTGCCCCCACCGGGGTACCGCGGGTTCGAATCCCGCCCTCTCCGCCAGATAATAAAATATGATCGCTTTTATTTAATTCTACTTTTAAATTTTCGTAACACTACAAAAACTGACTACTAAACACTTATGAAAAAGCTATTTGCACTGATTTTCGTAATGAGCTTCCTGGCTTTTGGTCAAGCCAACGTACTACTAGCTCAAGATGCGGCTGAAGACACCACCGCAATGGCCGAAGACTCAACTATGATGGAAGAAGAGCCCGAACCAGAGCCGGAGCCAGCACCAGTACAGGAGGCTCAAAGCGGTGCCGATCTTATGGCTGGCAGCGGTGATGAGCAATCTTTTCATCAAGCGGTAAAAGAAAAATTTATTGAAGGAGACTGGAAGTTTATGACTCCGGTACTACTTTGTTTGATTTTGGGACTGGCCATCGCTATTGAGCGTATTATTACGCTAAACTTGGCTACCACCAACAGTAAAAAGCTTTTAGCTAAAGTAGAAGACGCCCTAAACACTGGCGGTGTAGATGCTGCGCTGGATGTAACCCGTAACACTCGTGGTCCGGTAGCTTCTATCTTCACACAAGGTTTGATGCGCATGACGGAAGGAATTGACATGGTTGAGAAGTCTATTATCTCTTACGGTTCAGTAGAAATGGGCCGACTGGAAAAAGGATTAGTTTGGATTTCACTGTTTATTTCTATTGCTCCGATGCTTGGGTTCATGGGAACGGTAATTGGTATGATCGGTGCATTTGATGCGATTGAAGCAGCGGGAGACATCTCTCCTTCACTGGTTGCTGGTGGTATCAAGATCGCACTTCTAACTACAGTTGCCGGTCTGATTGTAGCGATTATTCTGCAATTATTCTACAACTACTGCGTATCTAAAATTGATGGTTTGGTTAATGAAATGGAAGATGCTTCCATTGCCTTGGTAGACCTTCTGGTAAAGCATAAGCTTACCACTGCCTCCAATAACTAATTGAACTAAACTACTCTCGATAAATTATTATGGCTGAATTTGTTTCGACCTATGGACTCATTGCAGCGTACGCTTTAGTAGGAATTGCTCTACTCGCTGCTGTTGTACTACCGCTCATCCAATCCATCAGCGACCCCAAGTCTATGCTGGGAACGGTAGTTGGAATCGTAATCATTGCTGTAATCTTCTTCGTTGGCTTTTCCATAGCCACTGATGAGGTTACCAATGTATATGTCAATAATAACGTAACCGAAGGCACAACCTCCAAAATGATCGGAGGTGCCATTATCACTATGTATATTCTGGTTATTCTGGCTATCGTCGGTATCGTTATCACTGAAGTCACCAAAGTTTTTAAATGATATGCCTAGAAAAAAACGCGGTGCAGGAGAAGTAAATGCCGGCTCTATGGCTGACATTGCTTTCTTACTGCTTATCTTTTTCCTTGTTACTACTACGATAGCATCCGATAAGGGACTGGCAATTCGCCTACCGCCTAAGCCGGACCCGAATGATCCGCCTCCTGAGGTTAAGTTTAATGAGCGTAACATCTTTAAGGTGAACATTAATTCGCAAGACCGTATGTTGGTAGAAGGTGAGCCTATGGACGATGCTAGTCAACTGAAAAGCATGGTACAGGAATTTGTTAATAACAATGGGCGTGATCCGGAATCATCTGATAGCCCGCTGGATGCAGTAGTTTCGTACAAGACCGACCGAGGTACCAGCTACGAACGCTATATTGAAGTACTGGACGAGTTACAGGGCGCGTACTACGATATGTATGCCCGGCGGCTAGGACTTACTACCAAGCAAGTGCGGGAGATTAATGATCAAGAGCCGAGTGTTCAAGATCAGTACGATGAATTGAAGAAAGAAATCCCAATGCAGATTTCTATTGCTGAACCATCTAAAGTAGGAGGTAGCTAATGTCAAAGTTTAAGAAAAAATCATCAGCAAGCCAGGATATTCCTACCTCGGCATTGCCGGATATCATCTTTATGTTATTGTTCTTCTTTATGGTAACTACCGTACTTCGGGAAACCGATATTCTGGTAGAACAAAACTTGCCTAGAGCTGAGCAACTGCGTAAGATGCAAAAGAAGTCACTAGTAAGCTATATTTACATCGGAAAGCCTAAGGATACGGATAAGTACGGAAGCGAGCCCCGTATTCAGACTAACGACGTATTGGTTACTACTGACAACATTGTACAGTTTATTGAAGCTGAGCGCAGTAAGCTGAGCGAAGCCGAACGTGATCAAATAACAATGGCCCTGAAGGTTGACGACGATGCCAAGATGGGTATTGTTTCTGACGTGCAGTTAGAATTACGGGAAGCTAACGCGCTGAAAGTGCTTTATAATACTCCACCAGAAACCGGTGCAGTAGAGTAAATTATAATTGTTTAGTAATAATTCAGCCCTTTTGCTTATAGCGAAAGGGCTTTTTTTATGTAACGTCTTGCATTTTTCTGTTCTGTAGGTTACAAAAGAGAATTGAGATATACTAATTAATAAAGTACAGAAAAATCTCATAATCATGAAAAAATTACTTATTCTATTAGCTGCTTGGGGTTTTGTTTGCCTGCTATCATCTAAAGACCAAATAACCCTATCGCAACAAGAAACAACTGCAACTTCAGCAACCGATACATTAGAAGTACTCACCTATCATCAGGTATCTTCGCCGGAAAGATCACAGCCCAGTAACTCTTCTGATAATAGCCTATTTCTTTCGGGCAGATAGACTGCACTAAAAAAATCACCGCTATTGATAAATAGTCTTTCTGAATAAGGATAGAATAAACATAAATGACCCCGCCAGGACTCGAACCTGGATCTAGAGTTTAGGAAACTCCTATTCTATCCCTTGAACTACGGGGTCAGAGAGGAATGCAAAAGTAAGCGTTTCACCCGCAATTATCAACCGCCCCCTTCTTTCCCAAAGAACATCTCATTGATTAAGTCCGCTCAGTAGTCGTAGCCCATCCAGGGTTAACCAGGGTTCAATTGTAAGGCTGTGCTCAGCCATGGGTGCTATGATTTCAGCTAATCCGCCAGTAGCAATTACTTTTGCTGAGGTATCTAATTCCGTTTCTATCCGAGAAACTAGCCCTTCTACTAATCCGAGATAGCCAAACATTACTCCAGACTGAATCGCCTGAACGGTATTTCTTCCAAGAACCGAAGGGGGAACTGCCAGGGGCACGAACGGTAGCTGAGCGGTATTGGATGAGAGCGCTTTTAAAGCTGATTCCAATCCCGGCGCAATGGCTACTCCGGCAATCTCCCGCTTTTGGTTTACTACCGTTATTGATAGGGCCGTACCAAAATCTACAATTATACAATCAGTTTGGGCTAGATGATAGCCGGCTACTGCATTCGCCAGCAAATCAGTGCCCAACTCGTGCGGGTTATCGGTAGTAATTGTCAGACCACTATTCAGCGAAGTATTGATTACCAGAGGTTCTTGCTGGGTAAGTTGACGCAACATTCTCTGGAAAACGAAGGTAAGCGGTGGCACCACACTACTCATCACTACCCGCTGTATGGCTGTAGGGGAAATTTTCTCTTCGGCTAATAGTGAGCGAAATTGAATGGCATACTCGTCGCTGGTCTTATTCGCAACGGTACTTAACCGCCAGTGCCGTACCCAGTTCTGCTCGTAAATTCCAAAAGCGATATTAGAATTGCCAATATCTACCGTAAGTAACATAGGTAGTTGGGTTAAGTGAAAATACTACAAACAATGGTCAATATGCAGGGTTCCTCCTACATATACAAACGAAATGATGTATGAAGATTGAAGACAATACCATTGTGACAATGAGTTACGAACTGCGGGAACAAGACCGAAAAGGTCCGGTATTAGAAGTGATGGACACTGCCTATCCGTTTATATTTTTTTATGAATCCGAAACGCTCCTAATCTCTTTCCAGGAAAGAATCTGGGGGCTAAACTCCGGAGAGTTATTTGAGTTCAACATTCCGGCCGAAGAAGCTTACGGTCGCCACGAACCGAGCAATGTAGTAGATATTCCTATTGAGCGATTTATCGTGGATGAGGAGATGGCTGATTCAATTCGGGATGTAGGACAATATGTGGCAGTTACTGGCGACGATGGAAAGCAGCACAATGGGCTGGTGGTAGCTAAGAATGTAACTCATCTTACCGTAGACCTTAATCATGCGATGGCAGGGAAGGACTTACACTTCAGTGGAAGAATTCTGTTCGTGCGAGCCGCAAAACCTGATGAAATTAATCAAAAGCGATACATTATGTCTGATGGCATCCGTTTTTAGAATTTTAATAGCTTTGTGGCAAGCCTTTGTTTCGTATGCATCATATTGTCGCTTCTGCCCTTTTGGTTTTCATCGTATCTGTTCATTTAAGTTCAGCCCAAATCTTAAATGTCGAGAAAGGACGTCTTAAGGCTGATTCTACTAAATATATACTAGGTGTTTTTGGCCTCAGTTTCAACGCTAACAATCAGAGTCTAACGGACGATGGCACCGGAAAATCCTTTATTGGCCTCACATCAAACGCAGATGTAGGATACTTTTCTACTCAACACAGCTTTTTGTTAATCGGGGAACTACAGTATAATGCTACGAGCGAAGAGGACATAAATAGTACCGGATACGGCCATTTTCGCGTAAACTGGTTGAGAACAAAAATCGTTTCTTACGAGACATTTGCGCAAATTCAGTATGATCAAGGCCGCGGAATGAGCAGCCGTCGCTTAGTAGGAGGCGGGCTACGCTTTCGCATTTACCGAGAAGAGAAGTCTAGCTTGTTTGCTGGTATAGGAGCTATGTACGAAACGGAAGATTGGGAATCTCCTGGCGAAAACAGCCAAGCAGTAGGTATTGAACTGTGGAATAGTACCACCTACGTAACCAGTCGCTTTCAGCTTCGAGAAAATATTGCTATCGGATCTATTGTATATTTTCAGACCGCTATGACCCTGATGAGGAGTTCTTTCGCCATCGCGTCAGCGTAGATGCCAACATCCTGGTCAATATTACTTCAAAATTAGCCTTTCGGACCTCAGCTGGTATCACCTACGAAAACCGTCCGGTAGTGCCGGTTCCGAAGTTCGTCTATCGGGTAACAAACGGAATTCAGGTAAGCTTTTAGATTAGCTAGTCTTATACAGACTAGAGTAATCAGTACGAGTGTAATTGGGATAAATAGTAAAATACTTATCGGCTACTTTATCGTAGATTGCCTGCCGAAGTTTATCCATATTAATATTCTTAGCTGCCGAAACAAAGATAGTATCTTCCGCTCCCTGCCCCATATATGTTTTCTCTAATTCAGCCAACGTAACCGGCGGCTGGTAGTCGTACTCACCATTGTCCTGACCGTTAAGCTCGTGCTTAGGATTTATTAGCTGATCAACTTTATTGAAAACCATAATGGTAGGCTTATCGGCAGTACCGATTTCAGCTAATGTTTTGTTTACGATCTGAATCTGCTCCTCAAACGAGGGGTGCGATACATCAACTACGTGCAGCAATACGTCAGCCTCCCGAATCTCATCCAGAGTAGATTTAAAGCACTCAATTAAGGTGTGAGGCAGTTTTCGGATAAACCCTACCGTATCAGTCAGCAAAAATGGAATCTGGTTGATTACCACCTTCCTTACGGTAGAGTCTACCGTAGCAAACAGTTTGTCTTCCGCAAATACATCGGCTTTAGATAGCAATCGCATCAGGGTAGACTTGCCTACGTTGGTATACCCTACCAAAGCCACCCGCACTACTTTTTGACGAGACTTACGACGAGTAGCACTTTGCTTATCCAGCTTATCCAGTTTTTTGTTAAACAAGGCGATCTTATCCCTCACAATTCGGCGGTCAGTTTCGAGCTCCTTTTCCCCCGGACCACGCATGCCAATACCGCCCTTTTGCTTGGAAAGGTGAGTCCACATTTTGGTTAGGCGGGGTAAAATATACTGGTATTGCGCCAGTTCCACCTGCGATTTTGCCTGGGCCGTTTTAGCCCGAATAGAGAAGATATTTAGAATTAATAGACTGCGATCCAGTACCTTACACTTCAGCACCTGTTCAATATTTCTGACCTGAGATGGGCTAAGATCATCATCAAATATGACCATATCCACATTGTGTACCTTTACGTATTGCTGAATCTCGCTGAGCTTTCCTTTGCCAACAAAGTGGGTTACATCGGGTTTTTCCAAACGTTGGGTAAATCGCTCCAGTGTAATGGCACCGGAGGTTTCCGCTAAAAATGCGAGTTCGTCGAGATATTCGTGAGCTTTATATTCGGGTTGCTGCTGATTAATCAGTGCAACCAGCACCGCTGTCTCCTTTCGGATAGCGGTAGAAAATGGTTTTGGCATTCAGTTGTGTTAAATTACTAACGTACGTATTAGTAAAAAGGTCTTTCGCTGAATAAAGTTCATTGACGTACTGCAACTCCCATCAGATAGGTCTCAGATTATTTTGTCGGATATAGGCTGTTTCGCCGTTCCACTCAATTTTAGCCCAGATATCACGGCTACCTTCTATCTTTACCCGGTGGCCTTTTTCACTAATATAAACCACATCGGCCCCAGAGGAGGGAGCACTCATAATGGGAGTATGGTCATCCATAATGATTGCTAACGATGAACCCACTGTGTAATTAGTAATATAGAATAAGCCGCCCAATGCCAGTATAAATGCCAGGCCAATACCGTAGGGCTTACCCGCTCGCTGGCTTGTTTTACTAAAAGCAATGTAAACCAGTATGACTAATAAAATGGCACACAACCCGTAGATAACGAAATAGCGATACTTCCGAAGTAAGTTCTGAAAAAGATCATAGTCAGTATATTCATAGCCCCGGAGGCGATGCTGAGCCGATAGTTCACGCATTTTTTCAATAGCTGCTTCATCCGAAGTTGCCAGATAGAACTCGTTCAGGTAATACAGTGCTTCGCTGTACTCGCCCAGTCCCTCCTGAATAAAGGCCATCTTTAGTAGCATTGCTGATGAATTCTGCTTTTTTTGGTAAAACAACTGCTCATACAACCGCAACGACTCGGTATACTGTCGTAACGCGTATAGCGAATCGGCCTTCTGAAGGGTAAGCGTATTTTCTGATTGAGCCAAAACTATTTCGTTCCCAAACATGTTAGCATAACCCAAGAGAGAGGTAAGTATAATTTTGCGGAGCACCTTTTGGAAATTCATCATAAGCCTCTTACCTTTGCATCGCAATTAAGCGGATAGCCGCTAAAAAAACAACTGGTCGGTACCCCGACTTCTTCCTATACCTGAATCCGTAGCTCAGTTGGTAGAGCAACGCCCTTTTAAGGCGTGGGTCCTGGGTTCGAGCCCCAGCGGGTTCACTAAGCCTTGTAAGTGTCTACTTGCAAGGTTTTTTTGCTTTATGCCGAGTTTAGCAACCGCTCTGTATTCCGTATACTAGAATACTTAGAGTTATGGTATAAATTTTTCGATGATAATTTTTACTATTTATTGAAACTAATAGAATAATTAACTACTTCAGAAATCGCACTAGTTCTATTTAAACAAATAGTAGTGTCATTATCATGTAACAATTGACTATCAATTGCTTACAATCACCTTAAAAAGGTTTGTACCTTAGTAACTTTCTTTTAAACCACACAAGTAAATTGCCATGCGCGTTTTCATTATTGACGATAATCAGATTGATCTGCTAATTAGCCGTAAATTACTGCTAAAAAACAAAGCTGATCTGGAAGTTCAGGAGTACGTACAGGCCCAACAGGCTCTGTCTGATATTACCGAACGGCGTTCTGATAATCCAGATGTTATTCTGCTGGACCTGAATATGCCCGAAATGGACGGATGGGAATTTCTGGAAGCTCTTAAAGGCGCTGAGGTTCAATCCAATTTAAAGGTATACGTACTTACCTCTTCGCTAGACGACCGCGACCGAACTAAAGCTAAAGATTATGAAGTAGTAGCTGGTTATTTAACTAAGCCTCTAAACGACGTGGCAATTCAAAACATCCTTGATTGATCATTTACTCTGATAAAGCCCTTCAACCTTTTTTTTACTCCTAAATAGTTATTACTATTAGTGAATCATTTTTTTATCTAAAAGTAACAATACTATATATTCACTTGTCAGAAGCTATTTTCTTGCTATTTTCTCTATATTTATATTATTCCCAATTATAAGCTGTAATGAAGCTATCACTAAGCAAGATATAGAAGACGAAGAGCAAGAAGCTAGTGAGATTACTCAAGAAGCCAAAGAATAAAGTCGGGAAGCTATTGAAACGAGAAAGGCCTACTACGAAGATTTTCGCGAAACAAAAACCAAAGAACTTAAAAATCGAGGCAAGGAAATTAATAAACGTATTCGTGACCTAAAGAAAACTGCCCGCTATGTTACCTCTACTAGCATCAAAGCAGATATTGAATCGGAAATTGCTGAGTTAAAGCAAGAACAGAAGAAAGTTGGGGATTATCTTCGTGAAATTCGTACCATAACTGAAGATAATTGGAATACATCATACGAAGAAATTAGTAATGTAATCGCCCGAATTGAAGCAGAAATTGATCGGGTAGCTGAGAGTATAAGTAAGAATTAATCAATCGTTTTTGAAAAGATATTGATTACAACCGGCTCTAGAGCCGGTTTTTTTATTTATTTCTATGCAGTTTCTTACCACCTGAGTATTGATTTTGTATAATCTTTGTAAAACCTATTTATACTAAAGTAGTATACACTAATAATAAAATACTCAAATGCTTCGTTTTCGTTTATTTGTGTGTATCGCCGGGTTTCTTTCCCACATGTTAGTATCTCAGATGCTAGGCGCTACCGCTATGAGTGAAATGAAAAGCAACAATCCGGTTGATCAGGATGCTACTGTATATCCTAATCCTGCCACTAGTCATTTATTCGTAAGAACTGATCGGCTTCCGTTTCCTGCCTTATCCGATTACGACCTTTCTATCAAAGTAGTTAACATCTTGGGCAACACGATGAAAACTTCAGTCGAATTAATAGATAACCGTACTTATCGCATTGATCTAAGTCAGTCCCCCGCTGGTTATTATATGCTAATTGTACAGTGCAGTAACTGCCCTGATACTAACAAAGCAATTATCAGATTTCAGAAGCAGTAGTATCTGAATCATCCTCTCTCACGCTGATCACCTGCGTATAGCGATTCTCCCTATTCACATACTTATCTGAACTATAACTATATGAATAGCTAGTAAAAGTGGAGCGACTGCTAGTGAAATAATTTTCAGTACTAAATGTATGACTTACTTTAGGCAGGTGGCTAGTTTCATTAAGTTCAGTAGTACCAGGAATTAAAGCAGATAATCCGTCGGAGGTGCGGAAATAGAAAGCGCAAAATATACCGGCTGCTGCACCAAGCAGATGCGACTCCCAAGATACATTCTGTTGCCCGGGATTCGGAAGTAGGCCCTGTAGCATTCCATTGTACAAAAAAGCGATGACCACTGCCACTGCAATAGAACGGACATCTTTCCGAAACAAGCCACTAAACAGAAGAAAAGCAGCTAAGCCGTATACAATTCCGCTTGAGCCGATATGATAGGCTTGTCGGGCGGCTACCCAAACCCAGAATCCAGTAATTAGGTAAATCCAGAGAAAGACCTCTAGTGCAATCTTATCGTAGAAATAAAAGGTGGCAACTAATAAAAAAATAAGAGGAAAGGTATTAGATAAGAGGTGAAGGAATGTACCATGTACCAGGGGGCCGGTAATAATTCCGATCATACCTGGTAGGCTGCGCGGAAATATCCCAAAGACTCCCAAATCTATCGGAATACCCCACTCTATGGCTCGCACCAGCCACAACAGCAAGGCAAAACCCATTGCAAAGAAAATGCTTCGTTGCAGCACTCTGTTATCTTCCGAAGATATACTACTGTTCCTTTTCACGAATGTATTTTATCCGATACACCACCGATTGTCCTACCAACGAGATACCAGAGTTGACGATGATCAGGCTAATAGTCCCCAGCCAAAACCAACTTTGCTGTTCATACTTGGCTATAAGCGCTTCCCCGAACAGGCTTAACCCTAAGCCAATGAGCACTAAACCGCCTACCGCAAAAGCCAACCAGTAAATAAAATAACGCTTCTTCATACAAAATACTTATCTTCTCCGAAGAAAGCTATTAGAAAAATAACTCCTGAGCCAAGCGATACGTATTAGCGTGCGCCTCTACAATATGCGCAATCTTTTCCGAATAACCTCCTCCCATACTCAGTGCTACTGGGATGCTTTCCTGCTGGCAAAGCTGCAATACTATTCGGTCGCGCTCGCGGCAACCCGCTATACTCATTCCCAAACGGCCTAGCTTATCTGAAGCTAAAACATCTACCCCGGACTGGAAAAAAACAAAATAGGCAACACCTGCTCGAGTAAACGCGGCAGTACCTCTCTGAGTTTTTTTAGATAAGTGCTATCGTCAGTGCCATCCGGCAGGGCGATGTCTAAATCTGACTGTTCCTTGTGCATGGGATAGTTTTTAGCCCCATGCACGCTAAAAGTAAAAACCTCAGGGTCGTTTCGGAAGATCTGAGCTGTTCCATTGCCTTGATGCACGTCTAAGTCCACTACCAATACCTGTTTAGCTAGTTTCTTTTCTCGTAGGTAGTTAGCGGCAATGGCAATATCATTGAGCAGACAAAACCCCTCGCCCCGATCGGTAAAAGCATGGTGCGTGCCCCCGGCAATATTAAAAGCAACCCCGTACTTTAGTGCAAAAAGTGCTGCCTGCACCGTTCCCTGCATAATGGTGATTTCACGCTGCACCAGTTCTTCCGACATTGGAAACCCCGTCTTACGTATCTCCGAACGAGTAAGCTGTTGCTCCTTCAGGCGTTGCCAGTAGACCGGATAGTGGGTATTAGTAATATATTGCTCTTGAAGCGGATAAGGGGCAAACAGATTGTCATCAGTAATAGTACCTTCGTACAGTAATTGCTCTGGAATGAGGTTATATTTTATCATGGGAAACCGGTGATTTTCCGGCAATGGGTGAGCATAAATCTCTGACCAGGCAATTTTTAACATAGCAATGGCGACAACACGTATCCGTATTTATCAACCTGAGTCGTAGATAAGAGTTATGCTCTAGCAGAAAAAAATATTAGAACCAGATCAAATATACCACCATAAGGCTCAGCAGCCCATTAATGATTGCGGCGAACGAGCGAAAATCAGAGCTTTTTGAAATAAACAGCGCCACCGCAGCAATGGCTGCCACCAGAAAGGCAAATGCTACATACAGCCAAAAAGCTACGGGTACCGCCTGACCGGCGATTTCTACGCTGCGAATAATATGGAGAAACTGCGTACGGTATACGGTAACTACCGAATTTTCCTGAAAGCTTTTGATGTATTTTTCGGAGACTTCAAACAGGTGGCGGTTGGTCTGTACTTCATACGTTCCGTATGTCTGATCGTGCACCTTGGTTTGCCGCACCAGATAGACGGCTTTTTGCTGAATATCAGTGATTTTATCTTCCTTTTGATCAACCTGCCAGAAATCGATAACTATAAACAAATTAATCAGTAAGAACCCTACATGAGCTATCGCTATTCTTCCCCCTGTCATTGCAATTGTTATCGAATAATTGTTACGCTACCAGTTTGCCGACCGGCTTCTTCCCCGCAGTCAATCAAGTAGAAATAAACTCCTGCCGGCACCAGACTTCCACTAGTAGTACCATTCCAAGGCTGGAGATTACTGTAGGCCTCTTCCTCGAATATTTTCACTCCTTGCCGATTGAATAGGGTAAGTCGGCAATCCGGATATAAATCCATCTTTTCTATATACCAGGTATCGTTATTTCCGTCGTTGTTCGGGGTAAACGCTTTTTCCGGCACTACGTCTAAACTACGGTCTACCGTCACGGTAAACTCAGCTGTACTTTGGCAGCCCAACTCATTAATTACCAGGCAAGTATACGTAGTGGTAATTAGTGGCCGAACAATAGGATTAGACACTGTGGTGTCACTGATTGATGGATCAGCATTCCATTGGTATACTACCCCACCCGTAGCCTGTAACTGTAGTGTTTCACCGAGTGCAACGCGATCACTAGAAGCAGTAATTTCAGCCTCGGGATTATCCGCTTCTTCTACTACAATCTGCTGTGAAGTGGTACACCCGGTTTCGGTAGTCACTGTAACGGTGTAGGTACCAGCTTCGCTCACGGATATTGTACGCATATTTTCTCCGTTGCTCCAGTTGTAGGCTGAGAACCCTTCATTAGCCTCTATTACCACCGAAGTATTGGGGCAAAGATTAGGGTTGTCAACGGCTTGTACAATCAGTTCTGGAATATCCAGTACTTCTACTGGCTGTTCGTAACGGTCGCGTACGTTTCCATTATCTTCCAGAATTTCTACTACTACCGTACGAGTCCCAGCCGTTTGAAATTGGTAAGAAACGGTATCTCCCTCTATCGAGTTTCCGCCTTCTCCAAAGCTCCACCGAAAGCGAATATCCTCTCCATTCAGTCTACCGGGAGTAATGGTAAAGGTCCCGGACTGATTTAAACATACTTCGGCAGGCATTTCCGCACGAGCAAAGGCCACTTGCAGCGGTTCACTATTCCGGGTACAGCCTTCGGCATTGCGGGTAACTACGCTATAATCTCCTTCCTGATTTGCAATAAATGTTAGCTCAGTAGCAGCGGTAATATCCTGGTTATTTTGCTGCCACTGGTAAGTTTGCCCGTCAACATTATTAACTGTCAGAGAAACTTCGCCTCCTTCAAAGAATACCGGTAGGGTCCCAGTTTGAATGGCAATTGTTTCTGGCTCACTAACCTTTATGTAAGTAGTTGCTGTATCGCTAACACAACCTCCGTTCGCTTCGCTGGCCTGCACGTAGAGTACATAGAGACCTTCATTCTCCTTAGTAGCATTTGGAATAATAGGACTTACGACGCTGGAAGTGAAGCCGTTAGGCCCTGTCCAGAAGTAATCGGCATTCACTACTTCGGCCTGAAGCATAATGTTCTCGCCAAAGCATACTGGGTCCGCCGGATTTTTATTAATAATAGTCGGTTTGGCGGGAACAAAGCCATCGGGACGCACTACTTCCACTCTGTTAGAAGCAGCGGGAGAGCAACTAAACCCGTTATGATCGGACGATACTTTCACTCGGTAGTACAGTTCGTTGCCAGTGGTAAAAGTGAAGGTAGAGTCAGCCGCTTCGGCTACCGGACTAAAGGTTACCCCATCGGCCGAGCTTTCCCAGAGGTAATCTACTCCAACGGCTTTAGTCACCGAAAGCTGGTAGGGTAGCTGATCGCAGACGCCTAACCCGCCCTGAGGCTCTAATACTGGCGAAACACAGTTACGGTTGAGTTGAATAGCAATTTGGTCTGAAACCGTTTCAGTATAAGCCAAATCCGGTTTTCCGTCACCGTTTAGATCTCCGGCTCTCACACTCAGCGAGTTTTCACCTGCCTCTACTACTTGCTTAGTATTAAAGTCTAGAGAACCAGTGGTGCTCTTATTAAAAAGTAGAACTATCCAGTTTCTGTCCTGAGCTGCCACGGCGATATCTAGTAAGCCATTTCCATCCAAATCTACTAACTCTAGCCCTTCTCGTCCCAATGAAGTCTGATCGAAGCGTACTGGACTAGCAAAGCTTACTAGACCACCTTGAGAGGTATTACGTAGTGCACCGACGTACGTATCGTTCACTACTACCAAATCAGTCAGACCATCATTATCTAAATCACCCGCTCTCAGATTGGTAATTCGACCAGTTGCGGTCAATTGAGTGACTCCCCCGAAACTGAGTGAACCGGGGGTACTGGCATTGGTAATTACATAAATTCCGCTGCTTTCATCTTCACTTACCGCGATGTCGGGCAATCCGTCCCCGCTAAAATCATCTACCGCAATACCGCTGAGTTCGGTGTTGCTCAAACCAAATACTTCAAACGGTAAGCTGGGAGTAGCGTTAAAACCGATGGCAGTTCCCGTACTATTGTTAAGAAATACTGAAACTCCACCTTCCGAAGAAATATCCGCCGCTGTAATATCCGGACGCCCATCTCCATCAATATCTCGGATTACCATCCGGGCCGCCAAGTTTCCTTGTAGCGAAAGGGAGATTGGCAGTGCTATGTCAAAGTCAATAGCCCCACCAACGGTACTGATATTACGGTAAACGTAGAGGCGCTCTTTATCGGTATTGTTGTTTGAGGCGGAAAATACTAGCTCCGGCAGGCCGTCTCCGTTGAGGTCGCCACAGCGTACCCAGCGGGTTTTAGCGTTAATATCTATCTCTAACGAAGTAAATGCTACTGTATCGATATTTGGAGTAGAATTCTGTAGAATGGTTACTTTTTCGCTGTCGGTATCACTAGTGGCAATATCGTTCAGGCCGTCTTTATTAAAATCGCAGAAGCACAGGTTGTAGAGGTCAGCATCAGAAGTTCCGTAGCGATAAGGGCCATCTAGCAGGCTTTTATCAAAATCATTCCCATCGTAGCTCAGGTAAAAAACCTCCGGAGAATAGGCAGTTAGTTGATTATCACGGCGAGTAACCGACACGCTGCTAGTAGTAGCTCCAGGAGGAACCATTACCTTTATTTCCGAGTCTAGCATGCACTGATCGGCACTAATGCATACGATAGAATCAGCCGCTACAGCTCCAAAGAAAACGTCAATATTGGTAGTGTCGGTGCCAAAGCCGCTGCCCTTGATAGTAACTACCTCGTAGACTGTGCCGTGAGTTTTATCCAGGTTGGTGATGACCGGAACCTGAGCCAGCAAAGGCCCGGAAACCAGTAACGATAACAGCAGAAATTTATACTTAACCATACCAAATGCACTCCTTAGTTAGACATAGCAAGGTACTTTATACCACCTTTTTTTTTGGAGCAATAGTTGGCATTTGACCACAGGTGTAATATCTTTTGAGATATTCAGTTTCCGTAAAACCAGAAATTAATAAGCAATGGAGGCTTTGATTTTAGTAGATATTCAGCGTGACTTTCTGCCCGGAGGCGCACTGGCTGTAAACGATGGCGATACCGTAGTGCCGGTAGCTAACACACTACAGCCCTATTTTGATTTGATAGTAGCCACGCAAGATTATCACCCAGCTGACCATCTTAGTTTCGCCGCTAACCACTCGGAAAAGCAACCTGGCGACCTTGTGCAACTAAAAGGACTAAAGCAGGTACTATGGCCAGTACATTGTGTGCAAGGCGCAACCGGTGCCCAGTTTGCTGATAATCTGAGCATGGATCGGGTAGCGAAGATTTTTCCCAAGGGTACTGATCCAGAAATAGATAGTTACAGCGGTTTTTTCGATAATGGTCATCTGAAAGCCACTGGTTTGGGTGATTATCTTAAAGAAAAGGGCGTGGATAAAGTAGTAGTGATGGGGCTGGCAACTGACTACTGCGTAAAGTTCACTGCGCTAGATGCTAAACAGCTTGGCTTTACTACAGTGGTGATAGGGGACGGTACCCGTGCAGTGAACTTACAACCGGATGACTTTGATAAAGCCATCGCGGAAATGAAAGCTGCAGGTATCCAGATCCTGTCTAGTGAAGAATTTGTAGCTAAACAAAAAGAAAAGGCATCCCGCTCATAGCCAGATGCCTTCAAATATTCTCCACGATGTACTTTTTACATCATGCCTCCCACCCTAGCAATTAGATCGGCAGAACGAGCGGAATAACCGGCTTCATTATCGTACCAACCCAGTATTTTTACCAGGTTTCCGTTGGTATTGGTTGAGTCGGCGTCGAAGATGCAAGAATGAGGATTTCCAATAATATCAGAAGATACCAGCGGATCTTCAGTGTATTCCAGAACTCCCTTCAAAGGCCCTTCAGCGGCTTCTTTCATCGCAGCATTTATTTCTTCTTTGGTAGTTTCTTTGCTCACTACGCAGGTTAGATCAGTCAGGGAGCCAGTGATGGTGGGCACACGAACCGCATTACCATCCAGTTTACCTTTCAAGTCGGGTAGTACTAATCCTACTGCTTTGGCAGCACCGGTAGTAGTCGGCACAATATTGATTGCGGCAGCCCGAGCCCGACGCAAGTCGCTATGAGGGGCATCCTGTAAGCGCTGGTCGGCCGTGTAAGCGTGTATTGTAGTAATGAAACCCTTTTCAATGGTAAACTTTTCGTGAAGTATTTTGGCCATAGGTGCCAGGCAGTTGGTCGTACAAGAAGCATTAGAAAGAATATCCGCGTCGCCGGTAAGGCTGTCGTCGTTCACTCCTAATACCACAGTTTTAATTCCACCTTTAGCGGGTGCTGAGATAATCACTTTTTTCGCTCCAGCAGTCAGGTGCTTGCCCGCTCCGGCTTCATCGCGGAAGATTCCAGTAGATTCCAGTACAATATCTACTCCGTGATCGGACCAAGGTAATTTTTCCGGATCTCGTTCGGCATACACCGAAATTCTTTTTCCGTTCACGGTAAGCGATTCACCATCGGCAGTAACATCACCGGGAAAGCGGCCGTGAGCCGAGTCATACTTTAGTAAGTGCGCTAGTGTTTCATTATCCGTAAGGTCGTTAATCGCTACCACCTCTACACTCTCGTTTTTCAGTAGATTGCGGAAGGTTAGTCGTCCTATTCGTCCAAATCCGTTAATAGCAACTTTCATAGTTGATAGGTATTTAATAAATGAATAATCGGGTAAAAGTACGATTGCAGGCAGTTTCTACTGCACCACAAAAAATTATACTGTGTTTGATAAAACTTGTTGCCGTAAATCCGTGTTAGGAAGGCGAAATTAAAAAATTGCGCAAATAATTAGCAGC
>ERZ1740058.666-NODE-666-length-23152-cov-7.713772_pt1 | contig 23152 bp, 21 predicted proteins | sample MGYA00581745_ERZ1740058 | MGnify/ENA primary metagenome ERZ1740058 (study PRJEB43018, sample SAMN04849742) | marine metagenome | isolation source: floating plastic debris | place: Pacific Ocean | collected 2008-08-30 | study: EMG produced TPA metagenomics assembly... | reverse complement strand
TCGATTTCCTCGCCTTCCAGAACGCCTTCGACGCCGGCTGCCCGTAGGTCTCGGCCTCGGCCGCCACCGCGACCAAACGAAACGCGGGCCAGGGATCGCTCCCGGGCCCGCGTTGTTCATTGGCGTCTCTCGTGGCTTACCACTGCTCGGCCAGGCGCGCCAGCAGGCGGGCGCCGAAGCCTGTTGGGCCCTTGATGTAGGGGCCGTCGTCGCCGTCGACGGCGTGGGTGCCGGCGATGTCCAGGTGGCACCAGGGGATGTTCTCGTCGACGAAGTAGCTCAGGAACGCCGCGCCCTGGATGGGGTGGGCCTTGCGGTTGGGGTTGCTGTTGATGATGTCGGCCACGGGGCTCTTCATCATGTCCTTGTATTCCTGGTGCAGCGGCAGGCGCCACACGCGCTCGCCGGCTGCGTCAGAAGCATCCTGAACCTTGCCGCGCAGCTTATCGTCGTCGCACCACAGGCCGGCGTAGGTCGACCCGAGCGCGACGACCACGCCGCCGGTGAGGGTTGCGACGTCGACGATGGCCGCGGGCTTCTCTTTCGCGCAGGCCCAGCACAATCCGTCGGCCAGGACCAAACGGCCCTCGGCGTCGGTGTTGGTGACTTCGACGGTCACGCCGTTGCGGAAGGTCAGCACGTCGTCGGGGCGGTAGGCCTCGTCGCTGATGCTGTTCTCGGCGGTGCACAGGAGCGCGACGACGGGGACCTTCGGCTTGATGGTCTTGGCGATCGCGTGCATCGCGCCCAGCACGGCGCAGCCGCCGTCCTTGTCGCGCTTCATGCCGACCATGCCGCCGCCGACCTTGATCGACAGGCCACCCGAGTCGTAGGTCATGGTCTTGCCAACAAGGACGATCGGCTTCGCGGTCTTCGACGCGCGGGCGGGCTTGTATTCGAGCCTGATCAGGCACGGCTCGTTCTCGCTGGCCTTGCCGACGTTGATCAGGCCCTCGAGCTTCTCACGCTTCAGCGCGTCGCCCTTGATGACGCGGACGGTGCAGCCGAGCTTGCTGAGCTTCTTCGCCTCGGCGGCCATGAAGTCGGTGGTCGCGATGTTCGGCGGCGTTTGGCTCAGCGTGCGGGCGACGTTCGCGCCCTCGGCGAGCCCCATGCCCAGCTTGAGCGCCTTGGTGAGCGCGGCCGAGCCCTCGATGATCGCCAGCTTGGGCTTGGGGTTCTTGCCCGCGACGCTGCCGCGGAAGTCCTCGCAGCGCCAGCTCAGCAGGCCGAGGCTCTCACCAACGGCGGCGTACGCGTCACCGTCGTCGAGCTTGGCGGCCTTCAGGGCGTCGTCGAGCTCGAAGCGCACGCTGGTCGCCTTCACGCCCGAGAGCTGGCGACCGGCCGAAGCGATGGCGGTGCGCAGCGTATCGGCGGTCAGGCTCTTGGCGTCGCCGAGGCCGAGCAGGATCACGCGACCCGCTGGCTTGTTCTTGTCGGGGAAGGCGTGCGCGATCGAGCCGACATCGCCGGTGCACTCGGGCCGCTTGGCCGCGGCGGCCAGCGAGCCGTCGGCATCGAGCTTCTTCGATTCGGTACCGAGGCCCTTGCCCTTGAGCACGCCCACGACGATGGCCTGGGGCTGGCCGGTTTTCTTGATGGTGATCGCATCGAACATGGGGTCCGCTCCTGTGCCCTGGGGTTCTGAAGATGAGCGGACAGTGTAGGGAGTCGGGCCGTCCGTATGAGCGTGTCAGCGGGCGTTTGCGGTGGTTGTTCCCACGGGCGGGGACCAGCCCCCGCCGAGCGCGGTGAAGAGGTCGATCGTTTGCACGAGCTCGGCCTCGCGAGCGAGCACCAGACGCTCCTCGATCGCCAGCACCGCCCGCTGCGCGTCGAGCACATCGAGGAAGTCCGTGCGCCCCGCGGCGTACAGGTCGCTGGCCAGCGACTCGGTCTCGTCGGCGGCGGCCGCCGCGGCGTCGAGGCGCACCAGCCGATCGGCCGTTCGCGCCCGGCTCGACAGGGCCGTCTCTACCTCGCGCACCGCGTCGAGCGTGATGCGCTCGAGACTCAGCAGCGCCGCGCGGGCCTCGGACTCGGCGAGTTCGATGCCCGAAGCGATCCGCCCGCCGGTGAGGATCGGCAGGGTGACGGTGGGGCCCAGGGCCAGCGATCGCGCCGCCGAGTTGAACAGCCCGCTCGGCTCGGTCGCGGAGAACGAGAACTCGCCCGAAACGGTGACGCGCGGATATCGCTCGGCCTCGGCCGATCCGATGCGCGCGGTGGCAGCCGCGAGTTGGCGTTCGGCCCGCCGGATGTCCGGTCGGCGGGTCACCAGTTCGCCCGGCAGGCCCAGGGACGGGATGGCCGGCGTAGTGGGGAGCGCGTGAGCCGCGACATCGACCTCGCCGGGACGCTCGCCGAGAAGCACGGCAAGCCTGAGTTCTGTGGCGCGACGCTGGGCCCGCAGATCCGGGATCAACGCGAGGTCAGACTCCAGGTCCCGGCGTGCGCGCAACGCATCGAGCTCGCTCACCAGCCCCGCACGCGAGCGCGACTCGGCGATGGACAGGCTGTCACGGCGAAGCCCGACGCTGCGTTCGACGACGCCGATGCGGGCATCGAGCGCACGGATGAGCACGAGTTCTCTGGCAACCTCGGCGGCCAGAGCGGTACGCGCGGCGCGCAGATCCTCGATCGAGGCTTCGATGTCCGCGTCGGCAGCCTCGACCAATCGGCCCACGCGACCCCAGAGGTCGAGTTCCCAGCCCGCGACGACGCCGACGCGGTAGATATCTGCGCTCGTGCCGGGGGGAGCGCCGGTGAACGACGCCGAGTCTTCGCCGGACTCCGAGTAGCTGTACCCGGCATCGGCGTCGAGCAGCGGCAGACGCGCCGCGTTCTCAATGCCACGCCTGGCCCGCGCCTGCACGACGCGCTCGCGGGCCTCGGCCAGGGTCAGACTGCCCTCGAACGAACGCTCGACCAACTCGGCAAGCTGCGGGTCGTCGAAGCGTGACCACCAGGCGGACAGGTCCTCGGCGGCGCTGCGCGACTCGGCCTCGGACCATTGGTCGCCGGTGCGGGGTGAAAGGTCGGGCGCCTCATAGTCCGGGCCCACGCTGCATGCTGCCATGGAAAGGCCAACGCCGGCGGCCACGACGATCGTCACTCCTCGCATCACGGCTGCCCTCCTGAGGCGGTGATCGCCTCGGCCTCGATGTACAGGTCCATCTGCTGACCGGGGTAGAGGGGGTCGTTCCCGGCGTCGACCTCATAGACAACCTCAAGCACACGCGTGTCGATCAGCTCGCTCGTGCGACCCGAGAGCTGCCGCTTCGGCACGACCATCGGTTCGATGTACGCGAGCGTTGCCTCGAGCCTCCGCCCGGCGTCGCCGCGGGGCGAGGCCCACGCGCGAGCGCCCTCGCGGAATCGCGCGATGTCGACCTCGTCGATCTGTGCTCGGACATGCAACGCGCCGGGGCGGCCGAGCACGATCAGGCCCTCGGTCTGTTCCTTTGCAGGGGCGAACTCACCCGCTCGCAGGTTCACCTGGAGCACGGTCGCACCCGCTGGTGCGTGCATGGTGAGAAGATCGAGCGCGGTCTGGGCCTGGCCCACCGATGCCTCGGCTTCCGCGACGCGGGCCCCTGCGGCGAGCAGATCCGGACCATCGCCACCATCGGCGACAACCAGCAAGCCGAGCTGCGCACGGGCGGCCTCCAGCGATGCCTCCGCCTCACCGAGCCGTGCTTGCGCGTCTGTGACCAGGGCTTGTGCCTCGCCCACGCGAGCTTCGGCCGACGCTGCGGCGAATCGGCGATTGTCTCGTTCTTCGCCCGAGATGGCCCGTGGGTCATCAACCGCCTCGGCGATGCGCACGAGGTTCAGCTTATCTGCCAGATCGGCTTCGGCGGCGGCGAGTGTGGCTCGGGCCGACTCGATGCCTGCAAGAGAAGACTCGATCCGAGCCTCAGCCGAAGCGACATCAGCCCGTCGCGTCGGGATCTGTCCACGCAGTGCCTGGACCTCCGCTCGCGACGCATCAACGCGGCGCTGGGCGATCGCCAGGTCTGCCCGCGCACGCCGGGAGTCGACCCGGAACAGCGGATCTCCCGCTTGTACGCGATCGCCTACGGCCACAAACAGCTCTTCAACGATACCGCCGGTATGCGCCGAGATCAGCATGGCCTCGCCGGGCGGCTCGGTCATGCCGACTGCACCGATGAAGCTCCCGGCATCCGCGGCCACATCATCCAACGGTGCGGTCACCGGCTGCCTTGGCGGCGACTCCGGTGGTCGCTGCGGGCGGTTGGCCGCGACCGAGTACGACCCGGCCATGAGCGCTGCCAGACCAACAATCGGAAGCCCCCACGCGATGACTCTCGATCGACCGGCCATGTGCCTTACTCCTCTCCCGCGCGCTGGCGGGTCTTGTGTTGGTTCGTGTCCTCAACCTTCGAGATCACGCCGTCGGCCATGTGGGCGATGCGGTCGGCAAAGTCGAAGATGCGGTTGTCGTGTGTCACGACGATCACGGATCGCTGCTCCTCGAGCGCGACATCACGCAGGAGTTCCATAACCGTGCGTCCCGACGCCGCATCGAGTGAAGCCGTCGGCTCGTCGCATATGAGCAGCTTTGGTTGGTGCACCAAGGCGCGAGCGATCGCGACGCGCTGCTGCTGGCCGCCCGAGAGCTGGGCGGGCGTCTTGTGCGTGTGGCCGTCAAGCCCGAGCTTCTGCAGGAGCTCGGTTGCTGCCCGCTCGGCCTTCCGGGTTGACTCGCCTCGCGCCACTAATGGGATCGACGCATTCTCAGCAGCGCTGAGTGCTGGAAGCAGGTTGAACTGCTGGAATATGAACCCAAAGTTCGCCAGCCTGAAGTCGGCAAGCCTGCTGTTCCGCATGCGATTGAGCTGGCTGCCGAGCACGTCCACTTCGCCCGACTCGCACGACAAGATCCCTCCGATGACCGAGATCAGCGTCGTCTTGCCACACCCCGAAGGCCCGACGAGGAACGTCATCTCGCCGGCCCGCGCATCGAAGTCGGTGCCGCGCAGCACGCGGATCTTCGTCTGGCCCTCGCCGAACGATTTCTCGACGCCGCGGCATCGCACGGTCAGTGGGTGTTCCTCGGCCGGAACTGGCTCTGGCGAGTGTTCGATCTGGGTTGCCATGGATCAGCCCCTAAACACCGTCGCGGGATCGACGACCAGGACACGCCGCATGCTCAGCAGCGTCGAGAGAAATACGATGACGACTGCCGCGATCGCCACGCCGATGGCGACCTCGGGCAGGAGGTAGAAGCCCCGCAGCGCGTCGACCTTTCGACTGGTGTTGGAGAAGAACGCCGCCGCCGCACCGAGCCCCAGCCCGTACCCAATCACGCCGACGAAAGTCGCCTGCGCGACCGTCATTGCCAAGAGCCGCGTGTTCTTCACACCGATGGCCTTGAGCGCCGCGTACTGCTTGAGGTTCTCCATGATGAACTGGTTGAACGTCAGGCCGACGATCGCGACGCCAATGATTGCGCCGAGGATGACCACCGTGCCAAAGCTCACCGGAATACCGGTGTTCGCCAGGATGTACATGATCGACTCGATACGGAACTGGTCGGAAGTGACGGATTTGAGCCCCGTTTGTTGCGCGATCGCCGCCGCAACGGCTTCCGGATCCTCGCCATCGGCCGACTTTGCGATGACGAAGCTGAGCTGATTGCGCCCATTGTTCGTGTATTGCGTAGCCAGGCTATATCGTGTGAAGATTGAGAGGTTGGCGGCGAACGCCGGCGAAGCATCGACGATGGCGACGATCTTGGCGCGCCGATCGTTGATCTCTATGGTCCGTCCGAGGTCGAGTTCCGAACCAGGGAACAGCAGCCGAAAGCCAGCGGGATTCACGGCGATCGCATCGGGTTGCGCAAGATCCTCGATCGAACCCATGATGAACGTATCGGGCACGCCCACGAGGGTCGCGTCGTCGATGCCCAGGATGATCGCTGTCTCGAGATTGCCGCCACGCGTTCGGACTTGGACCGTCGACTTAAAGAACGGCACCGCCCACGCCACGCCCTCGACACCACGAACGCGACCGAGTTCGGTATCGCGCAGCGGGAACGGAGCATCGATGGTCTTTACGCTCGGGTCCATGACCCAGACATTGGCCTCGCGCACGTCGTTCACCACGCTGGACGCCCGGCCGAGCAGGCCGAAGAAGATCGACACCTGCTGGCAGATCAGCAGCGTTGAGAACGCGACGCCGAAGATCAGGCCGAGGAGCTTGGTCTTGTCCCCGAGCAGCATGCGGAGTGCGGTGGTGATCATGGCTTGGCTCCCTCCCGGCCGTAGGCGTGCAGGCCGTGAAGCGCGAAGCGCGACAGCGTGTCGACCATGATCTCGATCTCCTCGGGCGTCGATGGGGGCGGAGAGCCGAGGCGCTGGAGCATCTGGCACGAATGCTTCTGCGTCACGCACAGGCTGATGAGCCCAACGGCCAGAAGATTCAACTCGGGCTCGGACACGCTTGGCGGCACCAGGCGTCGGACGATGCGCATGCCCTCTTCGTGAATGGGCTTGGCGGTATGCTCGGCGAACTCGTCAAGGAAACGCGTCGGCCGGATCATCTCGTGCGCGAGGATCTCGCCGATCCAAGGGTGCTCGACCTCGGTGACGAGCAGCAGGTTCAAGAACCAGGACATCCAGCGGCGGAGCGCGACCCGCGGGTCGTCACGTTCGTTCATCAGCGGCAGCTCGCCACCGCCGCACATCTGCTCGCGGGCGACGCCGACGACGGCTTGGTAGAGCTGTTCCTTGCTACCGAAGTGGTACTTCACCGCCGAGACGTTCGCCCCGGCCGCGGTACAGATCGCTCGTACGCTGGCCTCATGGAACCCGCGATGAGCGAACTCATCGCCGGCGGCAACCAGCAGCCGATCCTTCGTGGGGTCGGGCTGCGGCTCTGGTTGGCTCTTGGCGGTTATGTCGGAGTGCATTGACGTTTCCGATCTCTGTCAAACATCCGTTGCAAAACAGATGTTTGAATAACGATACAGTCTCGAACGAGTGAAACAAGTGTTTCAAACGTCACCTAGGGAAACTGACTATTCGATCACCGCGCAACTCGTATCGGGCTCCTGCCTCCAGCGAGCCTCAATAGCCCATGACACTTCGAGCGCCCCGCGAGCCCGCCAACTTGCGGCCCCGAAACTGCGGTCAAGGCAAGCCTCGCGAGTTGTCTCCTTGGGCCCGTTGGGAGTGGCGGCTCTCGGCAGAACGATTGTGCTGCTACGAGTCGACAACTGTTTCTCTTTCGGATGCGACCTCACAGCGCAGCGGGGTTCCGCAACCGAGCTTTGTGCGCGGGCACATAGGTTCGGTCGTGGCGATGGTGGCCGTCATCGAACGGCACGGGTGCTGAGCGCGGTAATCGAGTGGATCAAGACGGTAGTCGACGTTTTAGGGCCGCCCATAGTGTTGATCCGAATGAACAAGACGCCGTTCCCTCGTATCTTGGTATGTCGCAAAAGGCGGTCTTCCAGAGCGACAGAGCATCGACACTAACGTGATTACCGAGTTGATGGACATCGCGCCTGGCATCGTCATGTTGGGGTGGACATCCCAGGCCTTTGTCGAGTCTGTAGGGTTCGTGGTTGAAAAATCGACACCTCGCAAGATAGTCATGCATCGAGCGTCCCAGTGTCATGCACAACGGTCGCGGCACAGGTCGCCAACACCCCGCCTGTGACGACTGCAGTCACGACCAGCAGGTGGACACCGGCGAGTTAGGGCTCGGCATTCTCGGCGAACGGCTCGGCGCTGGATGCGGGCAGAGGCGATACTTGGTCACTGTGGCTGGTTACTGCCTCGCCCGCAACCCGGCGCTCCGGAAGACGCGGAGCGAGATCACGACAGCCGTGAGGAGCCAGAGTACCCATCCGACGACGCTCACCAGGTCAATGATGTGGTTCATCGACACACCGAAGAACCATGGCTCCACCGACGCGCGGTAGTCCTCGGCAACGAGCAAGCCTAAACCGGGAAGGGTTGCCCGAGCGGCGACGAGCACCGCGTCCAGATAACCCGGTGTCGGATGCAGGACAAATGGCGCCTCCCCAAGTTCGATCGACCGGAGCAGCGAGGGCTCGAAGGCGGCTTCTTGGAGTCCGACGGCGACATAAAAGCTGAGCGCGATCGAGACCCCCACGAAGAGCAGTAGCGGCGAGAACAGCGTGAAGTACCCACCATATCCGAACTCAGAGGCGGTCATCTGAAGGGCATACTTAAACAAGTTCCTTTGCTTCTTGGCCGACTCTTCCCACATCTGCTTCCGTACTTCCTCCGCGTCGTCCACCTCGCCCTGATCGAGCAGCGATCGCTCGACCGACGTGTACGTGTTCCGCGGCACCCGCGAATCCTGCTTGAGGAGCTCGATGAGTAGGTCAATTGGTTCCGGTTCTTCGTCGCGACGCTCGACGAACCGGTCCTCACGAATGTCCCAAGATGCGACGTTGAGGGCGTTCAGATCGCAGTCGCGAGAGATGGGGCTGTCGAGCAGCTCGAAGCGATCGGTCGAGAACGCGTGAAATCTCACCGGTGCGAGGTCCCATTCGTCTTTCTCGATGGCTTCGAAGCAAATGCCCGAGATCAGCAGGTGCCCACAGGATGACTGCGTGAGGTCGAGGCCGCCCTCGATGTGCGTATAAGCCGGCACGCTGTGTTGTGGTTCTGTACCAAGGACGTACGTGTGCCGGCGACCCTTCTCTTTGACATGAGCAGGCTCATTCGGTCGTTTCTCTGCCTCTGCTACTGTCGTGTCGGTGATGACGAACTGCTCGTCGCTGGCCGGGCCGTTCTTGATCGCGAAAGACAGATCGCCGCGGATGACGCACGCATGGACCGCAACTGATCCTCTGATGTCCGCCCCCGCGTCTGTATCCTCGTGATCTGCCCGAGCGGTCAGTCCGTCGAGCCGCACATCCCCCTCGACGCGCGAGCTCCGCATCAGGAAGCGTCGGCAATTTGTTCGCGCATTGCGCAAGATATCACCCGCCTCTTCGGGCTCCATCCACCACAGGTCGGACGAGCGTTGCCCCGTGACGCTGCCAGCTGGACCGGCTGCCGCCCCTTCTCCATCGCGCACTACCGCGCCTGCTGGCGTTTGGATTGCGTTCGAGTCGGCATCGGTATCACGCTCACGGCCTCGATCGCGTAGTTCGCGGAGTAGTGACTCGAGGCCGACACGCACGTGCCCCTGGACACGGATGTTCTCCGCGCGCACGTCTCGCCCTGTTTTCAGGCCCCGCAGGTCAAGGTCACCGCCGATAGTGATCCCTTCCAGCTCGACACCGTTCTCGCAGGCCGTTCGCAGCCTCTCATCGAGCCGAGCCGCCAGCTTGGCTTTCGACCGGGCCGCCGTCCCGGCAACGACCAGATCGAAGCCGATGCGTGAGTCACGCACCGAGACCCTGCCGTCGTCGGCCAGCTTCCACCCCTGCTCCTGGTCGTGGTTCTGGCGAGACTCCTCGCGCCGCCACGGCCACTGGTTGGTCTCAAACTCTAAATCGATCGGCGCGCTTCCAAACTTACTCGTGAGTTCGCCGATCCGTTTGTACCCAAACTGCCGCACATGGGTCCCTTGAATAGCGATGGTCGTTTGCGCGGTCGCCTCCGAAATCGCGAGTGCCCCGTAGACTCGGGCAGGAACCACCGGGACGCCGCCCGCAGCTAACGGGGTGTTGCCGAGTGCGCCGCGGAAGTCGATGCTGAGGGCGGTAGACTGCCACACTGCGATCGAATCACAGATCAGAACTCCCTCGAAGATGATGTTCTTTTCGACCTCGGTCCCACCGATGTGCACGGTCCCGCGGATTCCCACCCATTCAGAGCCGAGCCGCGCTAACTCACATCCGATCAATTGTAGATAAACTCTGCCAGTCTGGCCGGCACCTACAGGGCGGTGCTCGACACTGATGTAGCGTGCATTCAGCTAAGTTAGTTTGACATCACCAATAACACTACAGTTAGCAAGCCACAGACCCCCGAGCCGCGCTCCGAACAGGCTCGTACTGCCGAAGAAGCACGAGGACCGCATCCAGATATCTGCTGTCGTGGTAACGCCGTCGAGGTTCACTTGCGTCCTTGGGCGTTCGTTCATGAACGCTGACGCCGGGAGCAGGGGCGTGATGCGCTGCCCGCTACGCTTGTGGGCCGGGCTCACAAGACTCTCGATGACCTGAAGCCGTCCGCCGAATGCCGCGTTTTGGAGGTCGAGGGCGTACTCATTGGCCTTGTGCTCGTTCCGCCCAACTTCCACGCCGACGAACGAGCACCAGTGAAAATCCAGCTTGCCATCGAAGCGTGTCGCCGACCCATCGAGCCCAAGGGCCATCACGTGCACGAACTCGAGATCGTGCCGCACACGGGTGTTCGAGACTTTTATCACCACGTCGCGTCCGACGCAACGCTCCACCTTGACCTTCGAGAACCGACGCTTTGAACGGCGCCAGTCCCGGGCCACATCGACTTCGGGACCGTCTGGCACGATCTCCAAGCCCCGGATGACAAGAACATCTCCCTGGATGGTGACGCCTTCAGGAAGTTCGGCGTCCTCCGGGGGAAGCGCACCCTCGAGCAGGCGGCTGAGCTGGCCCTCGCGAATGGTCGGCGTGCCCTCTGGGATCACGAACTTGAAGGTCGCCGAGAAAATGCGTAGCGGCCGACGGACCTTGACCTCATGCTGGTGAAGTTCCGGGTCGTCGCCCTTCATTTCGATCATGCCGTTCGCTTGGACGCCGAACTTAGCCGTGAACCCGGCTTCCGAGTACACGACGCGGGCAAGGGCAATGGCTTCGGAGCCGTCGAGGCCTGCAAACTCCGTGGGCGGGCCCGGCTGCTGGCGCCACCTGGGCCTCACACCGTCGTCATGACGGTCGTTGACGGTGTCGTCGTTCTCGGCGGCATGTTCTGTGCGTTCGTCGGCCGGGCCATCCGCCCCTTCCGTGCGAGACGGTGCCTCGTCGGCAGCAGGTACATCGCCGTGCTCCGCGTCCGTCGTTCGTGGTGCCTTACTGCTCGCTTGCGAGTTTGCTTCGACCGGGTGTTCCTCGGTCTGCTCGGGAACGCCGGGCGCGCCGGTGGAATCGGACCGAACTGCGTCAACGGATTCCCCCGCGTCGGCGTTCGCTTCCGTCGCGGGATTCGGGGTGTGCGCTTGCTCCCCTGGGTGGTCATCGCATTCTGTCTTGACAACATCTCGATCTCGAGCGGCGGCCTTTCTGGCTTCATCGAGTCGCTTTTGGCCGTCCGGAGTGATTTCGACTTCCTGATCCCGGTCAATGATGTAGAACGGACCTCCCTCGCCGTGGACAAACTCACAAAAGAACCGCAAATAGTGCAGAACATGCTTCTGCTTCTGTTCTGAGAGATCCTCGTCGTCCGGCTCGAAAAGCGAGAGCCCGTACCTTGCGTTGATCTCATGGATCGGCGGCGACGTCCCGTCGAGCATTTGCAGGAGCAGTTCTTCCTCGTTTTCACGCTGTTGGTCGCTCTCTGCTGGGTCGACACTGGGCGTGTCGGCAGCACTCGCATCGCGTGGCGGAGTTCCAGCTTTCGGGATGGCTTCGGCCCATCCTCGTCGGAGCAGGACGAGGCCATAAAAATACGTGGTCTCGACGGCGTTTCCCTCGGGGTCAGGATCGGTACCAATCTGCGGAACTCGGTACAGGCGGGCCGTCGTTTCACTGTCATCGTCACCGTGGGCCGTGCCGTAGAACGGCGTATAGCCGCGCTCGGTTGCGCCGACGTCGAGCCTTTCGTAGTCGTCGTCTTCGAGCTTCTCACGCAGAGCTTGGGTTAGGTGGTCGAGTTCTCTCCCACCCACACTCTGCCAGCCGTCGCCCTCGGCCCCGTATCCGAACATGCTGTGTCCTCGCCATCGGCTTGTCGGACCGAGCGCACGGCCGCGTAGACGTCAGTTGGCCCGGTCAATCACTGCGTCGGGCAGCGGCTCGCTTTGCAATGTTCTGCGGATAGCCGCTGCCGCTCAGCAGGGTATCGCGGGTAAAAGGTTCAAGCGGCCCTAAGCTTGGGTTCCAGAATCCACGCCGATACAACGACCAGAAATTGAAGTTCGCAGCGAGCAGCTAGGCAGGGCTCAGGGGCCTTCATGACGGGCTCCGCCAGGCCCGCCGCACTGATGGGGCAACCTTCTTCGCGTGGAAAGCAGGCTGCGGGCCCTCCGCCATGGCGGTTCCCGAGCGGATTGCCGCGAAGTTCGCGGGGCCTCGCCCCCGGAGGTTCCGGCAGGCACCCAACCGCCCATCTCGAACCCGAAAGCGCGGCCCCGCCTGCCGGCCGAACCCGTCTCGGCAAACGAGAAGGCCCGCATCCAGTAGATGCGGGCCTTCAATACTCCCCGACCAGGACTCGAACCTGGAACCTAGCGGTTAACAGCCGCTCGCTCTACCATTGAGCTATCGGGGAACTTTGGGATGTCGAGTCGAAAGCCTAACCAATAGTTTCCCAGCGTCAAGCAGTAGGAGGGCCGTTCGGGCCCATGTCCAGGATCGAGTTGGAACCAAGCAGGGGGAATCGCCAAGTGCCTCGCACACTCAAGAGTCGATCGAATAGCTCCGTGTCCCACAGGCCCAAAGCCCGCCAGGTCAGCGTCCGCCGCCAGATCGCCCTGGCCCGCCGCGGCAACTTGCTCGTCGGCTGCCTGGCCGTCCTCGGCGTGGTAATCCTGCTCGCCCTGATCGGCGGCGTTATCGTCTACATGAATTGGAAGGGCTGGACCGCCAGCGCGATGAATGCTGGCATGAAGGCCGCCGTCCAGGAGTCCCAACTGCCCGCTGAGCAAGTGGGCCGCATCAACACGCAGATCGATCAGCTCACGGGCGCATTCGAGTCGGGCGATGTGACCATGGAAGATCTGGCCAGCGTCATCCAAGCGATGGAGGACCACCCGATCCTCCCGATTGGCGTGCTGGAGTACATCGAGTACAACAGCCTGCGCGCAGCGGGGATCACGGACGAGGAGCGCGCCGCGGGCGCCCGCGCCACCCAGCGACTCCAACGGGCGATGGTCGAGGGCAAGATGGTCCTCGAGGACATCGAGCCCGTGCTTGAGCCGGTGTCGCAGCGTGGGCCGGATGGCAACATCCAGCCGCTGCAGAACCCGACCGCGCCGCAGGTTCGCCTGTACATCGAAGGTGCGAAGAACAAGGCCGACGAACTCGGCATCCCCGACGAGGACTACGACGTCGACGTGGCCGAGCAGATCGAGGGCCTGATCAACGACACGCTCGGTCGTGAGGTCGTAAGTGCGCCGCCCGCCGAGGGCGCGTCACCGCCCGCTCCCGCTCAAGAAGAGGGAGCCGGAGAGGCCGAGCCAGCGGACCCAGCCGAGCCCACCGAACCGGCGGAAGACCCGGGCGAGACTTCGGGCGGCGGTTGAGCCTGCAAGCGCCGGCACACCGCGCGCAACGCGAAGCCGGCGGCGAGCAGCGCGACCATGATGCCCAGGACCACGGGCTCGACGAACGCGGCGCGCCCGAGGCACCCGGCCAGACCGAGCGCGTGCACCCATCGCGCGATGAAGCGCTCCTCGCCGACGCGCAGCGCCGCGAGGTTCGTGATCGCGTAGTAGACGAGCACGGCGCAGGCCGCGAGTGACCACGCCCTTGGAACGCTGCCGATCGCGATGATGCCCGCAATCATGAGGGCAACCACAATCGTGGCGATGAGCGGCACGCCGTGGCGATCGATGCGCGCCAAGGGCGTCGGCAGGTCGCACTCCCGCCCAGCCGCGAGGGCGACGCGCGAGAGCCCCATGATGAGGTTGAGCTGCACGGCGAGCAGCGCCGAGGCGGACCCCGCGGCGAGCAGCCATACGAGCGTGGGGGCCTCGACTGCGCGCGCCACGCCCATGAGCGGGGCGGCGTCCTGCGATGACACTGCGCCGAAGCTCGCAGGGCCGAGCACGCCCAAGCCGATGAATGCGACCGCCGCGTAGAGCACGATCGCGACGAGGATCGTGATGACGACGGCCCTGGGTATCGTCACCCGGGGCTCTCGAACCTCCTCGCCCATTGTCGCGATCCGAGCAAAGCCGGCGAACGCCACGAACGCGAGCGCGGCCGACTCGAGCACGCCTGGCGCCGAGATGGGCGTGCTGCCGATCGCGGACCAGGAGACGTCGGCGAAGCCGCGGAGTGCCGAAGGCGCCGCAGCGATGACCATCGTCAGCAGTGAGAGCCCGGTAATCGCGAGCAAGCCCCAGTTGAAGCGCACCGATCGGGTCACGCCCGCGAGTGCCGCGGCGGTGACGACGAGCAATGAGCCGAACGCGGCCAGGATCATCGTCGATGCGTCGCCCGGCTTCCCGGTGATCCAGGCGACCAGCCCGCCAAAGCCGAGCGCCGCCGTCGCGCACGACGCGCTCTTGGCGAGCAGGAAGACCCAGCCCCCGGCGAAGCCCGCCCAGGGATGGATGAACCGCGTGCCGTAGGCGTACGTGCCGCCGCTCACCGGATGCACGGCGGCGAGTTGTGCGCTGCTTAGTCCATTGCACATCGCCAGGCCGCCGGCGAGCACGATGGCCAGCAACAGCCACGGACCGGCGATCGATGCGCCGAGCCCCAGTGTGACGAACGCGCCGGTGCCGATAATCGAGCCCAAACCCACGCCCACCGCACCGGGCAGCGTGATGACGCGGCGGAGTTGGTTGGATGGCGTCGTCATCGAGCGTGATCGTAAGAGCCCCTCGCGCGAGCGAGGGGAAGGGACAACCAACGACCATTCCCCTCGCTCGCGCGAGGGGCTCGCTGGCACGTTATCCGATCCGTTCCTGCCCGCCCATGTACGGTCGCAGCGGCGTGGGAACGTTCACGGTGCCGTCCTCGTTCTGGTGCATCTCGATGAGCGGGATCAGGAATCGCGGGCTCGCGAGCACGGTGTTGTTCAGCGAGTGGCAGAACGTCGTCGCGCCCTTGCCCTGCGCACCGCCCTCGCGGTACCGGAGGTTGAGCCGGCGGCACTGGAAGTCGTAGAGCCGGCTGGCGCTGTGCGTCTCGCCCCAGTCGCCCATCGGCCGGCCGTCGGCCCCGTCCTCGCCGCGGCTGGGCATCCAGCACTCCACATCGATCATGTCGGCGTTCTTCTGGCCAAGGTCGCCCGTGCAGCATTGCAACAGGCGGTACGGCAGCTCGAGGCTCTGCAGCAGGTTCTCGACGTAGCCGATCATCTCCTGGTGCCACTTGCGGCTCTCGGCCTTATCGGCCACGCAGATGACAACCTGCTCGACCTTCTCGAAGTAGTGCACGCGGTAGAGGCCGGCCGTGTCCTTGCCCGCGGCGCCGGCCTCGCGCCGGTAGCACGGGCTCAGCGTGGTGTACCGCAGTGGCAGGTCGGCCTCGTCGATGATCTCGTCCATGTGCAGGCCCATGAGCCCGACCTCACCCGTGCCGGCGAGGTAGCCGTCGCCTTCCCACTGGCCATCACTGTGGATCCCGGCCTCGTAGGTCTGCTCGATGCCGCCCGGAAAGAAGCCCGTGCCGACCATCGCGTGCTCGCGGACGATCGATGGTGCGCTCACCGGCGTGAAGCCCTGGGCGATGATCTGGTCGAACGCGTACCGCAGCACGGCCTGGTGCAGTCGGAAGCCGTCGCCCTTTAAGACATAGCTCCGCGAGCCGCTGAGCTTCACGCCGCGCTCGAAGTCGATCAGGCCGAGCGCCGCGCCGATGTCCGTGTGGCTCCTGGCCGCGAAGCCGCGCTGCGCCTCGAACGGCTGGGTGGGGTCGAAGCCCGGAGGGGTCCACTGGCGGATCTCGACGTTGTCCTCGCCGCCGGCGCCATCGGGCACATCGGCGTCCGGCGGCTGGGGGATGGTCAGCAGCAGCCGCCGCAGCTCGGGCTCGATCGTCGCGATCTCGGCCTCGAGCGCCTCGATGGCGCTCTTGAGCTTCGCGGGGCCGGCCTTGAGCTCGTCCATCTCGGCCTTGAGCTTCGCCGCCTCGTCGCCCTCGGCCTTCTTCATCCGGCCGGACAGCTGGCCCATCTTCGGCCCCATGGCCTTGTTCGCCGCGTTCTGCTCGGCCTTGAGCGACTCACGCTTGGTCGTCAGGTCGCGCTTCTGGCCATCGAGCTCGAGCACGCGGTCGATGTCCACGGGCGATCGCTTGCGGGCCGCGCCGGTCGTGTAGTGCTCTGGGTTCTCGCGGAGGTGCTTGAGGTCGATCATGGGCCCCGATGGTACGCGGCCGGCGTCCGAGCATGCGTGCCGAGAATGGGCCTCGGGCCCGATCAGGATCGCTCGTTCGGCCCCGCCCTCGTGCCTCGACGTAGCCCGAGCAGCGCAAGACGGCCGATCCAGTCCGCGAGCTTGAAGACCACAAGCCCCAGCGCGATGGCGATGCCCCACCAGAGCATCTGCCGGCCGGCCTCGTACTCTTCCGCACGAGACGCTGTCTCGAGCATGATCCCCCCGACCGCCACGAGCGCGAGGTGGCCGGCGCCGAAGATCACCAGGCCGATGCCGCACAGCCGCACGACGATCGCCAAGATCGCGCGGGCCACGAGGAAGCGGTCGGCAGCATTCTTGGGCGCCTCGCGCAGCGGGCTGATGAGGTACCCGCACTCCGTGCAGCGCCCCGCATCGAGCGTCGTGATGGTGTAGCCGCAGCCGGGGCAGCGGGCGGCGGGCATGCGGTGCGGCACGAGCTTGCGTGTGATCCAGCCGGCGAACAGCACGAGGCCGACGCCCGAGGCGGCGTATAGCACCGGGCCCACAAAGAGCAACGCGATCTGGCCGGATCGCAGCATGCCAAACCCGCCAGGCTGCAACGTCCACCCCGACAGCCCGATGATGCTGACGACGCCCTGGACGACGAACACGATGCCGACAATGCGGATCGCGAGGCTCGCGATGAGGCGCAGGAGCACGACATCCTCGGTCCGTAGGTCGAGGGCTCGCAGGCGTTGGTCGTCGTGCGCGTCGTGTGGTTCCCCGGATTCATCGGCCATGCCCGAGGGTACGCGCCCGGCGTGCGTTCTTATGTTCCACCGTCAAGGCGAACGGCGTGCGCTCCCGTTCGGAGGAACACCGCCATGCCCAGGCCGCGAGAGCCCGCCCCGGCCGCCATCCCGCTGGCGCTCGGTGCCGCTGCCTCGATGGCCCCTTCGCAGCACCAGTCCCCCCAGGCCACCACGCAGTACGACCACGTGGGCTCGTCGGGCCCCAGCTCGCTCGTCAACGACATCCAGCGCCGCCGCGCCGCCGCCAAGGAGGCCGAGCTCGAGCGCGCTAAGGCCGACGGCGACGAGACCCCGAGCATCGCCTACTTGCGCATGAGCCGGGCCATCTGGGAGGACGACCGCCTGCGCGACGCGCCGTTCATCATCCAGGCGGGCCAGGACATCCTCGACATCCACAGGTACCGGCACGACCAGCAGCGGCGCCTGGACATGTGTGTCGAAATCCTGGCCGTCATCGACGCCAACCGCGAGCGCTGGCTGGCGATCGTCGGCACGGAGTCTGTTCGCGAGCGGATGGCCGAGCACATCGACGGCCAGGCCAGGACGATCCTCAGCGGCATGCAGGGTGCGGGAAACCTGGGCCGTCCGCACATCCAGATGGCCGCGCTCGAACGCCTGATCGCGTTGGCACCCGATGCGCAGGCTCGCGAGAACTTCATCATGCAGCGCGACGACCTGCGCTACCGCATGAAGCTCGGCCTCTTTGGCCCCGAAGACCCGCCCGAACAATGGCGGATCCCGCCGAGGGACACGCGTGACCGCTGACCCCGCGCACACGAACGCCGCGGCCCAAACCGGCGCCGCGGCGTCGCGTTTCAAGGACGTCTGTTGTTGCTGGCCTACGCGGCGACCTCGCCGGACGCCAGGCCGTTGCCCGCGCCGATCTGCACGGTCTTGACCGGGCCGAAGACGCGCTTGTCGGTCTGCTGGGCGTCGATGGCGTAGGTCACGCGGTTGGTCCCGAACGGCACGCTCTCGTCGGTGAACGTCTTGTCGGTCACCGTCGCGACGACGGTGTAGTCCGTGTCGTTGTCGAAGCGACGCTTGACGATGTAGAACGTGCCGCGGGGGCCCTTGCCCTTCCAGGTCAGGCGAATAAAACCCTGGTCCAACAGCTCCGACTTGATGTCGCTGGGCACCTCGGGGGCGGGCGTCTCGCCGGGCGGGTCCTTGGGGCTCAGCTGCGCGAGCACGTACACCTGCGGATCGTCGCTGCTGGCCGCGAAGGACTTTATTTGTAAGATCAGGTCGCGGGCCGCGTCCATCGCGTCGTCGGCGGCGTCGTACCAGGCGAGCGTGCTCGCCTTCGAGGCCTCGCGCGCCGTGCCCGCGGCGGTCTTGGCGTTCGTCGCCCCGCTCGTGAGGCTCGCCAGCGCCGTGACGTCGGCTGCCTGCACGCCGATCGCGGCGGCGTTGTCGGTCCAGGCGGCGAGGCGCTGGGTGATCCAGTCGATGGCGGGGCCCCGCTCGGAGGGCAGATTGGTACCCATGTGTGGGCTTCTTGTCTTGGCGGTCGTCGGCACGGACCGCCCAGGGGTTGTGTTGCCGACCGCGACGTGTGGCCGGCCGCACAGCGGATCGATGGGTGGCGCGCCCGACTTTGGTGCACCAACGCCAAATCGCTCAAATCCACCAGCCTTGGGGTGGTATGCGGCGGATCGAATCTGGTGCGCACCCCATATTTGGGCTGGTTTGTGCGGCCAGCGCGTGGGTCGGGCTCCGCATCGGTGCGCGCAGGAGTCGTTCCTGCGCCCATGGATGGCCGTGCCGGGGCCAAGGACAGCGCGATCGAGGCCATGGAGCGGTGGGCTGTGACCCTTAGTGATACCGCCGTGCTCATAGATGGTGGTGTCGCGGCCTCGATCGCAATGGCTGAGACCATCACAATCCCGAATGGGCTGCTATAGCCGACCTGAAAGGACGTTGCCTGCTTGTGCGACGAATACCAATCGGCTAGCAGAACGCCCTGCCGCAAGAGTCGACGGAAAGCGTGGCGTTCCCGTGTTGCCCTGGAGGATCATGTGCCAAGCTGGGAGTCTTCTTCGGTCTCGGCGGTTCGCTCCGATTGGCCGTGCTTTCCAACAAGGACGAAGAAGAAGTCCGAATCCGCTCGAACCGCAACCAGCGATTGTTCCTGCGAGTTGTCTGTGGTGTTGACAACATATCCATTGTGCTGTCTGCTCCAGCCCACTGTGATCCGCTGCCGCCGTGAGTGAGTGGCGGGGATTGCGATCATATAAGTGTCCTGATGCTCGTAGTTGCTTGGGAGGGCCATGAAGTACCGGCCCACAACCTGCGTGTCTTTTTTGACCTCGATTGGGAGTCCGACGGACTGGCCAAACTGGATGTTGCCATCCCTGTCAACCCTTCCTGCCGCCAGAAGCCGGGGCTGGTCCGGGCCGAGGGAAGCCCGCAGCGACTTGATCTTGTTTGCTTCAACGCTGATTGAGTCAAGGTGGGCTTTCGCTTTTTGCTCGATCCTGAACAGCTCGTTTAGAGTCTCTCGTTGACCATCTGTGGTAGCCCATTTTCGAACGGCTTCAATCGCTTCGCGCTGAGCGACGGCGCTTGCGATGGAACTTGAGGTGGCCGTCGCCTCTTTCCGTGCGATGTCCTGGGCAAAGGGCCTCACGGCGTCCAGCGTAGGTTTATAAAACAGGTCATGAAAGTTCCCGACAATCTCCTTGTTGACGTGCTCTTTCGCGAACTCTGCGGCGAGTGCCTTAGCCTTCTCTCTGGCCTCCTCATTGGCGACTTGAACAAGCCCGAGTGCGTTGGCTCCCAGCCCTAAGAGGATTGCAGCCGTAAGGACCGCTGCCGAGAATCCAACAAAACGCTTTGGAAGCACGAAGTAGTGCTTCTCCATGTACTCAATCAATTCGTCTCGTTCTTTCGGGTCCATCCGTTGTTCTCCAGTTGATCACGAGTCAACGATCCTAGCGAGGCGGCGAAGATACGTATGCGATAGCGCGGAGTCGGAACGTATCGCGATAGCAGTGGAGTGGCGCGTGGCGGCAGCTGAAGGTGTCCAACTAAGACTTAGATCAGATTGTCCGATGGCCAAGCACCGCCGATTTGGTCATGTCGGCCGGGCGCCAGTACCATTGGCCGTGCGCCGCCGCTTCGAAGCCAAGCCACCCCGACGCCCGCGCGTCCTCTCGCCGCGTCTGGTGCTCGTGTCGCTGGTGGTCGGTGTTGTGCTGGCGGCAGGCAGTGTGTTCATGGGTGCGGCCTACGCGTGGAGCGGCACCAGGACGCCGGACGCACCCGGCAGCGTCGACCGGTACTTCCACGAAGCGACAACGAGCCTCTACTCGGCTCGGCGCGGATGGATGTGGACCCGCTGGGTCGGGCTCCGCTTCCCTGGTCCGGGCGGCCAGCGCGTGATTCTGTATGCCGAGTCAAGGGGCGTCGAGCCAATCGATCGGAGCCCGCTTCCGCCACGCGCACGGATCCTGCCGGCGCGTGACTGGCGTCGAGTCGATGTGCTGCACGCTGGCTGGCCCTGGCGCGCGGCCTTCGGCATGGCCCAAGACACGACGTGGTCGGGCCGGACGCCGTCGGTGGGCTTGTGGCGTGTCCGCGCCACCGGCATCGACTGGACGGTGCCCTTCTTGCCCTCCTGGCCCGGGCTGCTTGCCAACACACTCTTCTACACCGCTGTAGCGCTGATGCCGCTGGGCCTGCGACGCTGGATCGGGCTGCGACTCCGCGCGAGGCGCGGCCTGTGCCTCGCGTGCGCGTACGAGCTGGGCGAGGGGATCGGGGCGTGCCCGGAGTGCGGGCTGGTGCGGGCGATTTCTTGACGAGCCCCTCGCACGAGCGAGGGGAATGGACACACGCACGCCCATCCCCCTCGTTCGCGCGAGGGGCTCGTTATGTCTGGTGCTCGCGTGTTCCGCATCGCGCGGCCGTCGCTACCGTGCCCCATGCCTCGCCGCCGCGAAGCCGAGCCGCCCCGACGACCGCGCGTGATGGCGTGGCGGCTGGTCGTCATGTCGATGGTGGTGGGTGTTGTCCTAGCGGTGGTGAGCGGCGTGGTGTCGGATCTGGTGTCCACCCCGCGGGCACATAGGCTGGATGAGGGACACGGGTTCTGGTTGTACCAGGACGATGGCCACAGCGCCCTGGTGATGCGTGGGGACGCGGGGACGGCCACGCACTGGTGGGTCTGGAGCGGCCCGCACGACTCGTCATTCGATCGACAGGTGCGCGAGGAGGGGTTTGGCGCGATCAGGACCACAACCGATCCGCGCCCGCGCGCGATCCGCTGGCCGCCGTCCATCGGCAGACGCGAGACCCGGTACGTCGAGGCGGGCTGGCCACTGCGGAGCGCCAGCCGGGGCCACATCTGGGCCGAGGCCCCCGCTGACCGCGAGGCGTGGGGCGTGAGCGATGCGGAGGTCTTCGGCTACACGTTCTCGCTGTCGACCCGCCCCGTCTGGCCCGGCCTGCTGGGCAACGCGTTCTTCTACACGCTCCTTGTGCTCACGCCGGTCGTGTTGTGGCGCTGGCGCACGCTCCGCCGCCGCGCGAGGCGGGGTCTGTGCTTGGCGTGCGCGTACGAGCTGGGCGAGGGGATCGGGGCGTGCCCCGAGTGCGGGCTGGCGCGGGCGTGAGGCCGGGATCGTCGGCTCGTCGGATCGGCCGAGCGTCTCCACGCCATCTCCGGCGATATTAGAAATACCTGCGCCGATGGCCTGGATCTGTGGTAGGCTGAACAGCGACGCCGAAGCCCACGACCCGAGCGCCCGGGTACACGAGGGGCAACGAGCCCGCGAGGAGGACACCATGGCACCCACGCGCCGAGCCGCCACGACCGCCACCATGACCACCAGCGCCCTGCTGGCCATCGCCGCCGCCGCCCACGGGCAGGCCGCGCTCAACGGCGTCAACATCGTCGTCGAGGACACGACGCTCGAACTGGGCGAGTCGACGACCATCCGGCTGGAGGCCTACTTCGATCCGGCCCTCTACGCCATGAGCGGCATCGAGACGTCGCTGTTCTCTAGCGAGGGGCGTACGGGCCTGAGCGACTGGCGGCTTCTGGCCCCCATGGACGGCCCGGGCACGAGCGTTGGAAGGCCCGGCGCCGATGGCGTGGACGGCATCCTGGCGGGGCAGATCCACGGCCTGGCGGGCATCTATGGCGACACGACGAACCCGATGCCGTTCTGGGAGGCGACGTACACCGCGCCGGTGGCCGGGGCCGAGCCAATTTTTGTCGATCTCGCGACCGAGACGACGCGGTTCGCCGTCTACCTGTGGCGCGACAGCGCGCAGTCGGAGTCCAGGCTCGGCGACTTCGCCGAGGGCACCGCTCGGATCCACATCGTCCCCGCCCCCGCTGGCGCGCTGGTGCTCGTGCCCGCCGTGCTCGCCATGCCCGCGTGGCGTCGCCGGCGTGAGCGGTAGCCAGCCGCCAACGCACGACCAGGCCCGCTCCATCCTTCTCCATGCCCCGCAGCCGCGAATCCAAGCCCCCTCGCCGCCCCCGCGTCTGCACGCCGCGGCTGGTTCTCGTGTCACTGGTGGTCGGTATCGTGCTGGCGGTGGTGAGCGTGCCGGTTGGTGTCGCGCTCGAGGGCACCCCGTGGTTTGCCGCGACGCGAAGCACGCAGATCGAGAGCGTCCTGCTCGGTGATCGGCTTATTGGAATAGCGAGCGACGGTGGACCCGCTGCTGGGGTTCAAGTGGTGCAGCAATGGAACAACAGGGCCGAGGCGTTCAGGAATCGACTCCTCGAAGCGGGCGATGCGGTGATGGCCGATCGGGATCCGCGGCCGCCGCGTTTCCGGTCGTGGCTCGATCAGCACGGCGGTGTCGTGTACGTCGTGAGCGCCGGATGGCCCTTGCGTGCGGCGGAGGGCCAGTACCGCGAGAGTCCTGGAGTGATCGACGCTCGCGAGTCCGGACTGTGGCGCGTTCGAGCGTTGGGGTCGGACTTGCCCGTCCCCTGTTTGCCTCTATGGCCTGGCCTATTCGGAAATACGCTCTTCTACGGCGCACTCGCGCTGGCACCCGTGGCCTTCGTGCGCTGGCGCACGCTGCGCCGCCGCGCGAGGTGTGGCCTATGCCTCGCGTGCGCGTACGAGCTGGGTGAGGGGATCGTGGCGTGCCCGGAGTGCGGGCTGTCGCGGGCGCTTTCCGGATAGCCACCCCGCACTCCG
>ERZ1740058.665-NODE-665-length-23160-cov-6.445921_pt1 | contig 23160 bp, 15 predicted proteins | sample MGYA00581745_ERZ1740058 | MGnify/ENA primary metagenome ERZ1740058 (study PRJEB43018, sample SAMN04849742) | marine metagenome | isolation source: floating plastic debris | place: Pacific Ocean | collected 2008-08-30 | study: EMG produced TPA metagenomics assembly... | reverse complement strand
TATCCAGCGGCTTGACAAAGCGAAGATCGTAGTGAGCCGGATGAAGATCCTCCTGGGCTAATACATTGCAGGCTTCTACAGCATAGTTTCCGATATGGCCAATAGTCAAAATAGCTACTTCTTCTCCATCCTGAATCTGTAGTCCTTTTCCGACCGGAACCTCTTCCAGTGGCGTTCGCCAGCTAGGCATTACCCCCTGGCCACGCGGGTAGCGGATGGAAAACGGACCGTCTTTATACAAAGTAGCCGTATACATCAGATTACGTAGTTCGGCCTCGTTCATGGGGGCTGATACTACAATATTAGGGAGACAGCGCATGTAAGCTAGATCGTAAGCGCCGTGGTGAGTGGGGCCGTCGGCTCCGGCAATTCCCGCCCGGTCAAGGCAGAAAATGACCGGTAGCTTTTGAATACATACGTCGTGCACTACCTGATCGTAGGAACGCTGCATAAAAGTGCTGTAGATATTGCAGAAGGGAGTCAAACCCTGCGTAGCCAAGCCAGCTGAAAAAGTAACCGCGTGCTGTTCGGCAATACCCACATCAAAAGCGCGGTCCGACATCTCTTTCATCATGATGTTCAGGGAAGAACCTGAAGGCATGGCCGGAGTGATCCCGACAATTTTCTCATTTTCTTTGGCTAGTTCCACAATGGTTTCGCCAAATACCTGCTGGTACTTAGGTGGTTGGGGGGTGTCGTGTACTTTCTTGCGAATTTCGCCAGTGAGCTTATCAAACTTACCGGGAGCGTGCCATTTAGTCTGATCTTTCTCGGCTTGTAAATAGCCTTTGCCCTTTACGGTGACGCAGTGCAGAATTTTCGGGCCGGGAATTTTCTTCAGATCTTCCATCACGCTCACCAGATGGTTTACGTCATGGCCGTCTACCGGGCCAAAGTACCGCAGGTTAAGCGACTCAAACAGATTACTTTGCTTGAGTAAAAATGATTTAATGCTGCTTTCCAGTTTAGAAACAATATCTTGGGGGCTGGTACCAAACTTGCTGACTTTTCCTAAGAGCTTCCAGACGTCATCCCGTACTTTATTATAAGTCTGAGATGTAGTAATATCGGTAAGATAGTCCTTCAGTGCTCCTACATTGGGATCAATCGACATGCAATTGTCGTTCAGCACAATCAGCAGGTTGGTATCCGAAACCCCAGCGTGGTTCATCGCTTCAAATGCCATCCCCCCAGTCATAGCTCCGTCGCCAATTACAGCAATATGTTGGCGTTTGGTATCACCCAGATACTTGGAAGCGGCCGCCATACCTAAAGCCGCCGATATGGAGGTAGAAGAGTGCCCTACGCCAAACGTATCATACTCGCTTTCGCTCCGCTTAGGAAAGCCCGAAAGTCCGTTATATAACCGGTTGGTATGAAAAGTGTCGCGGCGGCCGGTTAGTATCTTATGACCATAGGCCTGATGGCCCACATCCCACACAAGCTGATCGTAAGGAGTATTAAATACCGTATGTAAAGCTACGGTAAGCTCTACCACTCCCAAACTAGCGCCAAAGTGCCCTCCGTATACCGATACATTATCGACAATAAAATGCCGAAGTTCGTCGGCTAACTGTACACGTTGCTCAGGACTTAAATTGTCAAGATCAGCAGGACTATTGATGGCAGCTAACAACTTGCCGGGCTTAATCAGCATGGTGAGAATTTTATAGTATGGTATCTTAAACTACCCCAAACTTCAAATGTTTATACAAATAGTATTAGTCCATTCTACGAGAATACAAAAGAACAGTTTTTTCAATGTATATTCCACCGAAATGGTTCAAATATATGATAAATTTGCAGTAGTGGCTATTTGCTAATCAGCTGCGAAAACATAAATGCTTTACTAAATATAGTGTCGTCACTGTGAGTTTTGAAATCAAGCTATCCTTATTTGAGGGACCTTTCGACCTGCTATTGTTTTTTATTGAGCGCGATGAACTGGATATTCACGATATCCCGATCTCTAAAATCACCAACGACTTTCTCAGTTACCTGCACGAACTGGAGCAGATGAACATTGAGGTAGCTAGTGAGTTTATATTAGTAGCGGCTACGTTAATGCGAATCAAGGCAAAAACCTTGCTACCCCGCCCGGAGCTAAACGAAGCGGGTGAGGAGATTGACCCTCGGGAGGAGTTAGTCAAACATTTACTGGAATATAAAAAGTACAAATCGGTGATTGGCGAGTTGGCTGCGCTGGAAGAGGCGCGAATGCAGAAGTATGAGCGGGGCAACGTAGTGAAGGAGCTGAAGACTTTGGCGCGGCAACAGCAGGTAGAGATGGAGCTCCAGCAAGTAGACTTATACAAACTGCTGAAGGTGTACGAGAAAGTTTGGAAGCGATTTACTGAGGAAGAGAAGGATCAATCGCATCAGGTAGTGCAGTACCCTTACACGGTAGAAAGCCAGAAGGATTATCTTCGGGGACTGCTGAAATGGGAGAAAAAGGCCGTTTCTTTTACAACGATCATTGACCATTATCCGAACAAGATTGCCGTAATATTTAATTTTTTAGCCATTTTGGAGCTGCTCCAACTGAACGAGATAACGATCAGAATTGGCGAAGGATACAACAATTTTTGGATACATGAACTGGAAGATGCGGAGTAGGCATGAATATCAATTCTAAAGAAATATTTAAAACCTTAAACCCAAATAAGATATGGGTTCCGGTAGCCATCGGAATCGGCATTGTAGTGTACTTATTTGTGAGTGACCCGGATTTTACTGCCGATAAGCTAAACCTGGTGTTCGATGCCGAACTCTGGCCGCTCTTTTTAGCACTACTCGTGATTCTAATTCGGGATACCGGTTATGTTTACCGGATTAAAGTACTGACCAATCATGACCTTACCTGGGAAAGTAGCATTTACGTAATCATTCTCTGGGAATTTGCTTCGGCGGTTACTCCATCCGTGGTGGGCGGAACCACTATCGTAGTATTTGTACTAATGAAGGAGGGGATCAAGTTTGGGCGGGCGCTGGCTTACGTGATGCTCACTGCCATTCTGGATAATTTTTTCTTCCTGGTAATGTCTCCATTGGCACTGCTATACTCGAAAGATGAGCTTTTCCCCAACTCGGAAGATATGCAGGTGCAGTTAGGTAACAGCTTGCAAGTGCTGTTCTGGATAAGCTACGGCCTGATTACTCTCTATACATCCATCATGGCCTACGCGCTGCTAATTCGCCCTCGGGGATTTAAGTGGTTTTTACTGAAGCTCGGTAATATTCCCTTCATCCGTCGTTGGAAACACCATTTAAATAATCATGGTGATGAAGTAATTCTGGCTTCCAAGCAACTAATCGGTAAACGGGGCCGCTACTGGCTCACAGTATTGCTGTTCACTTTCTTAATCTGGATAGCACGTTACGCAGTGCTCAACTGCCTGGTATCAGCCTTTGCTGAAGTAAGCTGGAACCAGCACTTATTAATTTTCTGCCGCCACCTGATGATGTGGATTGTGATGCTCGTTTCACCGACTCCCGGCAGTAGCGGTACCGCTGAGTTCTTTTTCAATCAGTTTTTCTACGAGTTTCTGGGCGACTATACCATTGTGACTAACATCCTGTGGCGGATGTTAACCTATTATCCTTACTTGCTGCTAGGGGCTATTTTCTTACCTAGATGGATACGGCGGGTATTCTTTAAGAAAAAGAAGGAAGAGAAAGCCCCTTCGGTAGAGATGCTTAAATAACGGAATACTTAGGAACCACATAGACACATAGAACACATAAATCATCCTGTTGTGCACTATGTGTCTGTAAGGTAAAAAATCTAGAAACGTTCAGTCTCAGCGAAAAAGAAGCTTCCTTCCTGCTGGGCAGTTTCGTCGGCGTCTGAGCCATGTACCGCATTGGCCTCAATGGACTTGGCGTATAACTTACGAATGGTACCTTCTTCCGCTTCAGCAGGGTTAGTCGCTCCAATCAGCTTACGGAAATCGGCCACCGCATTATCTTTCTCCAGAATCAAAGCTACGATGGGACCAGACGACATGTAATCAGTTAGATCGTTGTAAAACGGGCGCTCTTTGTGTACTTCGTAGAACTTACCGGCGGTATCTTTACTTAACTGGGTTTTCTTCATTGCCACAATATGAAACCCGGCTTCCTCCACCATTTTTAAAATTGCTCCAATATTTCCCTCGGCTACGGCGTCGGGCTTAATCATAGAAAAGGTTTTGTTTCCTGCCATGTTTGTTAATTTATGCTATCTTGCTGGTTACAAATTTCCCGCAAAGCTAACAGTTTATCAGCATCTTCCCGAATTTTTCCTAAAATTGATCGTATGCACCGCCGCCAGTTCTTCCGCAACGCCACCGCTGCCTCATTTACGGGCCTTCTAGCTCCTTCACTTCGAAAACCTGCCCCCCTGGCTTCGGTCAAACCGGCCCAACTGAAAGAAGGAGACACCATCGGCCTAATCACTCCTTCCCGCTACCTCACTGAGGAACGGCTACGTGAATCAGTAGAGAACCTAGCTAAACTGGGCTTTCGGGTGAAGCATACCGAAAATATGCTGGTGAAGAAAGGCTACTTAGGTGGCACCGACTGGCAGCGGGCCGACGACATCAATCGGATGTTTTCGGATGACCAAGTGGCGGGTATTATGTGCGCCACCGGTGGCTACGGTACTACCCGCCTGCTTCCCTACTTAGATTACGATCTGATTAGGAGTAACCCCAAGGTTTTGATTGGCTTTAGTGATATTACCGGGCTGCTGTACGGCTTGCATAGTCAAACCGGTTTGGTTTGCTTTCACGGGCCCATGGGTACCTCAGATTATAACGACTACACCACCCAGTACTTCCGGCAGCTATTGATGGAACCTCAAAACTCGCTCACTTACCAGAACCCAGAAAACGTCAGTGAAAAAGAACTAGTGCCGCTGTACCTGCAAGACGAAGAAGATACTACTATCTCTACCACCGAGCTAATTACGCTCTCACCCGGCGTAGCGGAAGGAACGCTGGTAGGTGGCAACCTCACGCTAGTTAGTTCGCTCTGCGGTACCCCCTACGATATTGATATGCGCGATAAAATCGTATTTCTGGAAGATGTGGGCGAAGCCCCCTATCGCATCGACCGTATGCTCACTCAATTATTGCTCGACCCCAACAAGCTTCCATCCGCCATAGGCGTAGTGCTCGGTCTGTCCACTGAGTGCGAAGCCGACGATGAGGACAAGTCATTCTCCCTGGCTCACGTGCTGTACGACCGACTAGCCTCCCTCGGTATTCCGGTGCTCTACGGCCTAATGTTCGGCCACATCAAACGTAACGCTACTATTCCCGTTGGCATTGAAGCTCGACTAGATGCTAGCGGGAAAACGCTGACCTTGTTAGAGAAGGCGGTAGTTTAGCAACTCGCACGAAATCGTTTGTATAAAATGCTACTTATTCTCAGCTGTTTTTTGTACTTTTCAAGATTATTTATTGCAACAAATGCAGATACACCTTCACACCTTTACCTTGAAGCTGCGCGAAGCATTCCGAATCTCCTACGAATCGCGAGACGAGCAGGACATTATGGTGGTGCAGCTATCGGATACCAACGAGCGGGGCATTACCCTAACTGGGCTGGGCGAAAGCACTGCTAATAACTACTACCACGTTTCTATTTCGAAAATGCGGGATGATATAGAGGCTCATCGCCAGCTCATCGAAGATTATTCGCTAGCTACTCAACCACTAAAAGCGGGAGCGGAGGGAACGCCCGAGCACCTGTGGGAGAATTTAGCGCCTCATCTGCGAAATAGTGCGTTCACTCTTTGTGCGCTCGACATTGCGGCATATGATCTGTACGGGAAAAAAATTGGTCAACCTCTGTATCAACTTTGGGGACTGAACCCGGCGGATGCCCCTACCACTAATTACACCATCGGTATTGATAGCATCGATACCATGGTGCGGAAAATGAAAGCTAAGCCCTGGCCTATCTACAAAATCAAATTGGGTACACCCGAAGACATAGCCATTGTTCGAGCACTCCGAGAGCATACCGATGCGGTACTTCGGGTAGATGCTAACTGTGCCTGGAGCGTAGAGGAAACCATTGAAAATTCCCGAGAGCTCAAAAAACTGGGGGTAGAATTTATTGAGCAGCCTCTGCGGGCTGACGATCTGGAAGGTATGCAGGAAGTTTACCAACACTCGGCTATTCCGGTAATGGCTGACGAAAGTTGCATTGCCGAGGCTGATGTAGCCAAGTGTGAAGGACGGTTTCACGGTATAAACATCAAGCTAACCAAATGTGGGGGTATTACTCCAGCCCGCCGTATGATTGCGGATGCCCGCCAGCGGAATATGAAAGTAATGATCGGCTGCATGACCGAGTCAACCATCGGTACATCGGCCATTGCTCACTTAGCTCCCTTGCTGGATTACGTGGATATGGATGGAGCCATGCTGCTGGCCGAGGACATTGCTACTGGGGTATGCATCACTCCGCAGGGAGTGGATTTTCCCGCCGAGAACGGTACGGGTGCCCGGTTAATAGCTCAAGGTAATTTGCAACTAGCCTAGTAGTACTGCATGATAAAAACAACCTCACTGCCCGGACGAACTATTGTGATAGACGAACGGGAACGATTATATTTTAGCGGAACGTCGTATCTTGGCATTCATAAGAATAGTATTTTTCAGGAGCTGGTGCGTAGTGGGTTTGAACAGTACGGAACCGGGTACTCTAGTTCTCGTTCCTCGAACGTACAGCTAGCCGTATACGAAGAAGCCGAAGATTGGCTAACTACCCTAACAAGTGCACCAAAGGCACTAACATTTTCTTCGGGCTATCTGGCAGGGCAAGCATTGATCCGAACTCTAGACCAGGGGCAACGGTTTGTATACGCTCCCAAGGCGCACCCCGCCCTGTGGCGAAGCGAGAAAGATAACATTGTTGGCGAATTCAAAAAGTGGGTTTCTCATCTGGAAGCTAAAGTGGGCTTCGGAAATAAAGAAGTAGTGATCGTCGCTAATTCGGTTGATCCGCTATACGCCCAAGAGCATTCCTTCGATTGGGTAGCCCATTTGCCCGATTATCTGGAAGTAACGCTGGTTATTGATGACTCCCACGGGTTAGGAATAATGGGTGAGCAGGGTAGTGGTATCTACGCTATGGTGAAACCACTGCTTCCGGCTAACGTATCGCTGTTGGTAGTAAGCTCACTGGGTAAAGCGTTGGGTGTGCCGGGGGGAGTAGTACTGGGTGAGGAATCGATTATTCAGGCACTAAGAGAAAGTCCGTACTTTGCGGGGGCTTCGCCCGTTGCCCCAGCCTACTTATCAGCTATGCTCCGGTCGGGTAAACTCTACCGTAGTTTGCGGGCACAGCTCGAGCAAAATGTTCGACACTTCCAAACGATTGTTCAGGAAACTTCGGTTTTCCACTACTTCGGCACCTATCCAGTGTTCTACAGTCTGGATCAGAACCTTTGTGAAGCGTTGCAGGATACCTGCGTGTTATCCCACTTCCCGTACCCAAAACCTGATAGCGACTGCATCACTCGGGTCGTCATCAGCGCATTACACTCTCAATCTGATCTGGATACGCTAGGGCAATTAGTTCAGGAATACGCAGTAGTGAAGTCCTAGAGGTTTAACCAGTAGGTGAGCTTTACTACTAGGCCACGGTTCTTCTTCTGAAATACATCGGGTATAAATCGATTATCACCGTAGGCGGTGTAGTTATCGGTGTACACAATAAACAAGTCGGAAACTGGCTTAAAGCGCCACTGAAAGCGGGTATTGATATTTACGTTATCGAACTGGCTGTTATACTGCACAAAAGTAGTCAGGAATACGCTACGAGTAAACGTTAAATCCAGGCGGGGACCGATGAGTACAAACTGAGCATCGGAGTAGGGTTCTTCAAGATTAATATCGCTGTAGTTAAAATCCAGAGAGAATAGACCGTAGGGCTGAAAGCGATAGTTAAGGGTGCCTGAAAACGAATTTACAATGCCGCCGTAGTACTGCCCGTTGATGGTATTAATCTCATAATTAAAATTTCGCCGAGTATCTGATCGATATTCTACCGTCAGATAAAACATATTAAAGGTGTCGCCGGTATCAAACGGAATCCCTCTTCGAGAGGGTGAGAACGGACGAAACAGATAAATGTAGTCATTCATGGCTGACACCGTCAAACTGCTAGTATTCCGAAAATCGAAATCATAGAACAGACTGAAGTTGTAATCGGTAATTCCCAACTCGGGTTTCCACCATAATTGCTGCATTACACCCGGTCCATGATTGACAATGGCACTACCGTCGGGATAATAGGTTCGTGCGATAGAGGGAGAGATACGCCGAAAATTGGTGCGTGGGGTAAATCCTACTTCCGCATTAAATCCTTCCCCCACAATCTGGTGCTCCCAAATCACTTCCCAGTTACGAGTGCTGTATGTTAAGTTGGCTCCGTGGGAATAGGACGATTTTTGAGGAGTTGGATCAAACGATTGGTGGTAATAGATTTTTCCAGTCCAGGTATTATCGGCCGAAGCTAAGTTATAGTCCAGTCCAATAAGCCGATTAAAATTGTTTGAACCAAGCGAGAAGTCACCATCACCATTGCTCAGCGATTGTTTATTAATAAACAGACCCGAGATGTTGGAACGAGCGAATACTTGTCGCTGCACGGCGGCTACGGTATAATTAAAACTAGGGAGGTTGATCTCGCTGTCGGCTCCCGCTTGCATATTCAATAATCCTAGCCGCCAGTTTATGTTTACCCGGCCACTGAGGCGGGCACCGCCCAAAATTGGGTTTTGAACGTTGACTCCGGTAGCAGTATCAATAGCTACCCCAATACGACGGGAAAAGAATGGCCGTACATTTTCGGAACCAAAATTGGCGAATAGGTCAGCGTTCTCTAGAAAAAATTGCCGTCGTTCGGGAAAGAAAATCTCGAAACGATCCAGGTTGGTTACCTGTCGGTCAACTTCTACCTGTGAGAAGTCGGGATTCACGGTTAAATCCAGGTTGAGTGAGGGAGTAACGGCAATTTTAGCATCACCACCGGCGGTAAAGTTACTCACTCCTTCGGCTTCTGAGAAGTCTCGATTTTGCTGGGTAGATACGTAGGGAATAATAGATACATTGGCTCCGGGCTTTTTCAGAGGCTGATCCCACTGTAGCCGACCACTGTACGCCAGTGAGTAAAGCCGGAAGTTGCGTGGTACGTGGTTCCAAGTAGAACTCTCGTTGGTGTGACTATCTAAACGGTAAAACTGGATGTTCCATTCGGTGGAGCCTTCTTTGTAACGCAGGGTTTTAAATGGAATTGCGAACTCCGCCATCCAGTAGTCTTCGTAGCGTTTGGCTGCCGAGAACCAGCGGTTATCCCACGAAAGATCAAAATCATCCTGAGAAGCACCCCCATTGGAAATTAGCCCCTCTCGTTGTACACCATAAGGGTTGATTCCGAAGATAAAAGCAGTAGTTTGATCCTGGAATGGATCAATGATAAAGGAAAACTGATCGTTACCCGGTCCACGAAAATCGCGGCGGAGGGAAGGGGTAACGTAGTAGTTACCCTCGGCAGTAGCGTAGCACTTCACGCCTACGTACAGGAACTTGTCGTCGTAGGCAAGCCGAACTTCACTGGGTGCTACGGTGCGCGAAGTATCCATCGGAAAGTTTTGCCAGAAACCGTCCGACATCTCGGCTTCCTGCCAGGTGGCCTCGTCCAGTACCCCGTCTAGTTTAATAGGTGAAGTGGCTTTTTTTATGTGCAACTGCCGCTGAGCCTTTTGCGCATGGGTGATAAATGACAACAGAAAAAATAGTGCAAATACTGCCGAAAAACTTACTTTGAATAGCGACTTCAACTTCTAGAGCAAAATATTATTTGGGAAAAATAGCGGTACCCCTCGGAATCTACGTGGGTAAAATGCGATATTACGACTTTTTTATTTGTATTCAACTTTAATATTTGGTATCAGGTTTAAATCCTATTCATTTTCTACTAACTTCGCATCAATTTGGCCGAAAAATAATTGAGGGTCTGTGATCTCTACTGAGACTTTTTGTAGTAAAGATGCGTAAGATAGTACCATTCGTATTTTTAGTATTGATTCAGTGTACGCAGGCTGAGGAACCTGCCACCCTATTGGATGAATATTACTCGGCACAGGAGATCAATGATCTGAGAAAATTATCGGCTTTTGTTGAAGAGCAAATAACTAAAGATTGTGAGCTTTCATCCCAAGAATGTATTGGTCTGTATTTTATCAGCTTCAAAAATACCAAAGCGGCGGGCCCAGTAGAACTGAACATAGACAAACGTCGACAACGAGAACTCTTAGAGAGCATAGATAAAAATCTGTTCAGCGATATATGGGACTTTTGCACGGATAGGCAAGGAACTGAATATCTTTGTGCTAATGATAAGGGCAAATTTGCTCGGCTGCTCAAAAGAATTTCAGAAGGAAACAGTCAGCTAAAACTGTATGGCGAAGCCTTTTTTGCTACTAGTGATTTTAGTCCGTCTATGACCGGAACACTACTTAAATACCCCGAGAGTTTCAATTTTGAATATGAGCTTGAGTTTATACTTGCTGCTATTCATTTGTTGACGATTAACATAACTGAAGAGCCATATCATAAAATGTAATAAGCAATAACATTCGTACTAAATATCAATTATTACCTGTCCATTATCAATTTTCAACTATAAACCAACTCCTACCCTATGCCTCGAGATACCAGTATTAAGTCCATTTTAATTATTGGAAGCGGCCCCATTATTATTGGTCAAGCTTGTGAGTTCGATTATTCCGGTTCTCAGGCCGCTCGCTCCCTGCGGGAAGAAGGAATTAAGGTATCGCTCATCAACTCCAATCCGGCTACCATCATGACCGATCCCATTACGGCCGATGATGTGTACCTAAAACCACTGGAGAAAAAATACATTATTGAGATTCTAAAGAAGCATCAGGAGGAAGGACTACCTTTTGATACGGTACTACCTACGATGGGAGGGCAAACCGCTTTGAACCTGGCTATTGACTGCGATAAGGCAGGAATCTGGGAGAGATTTGGGGTGCGAATGATCGGGGTAGATGTTAATGCTATCGAGACTACTGAAGACCGAGAGAAATTCCGGTTGAAAATGCACGAGTTGGGAGTCGGGGTTTGTAAGGGGCGTATTGCTACCTCCTTCTTACAAGGAAAAGAAATTGCCCAGGAAATTGGTTTCCCTTTAGTGATACGCCCATCGTATACGCTGGGTGGTTACGGCGGCGGGTTTGTGAATGATGCTAGCGAATTTGATAAGGCCCTGAATGCTGGTCTACATGCCTCGCCCGTACACGAAGTACTGGTGGAACAAAGCATTTTGGGCTGGAAGGAGTACGAACTGGAATTGCTACGTGATAATGCCGGCAACATGATCATCATTTGCTCGGTAGAGAACTTTGATCCGATGGGCGTTCATACTGGCGACTCTATTACGGTGGCTCCGGCCATGACATTGCCCGACACGGTGTATCAGCAGATGCGCGACCTGGCTAAGATTATGATCAACGGGATTGGTGAGTTTGCTGGGGGCTGTAATATTCAGTTCTCGGTGAATCCTGAAGACGATTCTATCATTGGTATCGAGATCAATCCGCGGGTATCGCGCTCTTCGGCTTTAGCCTCTAAAGCTACCGGCTACCCTATTGCCAAAATTGCGGCTAAACTAGCCATTGGCTACACCCTAGATGAACTGAAGAATCAGATTACCGGAACTACTTCGGCTTTCTTTGAACCGGCGCTGGACTACGTAATTGTGAAGATTCCGCGCTGGAATTTTGCTAAGTTCGATGGGGCCGATCCGCACTTAGGCTTACAAATGAAATCGGTAGGTGAGGCGATGGGCATTGGGCGAAACTTCCAGGAGGCTTTGCAGAAAGCTTGTCAGTCGCTAGAGATTAAGCGGAATGGATTAGGAGCGGATGGCAAAGAAGAAACGAACCAGCAGAAGATTCTGGAAGTACTAGAGCACCCTAGCGATGACCGCTTGTTCCGTATCTACGATGCTTTCAAACTAGGCATCTCATTTACTACTATTAGTAAGCTTACCAAGATCGATCCCTGGTTCTTGCGGCAGATTGAGGAGTTGATTGAGGTGGAAAAAGAAATCCAGAAATATTCGCTGGATACCCTACCGGCCGATGTGATGCGCGAAGCCAAAGAGAAAGGCTACGCCGACCGGCAGATTGCCCACTTACTGGATTGTCTGGAGAGCGAAGTACACAGCAAGCGGAAGGAAATGGGTATTAACCGGGTATACAAGCTAGTAGATACCTGCGCCGCTGAGTTTGAAGCTCAGACTCCCTACTACTATTCTACCTTCCAACAGGAGAACGAGTCTATCTCCACCGATCGGAAGAAAATTGTGGTACTGGGCTCCGGGCCTAACCGCATTGGACAAGGCATTGAGTTTGATTACTGCTGTGTACACGGAGTGCTAGCGGCGAAGGAGATGGGCTACGAAACCATCATGATCAACTGTAATCCCGAAACGGTTTCCACCGATTTTGATATTGCCGACAAGCTCTACTTTGAGCCGGTTTTCTGGGAGCATATCTACGACATTATTCAGCACGAGAAGCCCGAAGGAGTAATCGTGCAGTTGGGGGGACAAACCGCCCTGAAACTGGCCGAAAAACTTGACCGCTACGGCATTCCGATTATTGGTACCAACTACCAATCGTTGGATTTGGCTGAAGATCGGGGTCGCTTTTCTACCTTACTGAAGGAAAATGACATCCCGTATCCCGAATTTGGAACTATCTCCGATGCCGAATCAGCCTTAGAACTATCCAAGGACATTGGATTTCCGCTGCTGGTGCGCCCTTCCTACGTGTTAGGAGGACAGAGTATGAAAATTGTGATTAACGAGCACGAGTTGGAAGAGCACGTGGTCAACATCCTGAATGAAATGCCGGGTAACCATATTCTGCTCGATCACTTTCTGGAAGGAGCGATTGAAGCTGAAGCTGATGCCATTTGCGACGGAGAAGACGTGTATATCGTCGGCATTATGCAGCATATTGAACCGGCTGGTATCCACTCCGGCGATTCCTACGCAGTGCTGCCGCCCTACAACTTGGGCGACTTTGTGATGCAGCAGATTGAGATGTACACTAAGAAGATCGCTCTAGCCCTAAATACCGTTGGCCTCATCAATATTCAGTTTGTGATCAAGGATGATAAGGTGTATGTGATTGAAGCGAATCCGCGAGCCTCACGCACCGTGCCGTTCATCTGTAAAGCCTACAAGGAACCCTACGTCAATTACGCTACCAAGATTATGCTAGGCGGGAAGAAGGTGAAGGATTTTGACTTCCAGCCTCAGAAACACGGCTACGCCATCAAGGTGCCGGTTTTCTCCTTCCATAAGTTCCCCAACGTAAACAAGGAGCTCGGTCCCGAAATGAAATCTACCGGCGAAGCTATCTACTTCATAGACGATCTGCTGGACGATTATTTCCTCAACATCTACAGCGAACGTAATCTGTACTTGAGCAAGTAGGTAATACGGTATTGACTACTGTAGACATATTCTAGCTATTTTAGGCTGATTTATGACTAATCCCCATCCCTAAAAACTATAGTTATTTACTCTCGATTTCATATGAGTACTTCAATAAACCTGGTTAGTCGAAGAAATTTTGTTACCCAACTTGGACTTGGATTGGCAGGTATTTTGGCTGGATGTAATGGATCATCTCAGCCCAAACGGATTTTAGTACGATCCTCCTGGCAGACCGTTAATATTGGGGATATTGCTCATACACCAGGGTTATTGAGGATTATTGAAACTTACCTTCCCGATGTTGAGGTGTACCTATGGGCTAGTAAACTGGACAACGGAGTGGATCGACTTTTAGCTACCAGTTTTCCGAAATTGAAAATCATTGATGGAGAAAAGGCCTTGCAACAAGCATTCAAAACCTGTGACTTCTTGTTGCATGGTTCTGGTGCTTCTCTGGTTGCTGAAAGAGATGTTGTGCGCTGGTACCAGGAAACTGGGAAGCCCTACGGCTTTTATGGCATAACGTTCCCTCCTCAAAAGTCACATAAGACCAATCCGGAGCCAGCAGATGTCTTAGCAAAATCTGTCGGGGTATTGAGCAAGGCAGACTTTGTATTCTTTAGGGATTCAAAATCTTTGGCATTTGCCAAAGAACTGGGCTGCACCTGTCCGGTTATGCAATTTGGTCCGGACGCGGCTTTTGCCTGTGACCTGAGAGATGATGATCTAGCCTTGTCTTTTCTGTCAGAACATGGATTAGAAGCTGGAAAGTACCTCTGCTGTATTCCGAGATTACGTTATACCGCCTTCTGGGGGATTCCTTCCATGAATGGGACCAAAGATGAGATCAAACATGCCCGGAATGAAGAAATGAAAGAGCATGACCATGCACCACTTCGAGAAGCAATAGTAAAAATTGTGCAACAAACTGATCTAAAGGTCTTGATTTGCCCGGAGGATCAGACCCAAATGCAGGTAGGTAAAGAAATGCTCTATGACAAATTACCTGATGAGGTGAGAACAAGGGTCGTATGGCGACCAGATTACTGGTTAACCGGAGAAGCTATCAGTACCTATGTACGTAGTGTTGGACTCTTTGGAAATGAGATGCATTCGCCAATTTTCTGTGTTGGGCATGGAGTACCGGCTATCGTTTGTCGCTGGGCCGAACAAACTACCAAGGGCTATATGTGGGAAGATATTGGCTTGGGTGATTGGTTATTTGATTTGGATGACGAATCTCAAGTACAGCTAGTAGTACCAAAGGTTCTGGAGATGGCAAAGAATCCTGAAGAATTCAAAGCAAAAGCGTTGAAAGCGAGTGAAACGGTCAAAGATAAGCAAGAAGAAACCATGGTTATTCTGGCTGAAGCCTTGAAATAAGAAAAGCACGCAACACTTTGTGTAGGTATTAGCGAGGAAGTGCTGAATTTCAAAGTTCTCAACCCACTCAAAATTCATTACAGTTTGATAGTAATTATCACGCTATCCCCTACTTCTCATACAATTTACCAATACGTGGGTGGTTATTTAGTTGAGAGAGAGAAAGCATGATGTTATTCATACCCATGAGCTTCCGCATAAGAACGAAACCGAGGGCAGGGATATCATACAGTATCAGTGTGATATAACTTGGTAATGAGGTGATTAGAAACTGCTATTTCAGCTACTCTGTTCGATTAGCAAACAGCAAAACCATAATTAAGATGTCAACATTTCTTTCATTCTTACTAGTCCTCTTTTCAATATCAATAAACGTTGCAGTATCTCAAAGCAATTTTCAACGTAGCTTCTCCGGTAGGAACCTATAAAGAAAATATACGGATTGATTTTGAGGATGAAAATGGGAATAAAGCGTCTCTACCTATTTCAATAATTAAAGGGAAAACAGAAGGGGCAGTATTCACTATTGTTGAAAGAAATAATAAACGGGTTGTTCTCCAGGTGGATATTTTCACCGGGTTATAAAAAATACAGAACTCTTCTACCGCTTCAACAATTTCCGATTAATTAAAGCCTCCATGACCGACTCCCGGTAGTGGCGGCTGATAGGGATGATTTGTTGACCAATGAAAATTTGATTTCCCTCTACGGAGGAGATTTTATCTTTGGCTACCAGATACGACTTATGGGTTTGGATAAATTGTTCATCAGGTAAGCGTTCGGCGACACTTTTCAGCGTAACCAGTGTCATGTACTTATCCCCTTCGGTATGAATGACTACATAGTTCTGCATGGCTTCTACGTATCGAATATCGCGCAAAGCAATCTTCTCATATTTGTGATCTACTTTCACAAAAAAGTAATCATCTTTTGCTTCGCTGGAGGTGACTGGAACATTCTCGGCTACTGTAACTGAGTTAGCCGCTCGCTGCTGGAGTTGCCACTGAGCTTTCGCTTTATTTGCGGCTTGATAGAAGCGATCAAAGGTGATCGGCTTAAGCAGATAGTCCAGCACATCAAGTTGGTAGCCCTCCAATGCATACTGCGGGTAAGCCGTAGTCAGAATAATGATTGGCGGATTTCGGATGGTTTTTAGAAAGTCTATACCGTTGAGCTTGGGCATTTGCACATCCAGAAAGATCAAATCTACTGTGTGTTGATCAAGCAGTGTTCCAGCTTCTAGCGGCGATTCACACTCTCCTACCAGATTGAGAAAATCTAGTTCTTGAACGTACCCAGCTAGTCCCTCCCGAGCCAGTGGTTCGTCATCTACTACCAGACAATTAATTTTCATGAAGGTCAATGGTCAGTTCCACCGAGTAGGTTTCGTTTTGACTGCTAATTTGCAGGGCGTGCTGCTGGGGATACAGCAAATCCAAGCGACGCTTTACATTGGTTAAGCCAATACCGCCGTAGTACACTGCATCTCGGGCTTTGGGCTCGGCTGGTTCCTGTGAGTTTTCTACTGTAAACTGAATCTGCTTCTCCCGCTGGGCTAGCGAGATTCGGATATAGTTCTCTTGCTGCTTTCCTTTGGATACGTGCTTAAACGCATTCTCTACAAAGGGCATGAGAATGAACGGGGCAATCTGCGCTCCGTTCACATTTTCACTTACATCTAGGGCAACCGAAACGTTTTTGTTAACGCGCAGCTTTTCTAGAGCTATAAAGTTGGCTAAGTAATGTACCTCCTTCTTAAGTGGGATTTGTGGTTCGTTGCACTCATAAAGCTGATAGCGAAGCAAGTCGGAGAATTTGGACAATGTAGCCGTAGCCATCTTAGAATCCTTCTCAATCAGAAAATGAATAGAGTTAATGGTATTAAACAGGAAGTGAGGATTGAACTGCGAACGGAGAAACTTCAATTCAGTCTCTAATTTTTCCTTCTCTAGTGCCTGAGTTCGCTTCTGGTCTTTCAGATAATCCTTCGCCAACTTAACAATCATCACCGCTACAACAGCAGTGAATGCATTACATACCATGATTCCTAAGAACTCCGAATACGTTCCTTTAAACCAAGCGGCTATTTGCCAACTTTCATTGAAAAATGATAGAACAATGTAATAACCCAAACCACTTAGCAAGGAAGCTATCAGTACGCACACTAAAAAACTTAATATGTACTGAAAATAGCGTCTTCGCTTTAGATAGGCTGGGATCAGATAATAAACGTTAGGATAAGCCCCGGCGGCATAACCAAGCGAAGAGACAAGCATTAAAAGAGCGTTTCCTGTACTGAATAGGTTCTTAGGACTAAACAGTACACTCCAAAATAAATGATACCCCGCCCAAAACACAATATGATGTAATTTGTACCGAACAATCAGTCGGTATGCTTCCGACTCTTTCCAACGAGATAATAAATCACTCATACTTGCAAAATTGCTTTAAGTAAGGTAGTGAAACAACTTTGGTTGACCAAATGCACTCCATGGCTGACAAGACGCAAATGGTAGAGGGGGAAAGGTAATAGGTTTAGGTTGAAGGCACAAAAGTACCTAAGAATGCTATTTTCTGCACCTTCTACCCTCAACCCTCTACCTTTCTATCCCGTTGTCAACACCCCACCGCATCTGGTCAACTAAGTTTCTCCTTCACCGGGTAGACTACGTTCTTTGAAGCATTCAATCACCAAAAATTTATCTAATCATGAATGCTTCATCTCAATTCCGAATTACTATACTTTTTGTTTTACTCACTTTTACGCTGTCCGCTTCGGCTCAGATGAGTTCAGAAGTACAGCAGCTTTTTTATCAGGGTTACCTTACCACTGCTAAAGCTCCCTGGGAACAGGCAATGGAAAAAATTAAGCAGGATAATACCCTTGACGAAACCCAAAAGCTACACGCTACCACCGAAGCTCAGTGTGGGTTGCTGATGTACGCATTTGCCAATCAAGACGAGGCGGCTTACGAAGCCGTCGCCGATGAATTGGAAGAAAACCTAAACGTTTTATTAGAAGAAAATCCAAAAGATGCCACAGCATTGGCGAAAATGGCTCAACTCTACGGAGCTACAATGGGCTTTGAAAGCTGGAAAGCCATGTACCTTGGTTCAAAAAGCGAGAAGCTAGTGAACCGTGCTATAAAAGCCGAACCAGAAAATGCGAATGCTTGGGTGGAACGCGCCAACGCCCGCCTATTTACCCCTGCCATGTTCGGTGGCGATATTGACGAAGCCGTAGAGTGCTTTGAGAAGGCGATTCAGTACTACGAAGCTCAACCAGACTATGCTAAAAACTGGCGCTATCTGAACGCCCTAGCCTGGCTTGGACAAGCTCAGCAGAAAGCCGAACAGCCGTCGGAAGCCATCGCAACCTACCAAAAAGCATTGGAAGTAGAGCCGGGTTTCGGTTGGGTGAAGTACAAACTTATGCCCCAAGTCATCGCTCAATCCTCAAGTAAGTAATAGCCAAATGATCCTGCCTTATCCCCCTTGAAAAAGGGGGGTGGGGGGATTTAGACAAACTTCCCTTTTCCCAAACCATACTCATTTTTATCTCCTGTCCCATGAAATTCCGTGTCCTCGCCTTTATTTTCTTCTTGTCATCTACCTTTTCTTTCGCTCAAAGCCCAATCACTGTTCAGGGGCAGGTGGTGGATGCAACTACGCAAGAGTTGTTAGTCGGGGCAAATGTCTACCCACTGTCAGACTGGCAACGAGGCACTAGTACCAACGATGAAGGAAAGTTTACCCTAGAAGTTTCTGCTAGTGACACGTTAATGATCACCTTCATTGGTTATGAAGCTCAGTTGGTTCCCGCTACTGAAGGCGAACTTTTGGTGAAGCTAACCGCGAATGTGCAGAATATGGAGACCGTTACGGTAGAAGCGTCTAGCTTAGTAGCCGAAGAGTTTAGCATTAAAAAGATCGAGCAGTTAGAAATTTACATGAACCCTAATGCTAAGGCCGATCCACTTCTAGCCGTAAACTCCCTTCCAGCGGCTACTACACTAGATGAATCGGCTAGTATTAGTCTACGAGGCAGCAGTCCGGCGCAAACGGGTATTTTCATGAATGATGTGCCAATTTACGATGCAGTGCGGTTTGCCCAGCTCAACGGCATTGGTACGTTTAGTATTTTTAATACCGCACTGATCAAGCAACTACAGGTATTTCCCAGCAATCCACCCTTAGAGTTTGGAAATACCTCCGCTGGGCTGATTTCTTTACAAACCGTTGAGGGGGTTCCCGAACGGGCAAGCGTTAACGCAGCTATTTCCCCGGCAAATGTTGGGATTTATGCTAGCTTACCCACCGGGTCAGCTTCAGCGGTTTCATTGTTTAGTAATTATCAGCCGTCAGGTATTCTTCAGGCGATGAATTCCCGTGCGTTGCAAGATCTGAAGTACTTTCACACCCTAGACTTTGGAGCGCATTACTTTCACCAACTGAATGAAAAAACAAGTCTAAAAATATTCAACTACGCAGTCAGTGAAGGCTATCGCTTCGCGAGTCGGCACCCTTCGGGAGATGATACCTTTCAGCAGGAAAAGTGGCGCAATTTTACCATTGCCAATCTACGAACTCAGTACGAGCATTCGCTGCTGACTTTCAACGGTGGGTTCAGTATCAGCGAGATGGGCTTCTCAGTAGGTAACCTGGATATTGATACTCAAAACCGAGACGTTTACCTCTCAGCCAATTACACCCGCTTCTGGAATACCTGGACGTTGAAAACCGGATTTACCTACGACGACCGTCAGGCGAATGCCTCAGGTGAAGCTCCAATATTTGGCTACGCCCGAGCCCCTCAACACCCTACCAATTCATTTGAAAGCCAAACTCAGGTGCGCGTACCTGAGGGCTACGTCTACGGAAAGTATCAACCCAGTCAACGTTGGACGTTTGGGCTAGGACTTCGGAAAAATGTGCCAATTAACGATCAGCCCGATTATTTGAGTTATCAGTTTAATACGCACTACCAAATGGCAAAACATCAGACTCTGACATTTTCAGTCGGGCGGTACCACCAACAAGTGATTCCTCAATCAGAGTCAGCCGCTAGTTTCTACCGTAGCGATCAGCTCTCACTTGACTATCGGTACCAGAGGAAAGGGAAAACACTGTCTCTAGCCGTTTTCTATAAAGATAGTCGCCCAGATGAAGTGCAGGAAGAAACCTATGGAGCAGAAGCTGCTGCCGATATTCGCTGGTCACCCAAATTGAGAACCCAAATCTCGTATACCTACCTGAACGCTACCGTGCAGGAAGATGAAGCCTCATTCCCAACACCCTACGACCTGAACTACTTTATACGAGGGAGCTTTACTTACAAGCTAAACTCGCAGTGGTCGTTAAGCAGCATCTTTATTCATCGGCAAGGCACATTATATCAACCCGTTGTAGATCGCCTCTGGAATTCTGATTTAGAAGTGTTCGCACCGACCTATGCCTCCGCTAATCAAGCCCTACGATTACCTGATTACAACGTGATGGACCTGAGCATCAGTCGGATATGGCCTCTATCAGAAAAACTGTCAGCGGTAGCTTTTGGCAACATTAATAATGTGCTCAATCACCGCAATGTGCGGAACATCAACTATAATCAGGATTATTCCCAGCCTTTTAATGAGTTGTTCTCCCAGCGCATCTTTTACGCTGGGATCATAATACAGTGGCAGTAAATTTAGGTGTTAGTGTATTATGGTGTTTACATAACTCGAACGAACATAAACGCTATTTTGCGGTAAACTCAATGCACGAACACATTAACACCATAACACATGAATACTTTGACATGAAACTTGTATATTGGTTAGCTAGTTAAATAAATAGACTATCTCCACTATGCTGAAGTTTATTATCATTGCCATTCTATTTATATACGTTGTCTACAAAGCCAGCGATTTCATTCTCCGTATGATTGATAGCGTAACCGGAGGGCGGCGGGTAAAATCCAACCAGCGAAATCATAATTTTGGCCCGGAGTACCGCCGTCAGCAACGTCGCCAATATCGGAAACCACAAAATGGTAATGTCAACGTTGATTACATTCCCGAAGACCAAAAGAAGAAAAAAGGTCCTACGACCGAGGATTTTAAAGGCGGCGACTACGTAGACTATGAAGAGATAAAATAGGTAACTGGTTCAGGGCTTTTTTGTCAATCTTATTTACCCCGGCGGTATATCAGCACCTCATCGTTATTTCGAGCTACCAGCATCACCGGTCTCTGACCAACTGGCAGAATTACTGCATCTCTAACCTCCCCTTTTATATTAATGCCTGACATAGCGGAAGAAACGGGACGAAATCTTTTTTTTCCCATTCCGGTTAGAAACACCCCTCGGCTTGCGTCGTGACGGCCTACCTGCGGTTTCAGTGCGTAGAAGTTTCCTCCCAGCCAGATGTCAGCGTGGCCATCATCATTCCAGTCGTTTACGGCAATAGCAAATACCGGTGCCACCTGCGCTTCAACCGGCAGAGCCTGTAACGAAAATTGAGTCCCTTCATTCCAGAGAACCGCACTCTGTAGGTATTCAGCCTGGTAAGCGATTGAAGCTTCGCGGGTATTGGCGGGAAATAACGACTCGTAGGTCTGACTGGAGTAGTCTTCGTACTTCAGAATCTGCTTACGCAGGTTAGGTAGCTGTTGGGTAATTTCCATCTTGGTAGCAAACGGGTAGGCCTGATTATCCTGAGGCGGATACCAGTTAAGAATAAATTCGCTTTTGTTATTCTGATCAAAATCGTTGACGAACATGGTAACTGGCTTTTGCGGAGACGCTTTAAACTTGGTGTTCAGCCCCCAGTTACCCAGTACAAAATCGGTATCACCGTCCTGATCTAGGTCGGCGGCTTCTACCCGGGTCCACCAGCCGTTGCTGTTAGGTAATACCTGAGCCTGACCTAACCGCCCTTGGTTGTTCTTAAAAATAGTGATTCCCATCCAGTCTCCTACTACTACCAGATCCTGGTCCTGGTCGCCGTCAGTGTCAGTCCAGACCGCATCGGTTACCATTCCCACTCCGGCTAGCGATTCGGGCGTAGCGTCCTGCCATCTACCCTGATCGTTTAACAGTAAAAAGCTGCGGGGCGGCAAACCGTAATTTCCCGGAGTGCATCGTCCGCCAAGGAACAGATCAATATCACCATCAGCATCAAAATCGTTAGCCTCTATGGTGGAGAAGTTTCCGACAACGGGTGGTATCTGGTTATTATCCAGGGTAAAGTTGCCTCGCCCATCATTCGTAAAGTAGCGCAGCGTGAATTGTTGGCTGCCTCGCTGATATTCGTTGCCACCGGCCCCTAGTATCAAATCCAGATCGCCATCGCCATCGTGATCAAACAATGCGCCGCTGCTGCTCTCAAAGCCTTTAGTAGCCTGAAAATCGGCTACTTTCACGGAGCGGAACTTACTGTCAGGGGTTTGTACGAACAGTTTATCCTCATCGTCAATGGCACCTAACAGAATAAAATCGTCTCGTTCATCCCCGTTTACATCCCCGGTAACTATCCGGGGGCTTTCGGTAGAGAGCATCCGCCACAGCAGAATTTCGTGGTCAAAATCGTTGTAGGCATTCTCCTGATGCCGAGCTTTCCCTTGAATTAGCTCTTTACTCACTTCGGCAAAGGCCGGAGGTGGGCTATTTAGCTGTAAGGATGGCGTATCGGCAGCCTCAGCGTGCTTCAATGTGATAGTTTGATTCGCCGGAACCCGGGCGAGGGTTTGGCGTTTGCCATCGGGCCACACTACTTCTAATTGATCTATCACTTCCGAAGACCCTAGCCCAAAAATTAAGTGTGGTTCTACGCTGCTCTCAAACCCTCGGGTGGTGTAGTTTTCTAGCATCTGTTGGCCAGCTTTGGTGCGTAGCGTTACCTTGGCGCCAATGCCAAAGGGGTTTTCGGCATATCCACTGAACTTAATTTTGAGATAGTTGTTCGTAGTGTGCTCGGCTTCGTTCCGGTATACAAAAGCAGACATATTTACGTTATTCACCACCAAATCCAGATCACCATCGTTATCCAGATCGCCGTAAGCCGCTCCGTTACTGAAAGATGGTTGGGCCAGGCCTAGTGCTTCGGCCTGATTGCTGAACTGGAAGTTGCTCTGATTAGTGAAAGCAAAGTTCTTGATGGGATTAGAGGGCATCTGCTCAATGAGTACCGGATAATCTACTTCTTCCTTTAGCGCAATATTCCGGAAGACGTCGATGTTTGCTAGAAAGACAAGGAAATCC
>ERZ1740058.664-NODE-664-length-23220-cov-7.113274_pt1 | contig 23220 bp, 22 predicted proteins | sample MGYA00581745_ERZ1740058 | MGnify/ENA primary metagenome ERZ1740058 (study PRJEB43018, sample SAMN04849742) | marine metagenome | isolation source: floating plastic debris | place: Pacific Ocean | collected 2008-08-30 | study: EMG produced TPA metagenomics assembly... | reverse complement strand
GGGCTGGTGGGTGGGTGGGGCGGTTGTGTGCGGGGGGGGGGGGCGTGCGGGGGGGGTGGGTGGGGGGGGGGGGGGCGGGGGTGGGGTTGTACCGGTTGGGCAAGGGGCTTCGGGGCCGTTCGGCTCTGAGGGCGAATCGGGCGCTGCCCCGTTGCACGGACGTTTGTAGGAGGTTGGGGTAGGATGCGATCTCGTTCGCAAAGGGGTGTCGCTCTTGCTTCTGCAGGTATCCGATTTCTGTCATCAGGTGCGCAACCGTCCGCAGCAGCTTGCGGCGCGGCTTCGTGACCTAACCGGCCGTGAGGGCGAAGCGGAAACAAGAGCGTGGCTTGCGTCGCTCCCTCGCGTCGCGGAGGCTCTTGAGTCACCGGCCTTGCAAAAGCTGCATCTCAATCTAAATCGCCGGGCGTCGATCGACATCGAGTATCAGCTTCCTTCCGCCGGATCTTGGTGCGACGCCGTGTTGCTGGGCCAGGGGCCAATGGGCCCGGCCGCTCTGATCATGGAACTCAAGCACTGGATCACCGGCGATGACCAGCCAGGCCCTAGCGAATCGCTCGTTCGCCACGCCGGCGATCTTCGGCTCCATCCTTCCGATCAGGTTCGCGGCTACACGGAGTACTGCCAACGGTTCCACAGCGGCGTACGGGAGCACGAGGCATCGGTGCACGGTTGCGTCTACTTCACGCGCTCGACGCACTACACGCCGTACCTCCAACCACCGCACGATTACCTCGCACGTGAATACCCGGTGTTCGGTGTCTCGCCACACGACCTAAACGAACGACTGCCCGCGTATATCGCCAGCCTCGTGTCGGAACCCAATGAGCGGTTTGCTGCCGACTTCGCAAACGGCACCTACGAGCAGGACCGCCGATTTGTGCGCCAGGTTGCCGGCGTGCTCAAGGAGTCGGAGGAGTCTCCGTTTGTCTTGCTCGATGAGCAGCGGCGAGGCTATGAACTCGCCGTGCAGCAGATTGAGGAAGCGCTGGCGGCGGGCCATCCCGAGCAGCGCCACGTGATCATCATCGAGGGCCCGCCGGGGAGCGGCAAGTCGGTCCTGGCAGCGCAGCTTTGGTCGAGGCTAGCCACGCACCCGGAGATCGAAGGCAACGTGGTCTTCGTGACAACGTCGGGATGCCAGAAGGCGGTCTGGAAGGATCTATTCACCACGGTGTCAGGCAAGAAGGCAGCAGCCGGCCTTGTGGTTCCGGCGAATGCGTTCAATCCCGGCCTGCGGGCAACGATGGCCAAGGAGATGCGAGAGCAGGGGCACGCGTGGACGGTGGACACCTGGCGGGAGAATCTGGAGCTCTTCGCCGCAGCTCGACATCGCAGTAAGTGCCCGGACCTGCAGTACGAGGTTTCGATCGTCGACGAAGCCCATGCACTCATGGACCCGACGGTGGAAGCCGGCAGGGGCGCGTATCCCTCGGGCTGGGTGACACACGCGGGGCCGCAGGGTTGGCACATTGTCCGAGCGTCGCGCATTAGCGTGTTTCTCATGGATTCGCACCAGAGCTATCGCGATAACGAGACGACCACGCCAGACTCCATACGGGAGTACGCCCGTGATCACGGCGTGACCGATGTCACCCGCGTCTCGCTCCACGGGGCGCAGTTCCGTTGCGGCGGATCGAAGGCGTACACCGACTGGGTCGATTCGATGCTTGGCCGAGAGGGCGCGTCTACGACCCCCTCTCTCGACTGGCGAAAGACATCGTCAAATCTGGCGGGCACGTTTGAGTTCGAGATCGTGGATGATTTGCACGACCTCGACCGCGCCCTGCGGGCCCGATCCGATGAGGGCTTCTCTGTCAGGCTGGCGGCTTCGTACGCCCGAAAGTGGCGGACCAAGGGCGTCTCGGACCCGCACGGACTGCCGCCCGACGAGATGGATTTCAATGAGCCGTCATCGAAGTCGCAAACGGGCCGCTGGGCTCGCGTCTGGAACTACGCGCCAGAGCTCGACTACACGCTGTTTGTCCAAGGCCCCGCAGGCGCTCCCATCGGAATCGATCCGTTGTGCGAGGTGGGCTGCCCGTATGTGCTGCGTGGGTTTGACTTTGACTACATCGGCCTGCTTTGGCTCAGTGATCTGGTGTGGCGTGACGGCGAATGGCGGTCACAACTGGAACACATTCACGAGTCTGCATGGAAGAGCACCGTTTCCAGAGCGAGAAAAGAGCCGCGCGTCGAGAGCGAGCAATTGCTCGCGAAGTTGAAGCGGGGGTACCGCATTCTGCTCACCCGTGCAATACGCGGGGCATATTTGTGGTGTGAAGATGAAGAAACGCGATGCAGAATATCGGAGAATCTCGAATGCATGGCGCCTTGACGTTTAGCGAATCAGTAGGATTGCAACCCAGTCTAGAACCTGAGTGGTTTGATCCAACCCTGATTCTCGATGCTCCGCTATGCGTAGATCCGTACTTGCTGTCGGACCTTGAGCACAGCGATGAGTTCTCTGGTGCACACGACGAAGTAGTTCGCTTCTTTAATCACCAATTGGATTCTTTGGCTCGAGTTGGCGGCAATCCGAGCTCTCCGACAACAAGGCGGGTGATCGCAAACATGCACTTGCCCGAGGTGCCCGAGCTATGTCTTGGTTACACAGCGGCAGGGACTGATGGCTTGGGATCTGGGACTGTGCTCGCCAAGAAGATGGTGGCTGCTATGGCATTGGCTATTGCTGCCGGCCTGAAGGACGTCGAGCACTTCGAGGAGCTTGCCATTCTCGGCAAGGGTATTGGGCCGGACAGGATCAGCGATGCAACGTCGAACATCATCAAATGGCGGCTGGCCGAGTATACAGAAAGGGTGTGTGAACAGCTTGGCCTTCCGGTGGAAGACCACGTGCTTGAACATGCCAGGTTCGACAGCGGGCAAGAAAGATGGGTTGCGGTCGAAGCCGCACTTCCTACAAATCCACACTCGGGGCATCCACTGCTGCTTGTGCCGAAGCGATTCCTGAGGCACCTGCCCACGTTGGGATCAGACGAGTTTGAGAGGTTCTTTAGCAGGCGTTTCAGGGCCGAGCACAAAGAGGAGTTTAACAAAAAGCTCCTAGGGAAAAGGGATCTTGAAAGGGCTGTTGAAGAGGCGAGAAGCAACAAGCGTCGTCGAGATGAATTCATTGCCGCATCACAAGCAATTGCCAGCACCCCTTACGACTTTGAATCAGACCCGTGGGGGTTGGTGGCGTGGGAGCAGCCGGTGCGGGATTATGTGGGAGAGAATCCGCAGACTCTTGAACAGCCCATGGACGCCGAAAGCCTGCAGGCTTTTGTGCGGGATCTTGTCGCCTACTTCAAACACTTCGTTGAGGAACAGCGTGGCTGGGACTTGCTCTGGAACGATGACGGCCAACCCAGGCGCGAGAGTGCTGCCCAGCGCGTGTTCTTGGGCATTTCATTTCTCAGTTGCAGAGATCAGGACATAGACATCACCCCGGAGGCCAACATGGGTCGTGGACCTGTTGACTTCAAGTTCTCCAAAGGGTTCGCCGCCAAAGTGCTTGTAGAGACCAAGTTGGCCAAGAATACGAGGTGGCTTAAGGGCGTTACGGCGCAGTTGCCGGCCTACAAGAAATCAGAGCAATGTAGTCTGAGTGAGTTTGTGTTGATCAAGCACAATGACATCCATGACCAGAAGATCTTGGACCTACAGAAAGCTGCGGAGTCTGCACAGCAGCGTGGCTTGGATATCGGCGTGACGATTGTCGATGCCTCAAGAGACAAGCCCTCAGCTTCCAAGCTATAGGTGTCCGCCTAGTTTCGTTGGAGCACGCAGAGTATCCGAGTGCACGACTAGACGCCGTGAACAAGTAGTCGGCGGCGCAATATCCAGACAAGTTTTGGTGCCATGGCTGAGAATGTGCGTTTGCACTTGATCGACATACTCCGCGACGGCCCCGCGTGGCTGGGGCCCGTGCTCGCCGTCAAGGTGTTCGCGATCGTGGGCATCGTGCTGCCGATCGTGCTGCAGATGGCTTTGCCCACGCAGCAGAGCTTCATGCGAATCGCGCTCCCGGGCGCGGCGTTCCTCGCGATCGCCATCATGGCCGCGTGGCTCTTCGCGCGTGCCCAGCGGCTCGGCGAGAAGCGCACGCTCGACGGCGTGCGCACGATCGAGGACGTCCGGGCCCTCGGCTGGCAACGCTTCGAGGCCCTGCTCGCCGAGGCGTTCCGGCGTGAGGGCTACACGGTGCGTCGCAAGGACGGCAGCGGTCCGGACGGCGGAGTCGATCTGCGGCTGACCAGGGACCGACAGACCACCTTCGTGCAGTGCAAGCACTGGAAGGCCAGGGCCGGCGCACCCATCGTCCGCGAGTTGCTCGGCGTCGTCGTGGCCGAGCAGGCGCACGCGGGCATCGTCGTCGCGTCGGGCGGATTCACCAAGGAGGCCGTTGGCTTCGCCGCGCAAGCGACGCAACAGGGCCAGCACCTTCGGCTCATCGACGGCGACGAGCTCGTTGCCATGATCCTCAAGGCGGAGACCCGCGACACCGCGTGAAGAGGCCCCCCGTCTCACGACGGGGGCTCGTCAGAGTTTGCGATGCGCTCGTCGCGGGATACCGCCCGCGGAGCGAGCCTCCACGCAGTGGTCCCAGAACCCCGCACCCCCGGGCCATCCCCCTCGTCCAATACGACAACCGCCCTGGCGCCCCCAAGAAGAGTTTTGACTCGAGCGCGAAGAGTTTGTGGAGCTCCGTCAAGAGTTGATGGAGGCTTCGAAATGATCTCCAAGGCCTGGAAAATCGTTTCCAAGGCCTCGCAAATGATTTCCAAAGCCTCCGAATTCGTTTCCAAGGCCTTCGAAATCATTTCCAAAGCCTCCGGAGTCGTTCCCGAGGCCTGCGAAATGGTTCCCAAAGCTCCCCAAATCGTCTCCGAGGCCTTCGAGATGGTTTCCGCAGGCTCAGAAATGACCTCCGAGGCCCCGGCAATCGTTCCCAGAGGGTCCGAGATCGTTCCCGGCGCTCGCGTCGGGAGTTGGTGGGGGCTGGCAGTGATTGGGCGAAAAGGGCCACTGGCCCCCAACACCGGCTCAGACGTCGAACGGGTTGATCCCGTGTAGAAAGCACGACACGAAGATCCACACGATCATCACCACCGAGATCGCCAGCCCGATCCAGAACAGCGCGTCGATCCCCGTCGCCCGGCCGATGAAGACCAGGCCCACGCCCACGCCGAGCAGCAGCAGCTGGCACGCCGTGTACACCAGGATGCCGAGCAGCGAGCGTTCCTTGGGCATCGTGCGTCCTCTCTCGTGCAAGACCATGCCGCCGTGCGGCCCCAATCGGACCCAGGCTTGTTCGGAGAACGCCCACGTCGGTTGCGTGCGTCCCGGCAACCCGGCCCGCGGTGTTCCACCGCCACGCCCGGGCACGCGGCGCGGGACCGTCAGGCTGGCGCTTCGCCGAGTTGCTCCAGCTCATCGGCGCTAAACGCCCGGCTGCGCGTGTGTTCGCGTACCCCGCGACCGTTGTCCTGGCTGAACATGCCGCCGCGGCCGGGCACGACGTCGAGGATGAGTTGGGTGTGCTTCCACGCTTCGAACTGGCGGCCCGAGATGTACACCGACACGCCGGCGACCTCGCCGAGCTTGACGTCCGAGGCGCCCACGCGGAACTCCGTCGACGGGTAGCACATGGGCGACGAGCCGTCGCAGCAGCCGCCCGACTGGTGGAACAGGATCTCGGGGTGCTCGGTGCGGATCTCGGCGATGAGCGCCTCGGCCGCCTCGGTCGCGACGACGCGCGGCGGGGCGTCCGTGGAGATTGGTGATGTGTCGGTCATAAGGCCCGTGCGGCCCGCTAGAGCCGCGCGGACGTTGGATCTACTGGGCCCCTAAACGCTCGGCTTAGAAGAAGCCCATCGCGTTGGGGTTGTAGCTCACCAGCATGTTCTTGGTCTGCTGGTAGTGCCGCAGCATCATGAGGTGGTTCTCGCGGCCGATGCCCGACTGCTTGTACCCGCCGAACGCCGCGTGGGCCGGGTACAGGTGGTAGCAGTTGGTCCACACGCGGCCGGCCTCGATCGCGCGGCCGAAGCGATAGCACGTGTTCGCGTCGCGGCTCCACACGCCGGCGCCCAGGCCGTAGAGCGTGTCATTCGCGATCTCGAGGGCCTCCTCGGGCGTCTTGAACGTCGTAACCGAGACGACCGGGCCGAAGATCTCCTCCTGGAACACGCGCATCTTGTTGTGGCCCTTGAGGACCGTCGGCTGCACGTAGTACCCGCCCGAGAGCTCGCCGCCGTGGTCGGCCGCCGCACCGCCGGCGAGCACCTCGGCGCCCTCCTGGTTGGCGATGTCGAAGTAGGAGAGGATCTTCTCCTTCTGCTCGCTCGACGCCTGTGCACCGATCATGGTGTTCTCGGCGCGCGGGTCGCCCTGCACGATCGCCTCGACGCGCTTGAGCGCCCGCTCCATGAACTTGTCATAGATGCTCTCGGCGATGAGCGCGCGGCTGGGGCAGGTGCACACCTCGCCCTGGTTGAGCGCGAACATCGTGAAGCCCTCGAGGCACTTGTCGAAGAACGCGTCGTCGGCCTCGAGCACGTCCTCGAAGAAGATGTTGGGGCTCTTGCCGCCAAGCTCGAGCGTGACGGGGATCGTGTTCTCGGCGGCGTACTGCATGACCATGCGGCCCGTGGTCGTCTCGCCCGTGAAGGCGACCTTGGCGACGCGAGGGCTGGACGCCAATGGCTTGCCGGCCTCAAGGCCGAAGCCGTTGACGACGTTGACCACGCCGGGGGGAAGCAGGTCTTGGATCAATTCCATGAGCACGAGCACCGACGCGGGCGTCTGCTCGGCCGGCTTGAGCACGACGCAGCAGCCCGCGGCCAGGGCCGGCGCGAGTTTCCACGTGGCCATCAGGATCGGGAAGTTCCAGGGGATGATCTGGCCGACGACACCGATGGGCTCGTGGAAGTGGTATGCGACGGTGTCCTCGTCGATCTGGCTCATCGTGCCCTCTTGCGCGCGGATGCAGCCGGCGAAGTAGCGGTAGTGATCGATCGCCAGCGGGATGTCGGCCAGGCGCGTCTCGCGGATGGGCTTGCCGTTGTCCAGCGTCTCGGCCTGTGCGAGCAGCTCGAGGTTCTCTTCCATGCGATCGGCGATCTTGTTGAGGATGAGCGCCCGCTCGGTCGTGGTCGTCGCCGCCCAGCCGGCCTTGGCCGCGTGGGCCGCATCGAGTGCGGCCTCGACGTCCTGGGCGCCCGACCGCGCGATCTGGCAGAGCACCTTGCCGTGTACGGGCGAGGTGTTGTCGAACGTGCGGCCGTCGGCGGCGGGGACCCACTTGCCACCGATGAAGTTACCGTAGGTCGCCTTGAATGGGCCTCGATCGCCGGCGTCGCCGTCGAGGGTTGCGGTAGGTGCGGTCGTCTGGGTCATGGTGTGCCTCCTTCGAGAGTGGTGGGACGGCGTGTCCCTTCTGGAACCTATGCGACGTGTCATCGCGTCGTTTCCAAGACTGACGCGTGAGCAAAGTTCGGATTGGGGGGCTCTGCCTAGGGTGCATCCCGAACACGCGGGCTCATCGTCACAAGAATCGCTGGTCGCGGGAACACGACATGACCATCCAGAGCCACCACTACGTGCTCGCCGTCCACGACCTGGACCGCACCCGCGACTGGTACCAGCGCGTCCTCGGCTGCGAGGCCGAGGAGGTCGACCCGGGCAACTGGGTGTTCCTTTCGACCGACGGCGTCACGTTCATGTGCGGCCGCTGCCCCGACGCGACGAGCCCGGCCGACCTCGGCGACCACGCGTACTTCGCCTATCTGGTGGTTGACGATGTCGACTCGTGGCACGAGCGGGCCGAGCGCGAGGGCGCCGACGTGCTCAAGGCACCGAAGGACGAGCCGTGGGGGATGCGCGAGATGGCGCGCCGCACGGTGGATGGGCACCGGATGATGGTCGCGTCGAAGCTGGCGCAGAGCTAGGTGGGTGAGACCATCTCGGACGTAGCTCAAGAGTGTGTGCAGGCGCGATGGTCTCGACGCGTCGTCCGCATGACAAAGGGGCTCCCTCACCCGAAGCCCACGACGAGTTTTTGCGGCTAAACTCTCCTTTGCTCGGCCCTCGCCCACTCCGGGAGCCCGCATGCCACAGCCGCCCGCGTCCCGCCTCGCGTTACCCGTGCTGAACAACACCGCCCGCGGGCGGCCGGCATTCGACACCTACTCGGACATCGAGAAGAAGGAAAAGTGCGCCGTCTTTGGCGTGTGGACCGGCGAGCACGGGCTCAGCCCGGTGCACTCGGTCTACACCGCGCTCTATGCCCAGCAGCATCGCGGGCAGGAGTCGGCCGGCATCGCCGTCGCCGATGAGAAGGGCATCTCCGGCCACACCGGCATGGGGCTCGTGCCCGAGGTCTTCGGCCATCGCGTGCTCTCGACGCTGACCGAGAACCGGCCCCGGGCCGCGATCGGCCACAACCGGTATAGCACCTCGGGCGAGAGCCACGGCGGCAACGCCCAGCCGCTGATCCAGACGACCGCCCAGGGGCGTGTGGCCTTGGCGCACAACGGCAACCTCGTGAACGCACGGGCCATGCGAGCCGCGTTTGGCGAGAAGGGGCACATCTTCCACACGACCAGCGACACCGAGGTGATCATCCACCTGTTGGCGTCCCCCGCCCAACAACGGACGCCCGACCCGCTGGCGGCGACGCTACGCCACTTGCAAGGCGCGTACTCGCTGGTGTTCCTCTTCGAGGACCGGATCGAGGCCGCTCGAGACCCCTGGGGATGGCGTCCGCTGGTGCTCGGCATCATGCCCGATGGGTCTCCGGTTGTCGCCAGCGAGACGGTGGCGCTCGACGTGCTCGGTGCCGCCTTCGAGCGCGAGGTCGAGCCCGGCGAGATCGTGACCCTCGATGGCTCTGGCGTTCGCAGCCGACGATTTGCGCCCGCCGCTGCGCCGACGGCCATGTGCGTGTTCGAGCACGTGTACTTCGCGAGCCCGTCGAGCACCGTCTTTGGCCAGAACGTGCAGACCTTCCGCGAGGACCTCGGTGCCGCCCTGTGGGACGAAGACCCGATCCTCAAGGACAATCCGGCCGACTACGTCATGCCTATGCCCGACTCGGGTCGATCAGCCGGCAATGGATACGCGCGAGCCAGCGGCATCCCGTATCGTGAGGGCATCGTGCCGAACCGATACGTCGGCCGCACGTTCATCAAGCCAACCCAGCAGGAACGCGAGACGGCGGTCAGGCTGAAACTCAACGTCATCGGCGAGATTGTGCGCGGCAAGCGGCTCGTGATAGTCGATGACTCTGTGGTCCGCGGTACCACCACACGCCTCAAGATGAAGCAGATCTACGAGGCGGGGGCCGCCGAGATCCATCTGCGCATCAGCTGCCCGCCCATCCGCCATCCGTGCTACTTCGGCGTGGACTTTGCGACACGCGACCAATTGATCGCCAACGGACGTACGGTCGAGGAGATGCGTGAATTCCTGGGTGTGGATAGCTTGCACTTCCTCTCGCTCGACGGCATGCTTCGGTGCGCAAAGCACGGCCCGGAGACGTACTGCACCGCGTGCTGGAGCGGCGACTATCGCATCGATGTCGAACACCCAACCACCGGGCAGTTCCTCGAGCCGATGCAGGAGCGCATGTTCGATTCGGCGCCGGCGGCCGGTGGGACAAACGGTCTCGGGCGGTAGTCGTGACGACTCGCGGTCACCATCCGGCCGTGCTCCTGCCGGTGCTCGTGTGTGTGTTCTTGGGGTTAGCGGCGGCCATCACGTCTTCGGTGGTGGCGGTGTTGCTTCCAGATAGCGGCCATCATGGTTCGCGCGACAGCAGTCGGCACGACCTCGCCAACGGGCAGTCTGTATACGTCTTTGCTTCTCGCAAGGCCGGCTACACGCTCTGGAGTGTGACCGGCCCGATGGAGTCGAGTGTGGCCGACGCGCTCGATGAGCTGCGCAGCAGGAAGATACCGCTTCGGCAAGGCGACCCCAGGCCCGCTTGGTTGCGGCGCGCTGTCGTGCTCCAAGGGGATCCCGAGACCGCCGCATTGGCGCCGCAAAACTCCCGTGGTATCGCGGCGGGGTGGCCGCTCTTGTGCTTGCGTGGCCGCACCGATCGCAATGTGAATCTGCGTCCACAGAGCCACGATGCCGGTATCGCCTGGGTCACGGTCGGCCAAGCGAAGCGTGCTTTCCCGTGGCACCCGCTGTGGTGGGGATTACTCGGCAACACGGTCGTGTACGGCAGCGCGATGCTGTCCTGCTGGTACGCCAGTGTGTACGCGTTTCGAGCGATCAGGCGTTGGCGCGGACGATGCCCAGCCTGTGGTTATCCCACAGATGGAAACTCATCACGATGCCCAGAGTGCGGCACACCCCGCCGGGCGTCCGATCAAGCGACCGGGACAGGTTCTTCCGCCTCAGCGACCGTGGCCTGTTCCTCGTCGCTCCAGACCACCTCGACCTTGACATCGAAGAGCTCGAGCAGCGACGACAGGTGACGAGCAACGCTGCGCTTGGCCTCGGCCAAGTACTTGGGCTCCTTGCCCTCGTAGAGCTGGGCGGCGTCGCTCTGCGCCGCAGACATCAACTGAGTCTGCCGTTCGGCGGTCATGGGAATGACATCGAAGAGTCCGAGCACGCGGCCGTGCTGGATGTCGTACGGCGTGACATCGGACAGCCGCAAAGAGCCCTCGATGGGCGGGAGCGTGATGCGGAACCGGTTGTATCCGATCTCCTCGATGTCGGTGTGCTCGATGCGTGTGAGGTCGATGGAGTACTGCTTCTCGAAGTGGAAGATCATCGCGACCTTGGCCTGGCTGAGCAGCAGCGGGGGGACCCACTGGAAACCTCGTGAGGCGGTGGCGATCTCCTTTACCATGACCTCAAGGCCAACGAGCCTGCCGACAGAGCGGATGCGCTCGGAGAGCACGATGGTCTGGTCAACCTTCGCCGGCTCGGCGTTTACACGCTTGCGGCCGGACCGGTGTCTCAGCACCAGGAGCACGGCGGCGGCGAGCAAGGCGCCAGCAACGAACGTCACGACAACCAATCCCAGGATTTCGAGGATGCCCATACGAGGTCTTTCGGAAGATGGGTGGCCTGGTTGCGAGAAAAAGCCAACGGCCAGAAGTCAGGCGGTGGGCTGGTTCTCGGACTTCGTTGGCTCCATGGCCATCTCGAAGGGCCGCACCACCAAGTGCAGGCCGGCCGAGACGAGGATCACGAATAGCACGAACAGCACCAGCGCAACGGCGCTGGACACGAATCCGCCCATCGACAGCAAGAAGTCGCGGACTGGCCTGGCTGGTCCGATAAAAGCAATTGCGGCTATCCCACCGCCGAACGCGAGCAGCACGCATCCGACGACAAGGCGCTGCCAGGCGATGCGATCCGAGCCCAAGACCATGACGGTGGCCCACAAGCCGATGACCCCCGAGATCACTAGGCGAAGGCCAAGCATCGGCACGAGGATGCCGGATCCAAGGGTGTTCCGGCCCGCCACGGTGCTCAGGAAGCCCGCCACAGCCACGCAGCCCGCCGCGGTGGCCAGCGCCATCGGGACGCTCTGCCTCTGGAGGCCCAATCCGACGAAGAGCGTGATGAGGCCGCCACCGACCACGATGGGCTCAAAGAGGAGCATCGGCCACACCAGCGTGCCCACGCCGAACACGGCCAAGCCCAGCCCCACGAGGCCGGTCACGGTCAGGATGGCCCCGATGCCGACGAGTCCCAGGTTGGCCTTCTGATTGCGTGTCACAGGGTCATTATCGGCAGGTTTTGCGGGCCAATCTCGTTTGGTTCGGTGGACCTGGGGAAGTGTCCTTCACTGCGGGTCGGGGTTCGACCGATACCCGTTGCGGCGGCATCTGTAGGCGGGGCCCATGGGTGCACCAGTGACGCGGGCAAGGAGGTTCGCACATGGGCGGGATTACCTCAGGAATCGGCCTGGCCAGTGGCCTGGACTCGGCCTCCATCATCCAGCAGTTGCTCAGCCTCGAGGCACGGCCCAGGCTGCTCGCCCAGCAGCGGCTGGGCAACATCCAGATCCAGCAGTCGGCCTACCTCGACATCAACTCGCGCCTGCAGAATCTGCGCAGCCAGCTGAGTTCGTTGCGGACCCAGCCCGTGTTCGATGCGAAGTCCGCATCCAGCACAAACCCTGACGTGCTCACCGCGAGCGTCTCCGCCTCGGCTGCCGCGGGCTCGTACACCTTCCTGGTCGATCGGCTCGTGAGCTCCGAGCAGTGGCTGACCAGAGGATTCTCGTCGGCCGACGACGTGCCGATCGGAGCGGACGCCTTCACCTTCGAGGGTGCCGAGGCTCGGCTCGACCAGGAGACCGATCTGGCCGACCTCAATGGCGGGAACGGCATCGTTCGCGGCAAGATTCGCATCTCCGACGGCACCAATACCGCCGAGGTCGATCTGTCCAAGGTCGCGACCGTGACCGAGGTGATCGACGCGATCAATGCAGCAGATACCGGCGTGACCGCGCGTGCGAGCGGGGGGACGTTCGTACTCGAGTCGAGCACGGGCAGCGGCGGTGATATCACGATCGAGAACGTGGGCTCGGCCGGGGTTGTCGAGTCGCTGGGCTTCGGCTCGGGGGCCACGGTCTCGGGAGACGAGCTCCAGGGCACGAGCGTGTTCGGCCTGACCGACTTCACGCCGCTCTCGGTGCTCAACGATGGCAACGGCGTGTTTGCCAACGACATCATCGGTGATGCTGCCGACTTCACGATTTCCGTGAATGGCACCGAGTACGACATCCGGTTGGGTGAGCTATTCGACTCCGAGTTCGAAGTCATCGAGGGCAAGGCGGCGACCGTGGGCGATGCGCTCCAGCGCATCAACGATGCGCTCGGCAGCTCGGGTGTCGTTGCCCGCGTGAATTCCGACGGCAACGGCTTCGAGCTCTTTGACTCGGCCGGCACGAGTGAGATCATCCTCGAGGCCAGCAGCGGCCTCGTTGGCAACGCCCTGGAAGACCTCGGCTTCACCGCCGGCACGACGACGGGCACGGTGTCGGGCGGCCAGGTCCTGGCCGGCATGAACTCGACGCTCGTATCGGGGCTCAAGGGCTCGGCCGAGGACATCGGCGACGGCATCCTGCAGATCCGCTCTCGCGACGGTACTGTCTTTAACGTCACGCTGACAGAGCTTGATTCGGACTTCTCCACGCTGGTGCGAGACTTGCAGGATCAGCTCGACCCAACCAAGATCTCTGTCGAGCTCGATGAGATGGGCACGGGCCTGAAGTTCACCGATGTCAGTGGCGGCGGGGGCAACCTGTCGATCGTCGGCTCGGGCGGTGCCAATGACACCGCGGCCGCCCTTGGCATCAGCACTGGCGTGTCCGGCGTTGCGAGCGATGTGTTCTCCGGCGACCGCATCCAGCGGCAGTACGTCGGGCTCAATACGCTCGTTGAGGATCTCAACGGCGGCAACGGCATCGGCACCGGCACCTTCCGCATCATCGACACCAACGGTGGCGTCAGCGAGGTCGAGATCGGTTCGGACATCCGCACGGTTTCTGATCTCATTGGCCAGATCGAGTCGGCCGTCGAGGGCGATGACCTGACCGTACGCATCAACGACAACGGTGATGGCTTCGTGATCGAGGACGCCAGCGGCGGGGTGAGCAACCTGCAGATCGAGGACGTCTCCGGTAGCGTCGCCGCTTCGCTACGGATCGCCGGCGAGGCCGAGGACGGATCCGAGGGCGGCATCGTCGGAAGCTACGAGACTCGGGTGGAGTTCGATCCCGGAGACTCGCTCCGCGACGTCATGAACAAGATCAACAGCGCGGGTGTGGGCGTGACAGCGTCGATCCTCAACGAGGGCGTCGGTGCAAACCCGTTCCGCCTGAGCCTGAGCGCTCGCGAGAGTGGAGAGGCGGGCCGAACGCTGATCGATACCGGCGGGTTCGACCTCGGGCTCACCCAGATCGAGCAGGGACAGGATGCCAAGGCGTTCTTCGGCTCGTCCGATCCCGCGCAGGCCGTTCTGTTTACCAGCTCGAGCAACACGATCAGCGACGTCTTCGAGGGCATCACGCTCAACCTGCAATCGGTGAGCGATGATCCGGTGACCATCAACGTCACCGGCGATCGCGGCGACCTCGAAGGACGCATCGAGGAGTTCGTCACCGCGTTCAACGAGACGCTCGACCGAATCGACTTCCAAAGCCGGTTCGATCAAGAAACCGAGGCGCGCGGCCCGCTGCTGGGCGACAGCACGCTCATCGGTCTCAAGACCGCGATGGTCAACACGATCCTGGGCGGGCCGGACAACGTCTCGGGCCGATTCAGCAACCTCAGCCAGATCGGGCTCACGATCGGCGAAGGCGGACGGCTCGAACTCGACAAGGAGCGACTCGGCCAGGCCCTCGATGAGGATGCCCAAGCCGTCGAGGATCTGCTGATCACCCGTGACATCGATCAGGCCGGCGGAACCCGCGTCCTCGAGAGTGGCGCCGTCGTAACCGACCCCGAAGCCCGCGAGACGTTCTCGGCGCTGGGCGTGTTCGCCAAGGTCGAAGAACTTGCTCGCAACTACATCGATTCGGTGGACGGCGTGTTGACCGCCCGGAACCGGGCGCTGGACAACCAGATCCAACTACAGGAAGACCGCATCGCGTTCTTTGATCAGCAGCTCGATGACAAGCGGCTGCGGCTCGAACGGGAGTTTGCCGCCCTTGAGGGCATCATCAGCAACTTCCAGGCCCAGCAGGCGGCGTTGTCCTCGCTGGTTGGGTAATGCCGCAATCGTCTCAACGCCTACACCCCATTGACCGATAGGACACACATGCCATCGGAAAAGGCCCTCTCGTATCTCCGTTCCCAGGTCATGAGCGCTTCGCCTACGGAGCTCCGGCTGATGCTGCTGGATGGCGCGATCAAGTTCGCCCTTCAGGGCAAGCAAGGCCTGATCGACAAGGACTACGAGCGGAGCTTCGAGGGCATCTCACAGTGTCGCGCGATCATCACCGAACTCGCCGTGGGCGTGGACCGCCAAGCGGACCCGGATCTATGCGATCGCGTCACGAGCCTGTTCATGTTCATGTTCACTGAGCTGACCGAGGCCAGCCTCGAGAAGGATCCCGAACGTGTGCAGCGCGATATCGAGATGCTCGAGTTTGAGCGTGAGACCTGGCAGCTCGCGATCGACCGGGTCAAGAACGGCGTCGAAACGCCGGAGACCGCCAACGCCGAGCCCGAACAAGCCACTCCGCCTCAGCCTCTCGGCTCGCTCAGCGTCCAAGCCTAGCGACCTGCACCAACTCCGAAGCCAGCGGCCAATCGCTCGCTGAGCACCTCGTACGCAAACTTCGGTTGCACGTCTCGCCCCAGCAGGCTCGTGCACGCGGCGATCGCGTCCAGCGTGTCGGGGCCATCGCGTCCGTCGCGCAGGCGAGCCCTGGCCCACGAGGCGATGACGCCGAGCGCCATTCCGTGAGCCGTCCGATTCGCCGAATCCTTGCTCGCCGCCGGGTTGGCCTTCACCCACGCGTCGGCCCAATCGCTCGCGAAGGAGCTGCACGCCTCGGCGAGTGCGCCGTCGTCGCGACCACCGGCGGCTTGCTCTGCCAATGGTTCGAGGACCGACGGCCAAGACGCCACCCCGGTCGTCAGCATCAGCTCGGCTCGGCCGGGAGACCCGTCGGCGAGGCGCAGGACGGTCCGGCGTTCGTCCTCTGGCCATTGGCCTCGCGTCTCAAGCCAGCGACGCATCGCTCCGTCGTCGAGCGGGCCGAGGCGTAAGCGCTGGCAGCGGCTGTGGATGGTGGGGAGGAGGTCGTGCGGCCGATCGGCGACGAGGATGATCACCGTGCTCGGCGGCGGCTCCTCGAGCGTCTTGAGCAGGTGGTTCTGGCCCTCGCGCGCGAGCAGATGGGCCTCGTCGATGACGCACGCCTTCGAGACCAAGCCACCGGGCAGCGACGAAGTCCGCGCAACCGCAGGATCGAAGAACTCCTTGAGCACATCGATCGGGATCGTGCGTTGCTTGCGCTTGCGCAGGTCGGCATCCTCGCTATAGCTGGCGAGTTCTTTGGAGATCAGCGTGAGGTCCGGATGCGCACCGCTGGAGAGCAGGGACTGCGCCTCGTTGCGGTCAGGTTCCGACGCAGGAGTCATAAGCGCACCGGCAAACGCCAGGGCAAGCGTGCGCTTGCCGACTCCGGCTGGCCCCTGGAACATCCAGGCATGCGGCACGCGGCCGGCTTCGAGCGTCTGGCGGAGAAACCCGACAGCCTCGTCTTGCCCTAGAACGTCATCGAGTGAACCGGCCGACACCGCCCGCTCGGGCAGCGGATCGGGTGCTCTTGTCGCGGCTTTCCGGGAGCGTTTAGCCATCTGCCAAAAGGCTAGGCTTTCGCAATGGCAGAAGTCACCGCATATCTACTGGCTCCCGCCGGCGCGATGGATATCGACCGCGGAGTTAGGCACTTGCAAACCGATGGGTGGTCGCTTACTGGCAAGATGTGGGAGCTGTATTCTACAGAAGACCATCCAGTGCCGCTGTCTAACGATCGGGTCCCCAAGGTATGGAAGCGGTTTGCCCACACGAGTGATCGAAGCGGTATCCAGGGCGCAGCGCTCCGCGATGGAATCGATCTCTCGATCTGCACCTTCACTGCTAACGGAGTATCCAGTGTCGAACTCGGTTGGAAGCCTCGCGTACCGCCGGTCGCACCCGACGCAACGGTTGAAGGGTTCTTGCTTCCGCTCGCCGAAAGAGCTGGCGCATGGATTGTCATGCTCTTGGGCACGGACCCTTGGTGGCTGCCAGGACTGTTCCGTTTAGAGAATGGAATGATTCGCCTCTGCCCCGATCCCGAGGAGAGAAGCGAACTCCTCGAAAAGCCACCCAGCTTGTTCGTCCACGAAACGAAACTGCGAATGGTTGATTCGAGCGTGTTCCGCCCAACTCGCCACTACGGATCCTGGGCGGCCTGCGAACTGGTCCTTTAGGTGCTTCGCAGCCTGTTGCGACCATTGAGCGCCGCAACCTTGTAGCACTCGGCCAGCGTCGGATAGTTAAACACCGTGTGCACGAAGTAATCCAGAGTGCCGCCGAGGGCCATGACGGCCTGACCGATGTGGACGATCTCGGTTGCGCCGGCGCCGATGACGTGGACGCCCAGGATGTGCTGGGTCTCCTGGTGGATCAGCAGCTTGAGCATGCCCAGCTCGTCGCCGAGGAGCTGGCCGCGAGCGATCTCGTCGTACTGGGCAACGCCCGACTCGAAGGGGATGTTCTCGTCGGTGAGCTCCTGCTCGGTCTTGCCGACCATCGAGATCTCGGGGATCGAGTACACACCGTACGGCAGGGTCTTGGAGTGCTCGGGTAGCTGCACCTCGAACATGTGGCACGCGGCGTGGCGGCCCTGCTCCATGCTCGTGCTGGCCAGTGCCGGGAATCCGACGACGTCACCGGCGGCGTAGACGTGCTCAACAGCGGTCTGGTAGTTCTCGTTGACCTCGATGCGTCCGCGCTTGTCGGCGGTGAGTCCGGCTGCTTGCAGATTGAGTTCCGCGGTCGCGCCCTGACGGCCAACGCAATACAGCAAGCAGTCGGCCCTGATCGTCTTGCCGCTCTCGAGGTACACCTCGGCCATCTGCTTGTTGCCGCTTCGGGCCTGGTCCGGTGGGTCGATGACGGAGATGGTCACCGCCTTCTCGCCCAGTCGAAGCGTCATGCCCCGCTTGCGGAGGTGGAACTGCAGGGCTTCGGTAATCTCCTTGTCAACGAACCCCAGCAACTCATTGCGTCCCTCGATCAGCGTCACGCGTACGCCGAGGTTTGTCAGCATCGAGGCGTACTCGGTGCCGATCACGCCGCCGCCGATGACGATCATCGTGGCCGGCAGGTACTCGAGCCGCATCAACTCATCGCTCGTGATGACATTCTGGCCGTCGAAGGGGATGTTGTCCGGTCGGGCGGGGCTTGCACCCACGGCGATGAGGAACCTGTCGGCCTTTACCTCCGACACGGTATTGCCCTCAACGCGAATCGTGTGCGGATCGACGAACGAGGCCTCGCCGTAGGCAACGTCGATGCCGTTGGACGCGAAGTGTCCGGCGACCTTGGTCACCTCGTGTCGGATGACGGTGTTGGCGGCGTCCAGCAGCCCGGCGAAGGACTTGCTCCGCGCCGCCATGAAGTCGCTCTCGGTCGGCAAGAGGCTCTGATTGCCGCTGGTGCCGAGTATGGCCTCGCGGAGCGCCTTGCTGGGAATGGTCCCGGTGTTGACCGCGACGCCGCCCACCTCGCGCAGCCGTTCGACGACGCAGACCCGCTTGCCCAGTTTGGCCGACTGGATGGCCGCCCGTTGGCCCGCGGGGCCGCTCCCGATCACACAGAGGTCATAGCTGCCCATGCCGGCTGATCTCCAAGAGGCCGACGCAGGGCTGGACGATTCCTAGCCCGGTTGGCGCTCGCTTATCGATGCCCGGTCGAGCACGTCGATGGCCTCGAAACGCTTGCCCTCAAGCATCTCAACCGAGGCGCCACCGCCGGTCGACACATGGGACATATCGGTCGCAAGGCCCATCGCGTCCAGAGCCGCAGCCGAATCTCCACCGCCCACTATGGTTGTGGCCCCCGCCTGGGTCGCTTTGGCCAGTGCTTGAGCAACGGCCCGGGTGCCGCCATCGGCCCCAGTCCACTCAAACACGCCCATCGGCCCGTTCCAGAGAACCGACTTCGCGCCCTCGACTCGAGCCGCATACAGCTCGGCGGACTTAGGTCCGATATCGACCGCAACCGCGTCGTCGGGGATCGTGTCCACAGCACGAGTTGGAGTGCCCATCTCGAAGGCGTCGGCAATCATGTGATCGATCGGCAGAAGCAGGTCCACGCCCGCGTCCTTCGCCGCGGCGAGTGCCCGCTCGGCCGTGGGGACATGCTCTTCCTCGACCATGCTTGTACCGGTGGAAAGCCCCTGAGCACGCATGAACGTGTAGGCCATCGCGCCGCCGATGAGCATTGCCGAGCACTTGGGCAGCAGGTGCTCGATGGCTCCGATCTTTGTCGAGACCTTCGCCCCACCGAGGATCACCACCATCGGTTGTGCGGGACTCTCAACGGCCTCGCTGAGGAACGCGATCTCGCGTTCGACGAGCAATCCCGCGACCTTCGGCTTGCCGCCCATGGCCTGCGGGACGGCGACCATCGACGCGTGCGCTCTATGGCACGTCCCGAACGCGTCGTTGACGTACGCATCGCCGTACGCGGCGAGTAGGCCCGCAAACTGCGCATCGCCGGACTTCTCGGCCTTGTGGAATCGCAGGTTCTCCAACAGCAGGACTCCGCCGGGTTGGAGTGCGCTCACCGCATCCGCGGCAGCACTGTCCACGCAATCCTTCGATGGAAACTCCACTGGCCTGTTGAGCAGCTCCGAAAGCCGAGTGGCAACGTGTTCCAGTGAATACTGCGCCTCGTAGCCAACACCCTTCGGCCGGCCCATGTGGCTCATGAGCACAACGCTGCCGCCGCGATCGAGGATGCTGTTGACCGTGGGCACCGCCGAGCGGATGCGCCGATCGTCGGTGATCGCGCCGTCGTGCATGGGCACGTTGAAGTCAACGCGCACCAGCACCCGCTGGCCATCAACTTGGATCTGTTCGATGGTCCGGGTCGGCATAGCTGGTTCTCTCGTCAGCGGGTGTGCGGGCGCTAGTCAGACTCGGCTTGTGCCTGTGCGTCGATCATCTCGCCGACACGGGCCCGGATGCGAGCGGCACCATCCTCATCCAGCTGGTCGCGGAGGCGGCGCAGCCGGGTGGTGATCGAGCCATCAACGAGGCGGTCGCCGAAACGCAGCTTGAGGCCGCCAATCATGGCCGGGTCGCTGCGGTGGTGGGCCACCACCTCCTTGCCGAGCGCCTTGGCGAGCCGGTCGCGAACGGCATCGAGGTCGGCCGAACTGATCGGCCCAGCCGTATGAACGTCGACTTCGAGGCGGCCGAACGCGTCCTGGGCCTTCGCGTGGAAGGCCTGGACCATGGCCGGGAGGTGGCCCAGACGCTCCTTCTCGTTGAGAAGGAGCAGGAAGGTCAGCGTTCGCGTGCTGATCTTGCCCTCGAAGACCGTGCGTAGCGACTCGGCGCGGCTGTTCGAGGCGAGCACGCGGGACGCCAGGAACTCGTTAAACGCGGCATCCTTCCGGGCGAGTTCCAGAATGGTGGTGAGCTCGTCGAGCGTCTCCTCGATAGCGGTATCTCCGCCGCTCGATTGGCAGACCTCGAAGAGGCTCGTGGCGTAGATGTCCGACAATGCGTCGGGTGGGGTTTCGAGCAATGGCATGCTGTAGGTGCTCCCGGTCGCAGACGGCTTAGTTGTTGGACGCGTTCCGGCTCGCCTCAAACTCGCTGAGCGCCTGCTCGACCAGGCGTGCCTGGTCCTGCTCGCTCACCTCGCGCTCGAGGATCTTGCTTGCCATGAGCGTGGCGAGCCGCGCCGCCTCGGCGTACAGCTCGTTGACCGCAACGCGGCGGGCCGCGTCGATGTCCTTCTGCGCACGCTCGCGCATCCGGCTGAGCTCGGCGTCCGCCTTCGAGCGGAGCTCGGCGGTGAACTCGGCCTGGCGGGCCTTGGTCTCGGCCAGGATGCGCTGGGCCTCGCTGCGAGCCTCAGTCAGTTGCGACTCGTAGCGTTCCTTCATCTCGTCGGCCTGAGCCAACGCGCGCTTCGAAGCCTCGAGGCCCTCGAGGATCTTGCGCTCGCGCTCCTCAAGCCCCTTGACGATGGCCGGCCACGCGAACTTCCAGAGGATGAAGAACACGATGCCGAACACCAGAAGGGCGGACACCATCATCGGCACGCCGGGCTTGATGCCCGGGATGACGGTGCCCTTGGGCGCTCCCTCGTCGGCCGCCAAGGCGATCGCGGGCGCGGCGAGCACAGCCGCGGCACCGCACAAGTTGAGCAGAGAACGTCGCATCGCGACCTCCTGAGCGCGCACCGGAGGTACCGGTGTGCGCGTGTGGGGCGGGATTACTTGATGAGAACGACCAGAAGGCCCACGAGCGCGCCGACCAGGGTCGCACCCTCGATCAGGCCGGCCGCGATGATCATGTTCTGGCCGATAGCACCGCCGGCCTCGGGCTGGCGGGCGATCGCCTCGACCGCACCCTTGCCGACCAGGCCGATGCCGATGCCGCCACCGATCAGGGCGATGCCGGCGCCGATGGCCGCGAGGCCGTAGGCGTTCGAGATCTGGCCAGCAGCCGCGGCTGCCGCATCGCCACCACCCTGCGGGGCAGCCATGGCCAGCGGAACGAACACGAGCAGGGCCAGCAGGGCCATGGTGAAGTACTTGGTCATCGTTTCTGCGATCCTTTCTGGAACGGTTCCGGCCACTGCCGGCGGGGAACGGATGGATACTCGTGAAAAACGGTCGCTGGCGTCAGGCCGGCTGCACCGCTGATGGAACGTGCGAATCGTGGTCGTCCGCGTGATCGTGATGGTCACCGTGGTGATCCAACTGGCTGATAAACACGGCCGTCAGGAACATGAAGATCAGGGCCTGCAGGAAGCTGACGAACACCTCCAGCAAGAAGATGAACACGCCCATGAAGAGCACCGGGATCCATAGCACGACGGCGACTACCAGGCCAAAGCCCGTGCCAAGAGCCGCAGTGTCTCGGGCGATCATCTCGAAGAAGACGAACATGACGGCAAGCAGGATGTGGCCGGCCGTCATGACGGCGAACAGACGAAGGGCGAGCGCGATTGGCTTGATGAGCGTGCCCATGATCTCGACGGGAACCATGATCGGCCACAGGAACACCGGCGTGCCGGCGGTCAGGTGCTTGAGGTACTCGCCGACACCCATGCGCATCACCCCCGCGATGTTGATCACCAGCCCGGCGACCAGCGCCATGGCTCCGGTCACCCAGATGCTCTGTGTCGCGGTGCCACCAAACGGAGCGCGGTGCGATTCCTTCCACTTGACGGCGTCTTCCCCGAGCAGGCCCGCTTCGTACGCGTAGAAGTTGACCAACATGTTGATGTCGATCAGCGGGATCATGCCCAGCAGGTTGTTGATCAGGATGAAGAAGAAGACACAAAGCAGATAGGGCATGAACTTGTTGGCACGCTCGCCCAGCACGGGCTTGATGAACATGTCCTGCAGCCCGATGATCAGCACCTCGACCAACTGGGCAAACTTACCCTTGGTAAGGTACCGCGCCTCGCCCAGGCTCTCGGGACCCGTGCTGACACGCTTGGCCAAGAAGAAGCCAATGAGCAGCATGAGGATGCCCGAGATCAGCAGGTTGGCCGTGGCCGACGACCAGATCCACCACCCGCCGACGTTCAGGAACGGGTGGACCACGATGTGGTCGACGGGGCTCGGCAGCGCGTCACCGGCCGCCAGCGTGTAGGTGATCGAGTCCAGACCAAAGGGCATCAAGTCGTGCCTCCGCTCGCGAGTTGGGTCGAAGGAGTCGTCGGGGTCGAATCGAGGGAATCAGCGTCCGAGGCGTGCGTGTCGAATGCCTGGGGCCCAAGCCCACGGAGCGAACGCATGGCCATCGCGGTATCAATCGCGACGGCCGCGAGCCCCCCGCAGAGCAGCGCGAGCCACAAGCCGAGCCCCATCGTTGGCGCGACGAGGGCCAAGACAATGCCAGCGACCACCAAAACCAGCAATCTCGCCGTCGAAAGAGCCAGCCACGCCATGCCGGCAATCGCCAGCTGGTAGGGCCCCGTGAGGGCGACGATGGCCCAGGGCAGCAGCCACGACGCCGCAAGGAGCGCCGCCACTGCGGCACCGCCCACCAGCGAGTCGCCCTCGGCTCCCGCTACTGAGGCGATCGCCGCGCCGAATGCCGCTGCGAGGACCGAACCAAGCACGCCGATCCCCACGGCTGCCGGCGTGTACAACCGGATCGTCGTGGGGGCTGGGGTCTCTGTGGCGTTCGTTTCGGGCATGCTCGGGGCGTTGTCCGGGTCGCTTGGGGCCGTGTTCTACCTGCTTCCCGGAATCGCTCCGGGCCAGGGGGCACAAGGGTAGGAACCAAGTTGGGTTTTGGCGAGCCAATGACATCCGAACATCGCGCTGATTCGGGCGTATGCTGGGCTTCGGCCGGGGGGGGCGAGTGACCCCGGGGTGCCAGGGAGACGCGGTGGGCCCGGAGCACACGCCCCGCCCGGGCGAAAGATCGGAAGAGCACCCGTCAGAACACCAGTCACTGAACAATCACGTATGCCGAC
>ERZ1740058.663-NODE-663-length-23358-cov-9.432305_pt1 | contig 23358 bp, 17 predicted proteins | sample MGYA00581745_ERZ1740058 | MGnify/ENA primary metagenome ERZ1740058 (study PRJEB43018, sample SAMN04849742) | marine metagenome | isolation source: floating plastic debris | place: Pacific Ocean | collected 2008-08-30 | study: EMG produced TPA metagenomics assembly... | reverse complement strand
CTGTATGAGGGCCCCGAACCCGGCACACTCGTGCAGCACTTCAAGGACGACGCCACAGCGTTCAACGCCCGCAAAGCCGAGGTGATCGACGGTAAGGGTGTGCTCAATAATCGGATCAGCGAACATTTGTTCCATCATCTCAACGAGATGGGTATCCCGACGCACTTCATCCGCCGCCTCAATATGCGCGAGCAATTGATCCGCGAAGTGGAAATCATCCCCCTCGAGGTGGTCGTGCGAAACGTCGCGGCCGGATCGCTCGCCAAGCGCCTCGGGCTCGACGAGGGAACCCAGCTGCCGCGGTCCATCATCGAGTTCTACTACAAGGCGGACGAGCTGCAGGACCCCCTCGTCACCGAGGAACACATCACCGCCTTTGGCTGGGCCAACCCGCAAGAGCTCGACGACATCATGGCCCTCGCCGTGCGGGTCAACGATTTCCTGTCAGGGCTCTTCCTGGGCGTTGGCATTCGGCTGGTCGACTTCAAGATCGAATGCGGCCGACTGTGGGAAAATGACATGATGCGGGTGGTCGTTGCCGACGAGATTAGCCCAGATTCATGCCGCCTGTGGGACGCAAAAAGCCACGAGAAGCTCGACAAGGACCGGTTCCGGCAAGACCTTGGCGGCCTGCTTGAGGCCTACCAAGAAGTCGCCCGCCGCCTCGGCATCATGCCTGAAAGTGAGCGCCCGCTGGTGAACGGCCCAACGCTTGTCCAATAGCGCCGCCCGCCGCGCGGCGTCGCTGACCAACCTTTGGCTGCCTTGAGAAAGTCTTCGCGAATGAAAGCGCGCGTCATCATCACTCTCAAATCGGGAGTCCTCGATCCGCAAGGCAAAGCCATAGAGGGCGCCCTCAGCTCCCTTGGGTTCGACGGTGTGCACAGCGCCCGGCAAGGCAAGGTGATCGACTTGGAACTGACGGCCACTGAACCCGATGCCGCCCGCGAGGAGGTGGAGCGGATGTGCGAAGCGCTCCTCGCCAACACCGTGGTCGAGCGCTACCACATCGACCTCAATCCCTGATGCGCTCCGCCGTCGTCGTCTTCCCCGGCTCCAATCGCGAGCGCGATGCCGCCCGCGCCATTACGCTTGCCGGCGGGCCGCCCCCGACCCTCGTCTGGCACACCGAAACCGAACTGCCGAAGGTCGACTTCGTGATGATCCCGGGCGGCTTTGCCCACGGCGATTATCTGCGCGCCGGCGCCATCGCAGCCCGCTCGCCCGTCATGCGAGCCGTGGCGGATCACGCCGGCCGCGGCGGTCTGGTGCTCGGCGTGTGCAACGGCTTTCAGGTGCTCACCGAAGCGCGTCTGTTACCCGGCGCACTGATGCGCAACGCTGGGCTCAAATTCATCTGCAAACCCCTGCCGCTCGCGGTGGAACGCCCCAACCGTTTCACAGACCGCTACGGCCGGCGCGCGAAAGTCGTCTTTCCGGCCGCCCACCACGACGGCAACTACCGCGCCGATGCCGACACGCTCCGCCGGCTGGAAGGCGACGGCAGGATCGCATTTCGCTACCGCGCCAACCCCAACGGCTCAGCCAACGACATCGCCGGCATTACCAACGGCAAAGGCAATGTTCTGGGGCTCATGCCGCACCCGGAAAATGCGGTGGAGGACATCCACGGCAGCACTGACGGCCTACCGCTCTTCCAAAGCATTTTTGGCTAGCCGCCAAACGCCAGCCGATCAGGTTTACCCCGCCTGATCGACGGCAAACGCGATCTCATCGGCTCGGCTGCAGGCCTACCCCTGGCGCGACAGCCCCTCAGCAAGCTGCTTCAGCCCCTCGCCCGCCGACAGCGTCTCATCCATGCACTTTTTCAGCGCCGCCAGCGTCTGATCCACATCCTCGTCGGTGTGGTTGCTGGTGATGAAGAACCGCAGCCGCGCCGCATTCTCAGGCACAGCCGGGAAAATGATCGGCTGAACGTTCACACCCGCCTTCGACAGCTTGTGCGAGACCATGGCCGCCAAGATGCTGTCCCCGATAATGATCGGGATCACCGCTGAGCCTTCGCTGGTCCCCACGTCAAAGCCCATGGCCTTTGCGCCGTTCAGGAAGCGTTGCCCACTCCGGCAAAGCTCTGTGCCCCGCTCAGGCTCTTCGTCCAGAATGTCGATGGCGGTTTTCGCCGCGACAGCAGCTGCCGCCGGCAGCCCCACCGAGAACACAAACCCCGGCGCCGTCGCCTTCAAATACTCCACCAGCGCCGTCGATCCCGCGATAAACCCACCGCAGGAGCAGAGCGTTTTGGATAGCGTGCCCATCCAAAACTCAACGGCATTCGGGTCAACGTCGTCGCGCTCAGCAAGGCCGCGGCCGGTCGCGCCTACAACCCCAAGCGCGTGGGCCTCATCCACCAGAAGCCACGCGTCGTAACGGTTCTTCAGCTCCACCAGAGGGCGCAGCGGCGGGCTGTCCCCATCCATGGAGTAAAGCCCCTCAACCGCGATCAGCACGCGTGAATGGTTCGCCCGGTGCCGATCAAGCAGCGCTTCCAGATGCTCCAGATCGTTGTGGCGGAACGTGAGACGGGTCGCGCCCGACAGCCGCACGCCCTCCACCACCGAGTTGTGAATGAACGCATCGGCGAGCACCAAGTCCTTCGGCGTCAGCATGTGGCCGATGGTGGTCACATTGGTCGCGTGACCCGACACCATCACGACAGCGTCCTCTACACCTAAAAAGCGCGCGATGGCCTTCTCGAGGTCGCGGTGAACCTTCCGCTCACCGGACACCACCCGGCTTGCCGACACCGACGTGCCGAACTGATCGATGGCCTCCTGCGCAGCGGCCGCAATCCGAGGATGACCGTTCAAACCCACATAGTCGTAGCTCGACCAGTTGATCATCGTCTCCCCGCCGATCACCGTATGGGCTGCGGCCCGCCCGTCGTGGGAGCGAAAGAACGGGCTTTCAATGCCAAGCGCTTCGCCCACCGCACGGTGGATCTTGAGCTGCCGCGCGGCCTCCAAGCTGCCAAAGTCGAACCCACCCGCAGGAGTGCGGTCTGTTTTGGCCTTCGGAACGGCGCGGTCCAACGTGCGCTGTAATCCCGCCTTGCGAGTCGCACGCCCGGCCGCGAGCAGCTGATCCTTCGCGACGCCCGTGATGGCGCCTAACCCTTTCCGGCTCATTCGAGGATCGTCCGGGTGGCGCCGGTCTTCTCTTTCAGCTGTTCAATCATCGCCGCAGTCTCATCGTCTTTGCTGAGGTCTCTGCCGATATGGCGCACCGCTTGATCCGCAAAATCCTGATCAGGTGATTGTGTCCCCGCACCCAACTGCGCCACAACCTTCGCGGCAAGGTCTGCCAGTGTCGCGCCGGACGCCAGCGACATCAGCGGGATGTCGATGCCAAGGCGCTGCTCGGCGGCCATGCGCAGCTCCACCCCCATCAGCGAATCCATCCCGATCGCGGTCAGCGGCTTTTTCGGATCGATCTCGCTGGAGGACATTTTCAGGATTTGCGAAATCTCGCCCGCCAGCAGCTCCACCACCTTTGCTTCCGCCTGAGCGGTCGTCAGCCCGGCGAGCATCGCCTTCAGGTCTTCCGCATCGGTCTCGTTGGCGCCGGCACGGGTCGGCTCCGCCAAATCCTCGAACGCGGGGCTTCGGGCGAGCACCAGGTCCTTGCGCGCTGCCGCCCAATCAACTCGACCAACAATCCGCACCGCAGGGCCTTCAAGCATCGCCCCTTCCGCGATCAAGTCCTTCAGTGCACCCAGCCCCTCCGCTGAGCTGATCGAGAACGCACCAAGTTTGCGCTGTAAGAGATCCGCGTTGGTATCATCGCGCGCCACCACGCCGACGTCGCCGATCGCCCCCCAAGCAACCGCAAGACCCGGCATCCCTCTCGCGCGCCGCGCGGACATGGCCGCCTCAAGGTAGGCGTTGGCGGCCACGTAGTTCGCTTGACCCGGATTGCCAAGTTGAACGGTAAGCGAAGAATAGACGACGAACAGGTCGAGCTCGATCTCGGCCGTCGCTACCTCAAGCGCATCAAGCGCCAACGCCTTCGGCCCCAGCACCCGCTGGAACCGATCCGCATCGAGCGAGGCAATCAGGCCATCGTCCAAAACCATCGCCGTGTGGAACACCCCGGCGATGGGCCGCGCGGCGTTCAAGGTCTCGATGGTTCTGGTCAGTTCGGCCGCCTGCGTCGCGTCGCACTGAACGACCTCGATGTTGACGCCGGCAGATTTGTGCGCCTCGACAGCAGCCGCGATCCGCTCATCCTTTACGCCGGAGCGCGAGATTAGCGCCAAATGGCGAGCCCCTTCCGCAATCAGCCATTCGGAGGTCGCAAACCCAAAGCCTGACGTGCCACCCACCAGCACATATTGCTTCGCGGGATCGACAAAGCCGGCCTTATTAACCGCCGTCCCGGACACCGTCTCCGGCGCGCGCACAACGACTTTGCCGATGTGGTTGGCCGATTGCATCAGCCGGAAGGCATCGCCAACACTTGCTGCATCGAACGCGCGGTAAGGCAGCGCGGTGAACGTGCCGTCGGTGAACTTGTCCATCACCGTGCGCAGCGTACGCTCCGCCACCTTCGGCCGATATTTCATCAGCTGGTCGGCATCGATCCCGAAATAGCTCAGATTTTGGCGGAACGGGCGCAACCCAAGCTTCGTGTCGGCATAAAAGTCCCGCTTACCAAGCTCCAGGAAGCGGCCGAACGGCTTGAGCACGTCGATGGATCGCTCCATGGCCTCGCCCGCGAGAGAGTTGAGCACCACGTCAACGCCCTCGCCGCCAGTCTCGGCCATGACCTCGTCGGCGAACACGAGCGAACGTGAGTCAAACACCTGGTCGGCCCCGAGCGCCGTCAACAGCGCGCGCTTGGCCGGCGTCCCGCCGGTGGCGAACACTGTCGCCCCACGATCCTTGGCTATTTGCAGCGCGGCGAGACCGACCCCGCCCGCGCCGCCATGGATCAGGACCGTCTCGCCCTCTTCCAGCTGCGCGAGCTCCACCAAAGCATAGTACGCCGTGAGGAAGGTGACCGGCACCGTGGCGGCCGCCTCGGCCTCCAGGTGTGGAGGCCGGCGCACCACCGACGACGCGCTCAGCATCACATGGCTCGAAAATGCAGCCGGCGCGAACGCCAGCACCGGATCACCTACGCTAAAGTCGGTGACGCCCTCGCCCACAGCCGAAACGGTGCCTGCGCACTCCATCCCAAGCGTCGCCCCCGCAAAGCCATCCTGCAGCGCCTCTGACGGCAGAAGACCAAGCGTCCACATGACATCGCGGAAGTTGAGACCCGTCGCCTCCACAGCGACCTCTACCTGGCCCACCTCCGGCTTGTCGCGCACCATCGGCTGCCAATCCAGAAAGTCGATGCTGCCCCGCTGCGGCAGGGCGAGCGCCATACCGTCGCCCCCGCCCGGCCGACCGGCAGGCGCGTAACGCATTGCCGCACGGTGATCGCTCGACAGTGCGATCTCGCGTTCGTCGTTGGGTTGGGCGAGCTCCGCCGCCAAGCGCACAGCCGCCACCGCCGGCTCAAAATCGCGCGTCAGATCGACGATGCGGATCGAAAGGTGCGGAAACTCGTTCGCCGCGACCCGGGCGAAACCGTACACCGCAGCAGCCGTCGGACAAGGCGCGGAATGCCGATGGCCCTGCGCACCGAACGTCACCAACCAGACGGTCCGTTCCGACGGCCCAGCGTCGGCAAACAGCTCCGACATTTGGGCGAGTGTGGACGGAAGTTCGCATACATCGTTGATCGACACCGCCACCACCGTCCGCTCACCCTCAAGCGGATCGCCCAAGGCGCGCACGGGAACGGTCTGCGGCAGCAAAGCGCCCAGTGCGTCCATGGTCTTCTGCGCGACACTCCCGAACGCATACAGATCAAACGTATCGAGATCTTGGCCTGGCTCCGTGGCCTTCGCCCGCCGAGCATGAACGACAACGCCGTCCGTCAGGTCGGACGCCAATGCGCCCGCACAGGCCACTTCGAGATTTTGCCCCAGAAGCGCTGTGCGCCACTCGTCCTCCGTGGCGAGCGCGCCGACGGGGCTTTCCGGCTCAGCCGAGCCGTCCCACCAACCTGCGCTCAGGCCGCCAATCGCATCGGCAAACAGGCTCGGCGCAAAGTTCGCCGCCAAAAGCGATCCACCCGGCCGGACCAACGGCTGCAGTCCGTCCGCCTGAAAAGCGCCCAAATGCGGCGCGTGAAGCAAAACATCGAACGGATGATTGCGCGCCTCCAGAGTATCGAACGGGGCAAACCCCGTTCCGGCTTGATGACCCAGAATGACAACCGCTCGATCCAAAATCGCCGGATCACGGTCGGTGATCGTGAGACGCATGCGCGTAGGATCAATCCGAGCCGTTAACCGGCGTAGAAACTGCGGGTTGGAGGCCCCTACCAGCAACAGCTGAAGCGCATCATCGTCGGTGCGCTGAGCTGTAACGGCGGCATCGAACATGCGCTCCAGCGCGTCGAACAGAGGCGCCGCGAACGGTGCGTCAGAACATAACGGCCCCCTCAGCGTGTCCGGTAGGGTCGCTGCATCGTCGAGCCCCCCGTCGAGCGCGGCCTGGAGAAGTTCGGGCAGCGCCGCAATGGTGGCCGCTTCGCCGGCGCGGGTCTGATGTTCAGAAACCAGAACGGCGATCACATCATCGAGTGGGATCGGATCGCCATCGATTACCCACGCGCCGCTAACATGCTCTGCTCGGCCAGATCCCTCGAGCGCCCCCAGGAGCCGCGCCACGAGCGGGACAGCCGACCCTGCGACCCGTCCACTGCGCACAAGCGCTTGGATCGCGGTCGGTGTTTCAAACAGCGGCCCTAAAACGCGCTGCGCCGCAGCCATCACACCGGCATCGATTAGCAGTTGATCGTCCGCCGGCTCGACCTCCTCGGCACTCAAAACGCTATCGGGCAGCGCGAATGACAGCGTGCTCACCGTATCGTGGCGCGGCAAGCGCTTCAGATAGGGCACCGCGTTGACCACGGGCGCCGTCACCGACGAGGCAAGAGGTACCGACACAAAACGCACGTTGCGGACCGCGGCAACGAGAGCACCCTCGCTGTCAAACAGTCCAAAGTCGGCCTCCACCGATCCCGCAACAGGATGACGCGCTCTCAGAACTGCTTTGACCGGAACACCGCCATCAGCGGTCAGGATCAGACGGCCAACGCGGGTGGGCAGAACAGCCTGCGGCTGCGCGCCGCCTCGGCCACCCAAAAAGGCGAAAAGCCCATGAAATGTCGCATCAAATAGCGTAGGATCCAACGCAAACACGCCGGGATCAATCCCATGGGTCGGCGCTTTCAGATACGCTACGCCTGACGCCTCCGACGAAAGATCGACCCGCTCCGCAAGGCGGAAATGGGGACCATAGGCGAGCCCAAAACGCTCGGTGACTTGATAGAGTGCGTCGTGCCCCACGCTGGACATTGTGTCCGCAACCAGACCCTCGAACGTCGGCATGCTCGGCGCAACGGTCACCGTACCTTTGGCATGGGGCGTCCAGGGGTCCGCGCTCAGCCTTGGGCGGCTTTCGACCATGAACGTGGCTGGCGTGACCTCACGGGTGCGCACCTCGCGCTCTGCCGCATCCGACAGGACCAGCGGGGCGATGATGTCCATGTTGCGCAGCTCAAGCGTAGCGCCTGGCGCGTTGCGTCGCCGGCCCGCCGCCAGCAACATCTCCACGAAGCCCGCCGCGGGAAAAACAACCGCGCTCTCAACCTTGTGGTCGGCAAGAAATGGTAGCTTCAGACTGTCATGAACGTTGTACCAAGTCGCATCGCTCTCATGCGGCGCAAATCCCAACAGCGGGTGGTAGTCGTGACGCTGGGCGCCGAGCGACTCTTCCGTATCGTCAAGCCGCAGTCTTTCATGCTGCCAAGGATAAGCCGGCAACACGTCGGCTGGCACGCTGGCTGGCCCAAACACCTTAGCGTCGTCCAAAGCGGCCCCAGCGGCGAGCGCTTCTCCTAGGATCGCCGCAACCGTATCGCCGTCCCGTTCGGGCTGCGTGAGCGAGCCAATCACGGCAACGGCCCGTGAGCGCTCCCGGGCAGTATCGCGGACATAGTTGGTCAGCACCGGCCTCGGGCCGATCTCAACCACCACACTGGCCATCTGCGTCGCGATGGCCGCCGCTTCGGCAAAGCGAACGGCCTCTCGCGCATTCTGCCACCAATATTGTGCCCCAAGTTCAGTGCCATTCACCGGCTCGGCGGTGACGGTGGATACCATCGGGATTTCCGCCGCTCGGGGCGATAATCCAGCTAGCGAGGCCAAAAGGTCGTCCTTGATGGGCTCCAGCAAAGAACAGTGGAACGGGTAGTCTATCGGCAAACGCTTCACCGCAACGCGCCGCTTTCGCGCGCCGGCGGCAAACGCGGTCAACGCGTCCGACGGACCCGACACGGTCACCGAGCGCGGCGAGTTGATCGCCGCAATCTCAACGCCCGGAAAATCCGCGATCAGCTCGTTGGTCGTCTCCTCGCTGGCGAGCACCGCCGACATGCCGCCCAAATGCCGGGTCATCTCCTGGTGCGCAGAGCGCGACAGAAACACCGTCATGGCGTCATCCAGCGACAGCGCCCCACTCGCCCACGCCGCAGCCACCTCGCCCACGGAGTGCCCGATGATGACGTCCGGGCGCACACCAGCGTCGGCCAGTGCTTCCGTCAGAGCGACCTGCAGCACAAACAGAAGCGGCTGTGCGATCTCGGTGCGCTCAATCTCGCTTTCCAGATCGCCGGAGAATAGCATCGACACCAGCGACCAGCCGGCCCGCGACATGAAGAGCTTGTCGGCGTGGTCAAAGGCGGCTCGGAAAGCGGCGTTTGATTGATAGGTCTTTTGCCCCATGCCCGCCCACTGCGAGCCGTTGCCGGAGTAGGCGAACACCACCCCTTCCCGCGCGCCGGGCTTGATCGCCTCGCCTGTCGCGAGCAGTGGGTGCGCCGCATCGCTCTCCAGCGCCCGCAGCGCCGCCGTCACCTCCTCCTCGCTCGATGGCGCCACAACGGCGCGGTGTGTCAGGCGAGAGCGGCGGTGCGCATTCGCGTTCGCGATCTCCTCCACAGGCGCGCCGGCCGCAATTGTCGCGGCGGTGCGCCCCGCCAACGCGCGCAGCGCGTCCTTGCTCGCAGCAGACAACAGGATCGGCGCGGGTTGAGGCTTCGGGCGGGCAATGGCTGAGGGTGGATCGGCCAACACCACGTGGGTGTTGGTGCCACCAAACCCGAATGAGTTCACGCCCGCGTAGCGCGACTGATGGGTCGCCGGCGCCAACGGCTGAGCGCGTCCCACAACCTTCAGGTTCAGATCGTCGAACGGAATGTTCGGGTTCGGGGTGTCGAAGTGCAAAGACGCCGGCAAGAGGTCGTTTTCGAGCGCCAATTGCGCCTTCAACACACCCACCAATCCAGACGCTGGTTCCAGGTGGCCAAAGTTCGACTTCACCGAGCCAATGAGCAGCGGCTCCTCGCGGCCTTTGGCGAGCACTTTGCCGATGGCATCGGCCTCAATCGGATCGCCCACGGGCGTACCCGTGCCGTGCGCTTCCACAAACGCAAGCCGGGCTGGGTCCACCTTTCCGGGGCCATACATGTCGTCCAGCAGTGCAGCCTGCGCCACTGGCGAGGGGAGCGACAGACCGGCAGTCCGGCCGTCAGCATTCGTCCCCGATGCAATCAGCTCCGCGCGGATCGTATCGCCTGCCCGCTCCGCCGCATCGGCCGCGCGCAGGACCAGCGCGACCGCCCCCTCAGAGCGGACATAGCCGTCGGCATCCGCATCGAACGCTCGGCACAGCCCCTGCGCCGACAGCATTGAAGCGCGCGAAAACCCAATGAACGGAATTGGGTTGAACAGCATCGACACGCCGCCAACAATCGCCGTTTCCACCCGACCGCTCCGGATATCTTCCATCGCGTGATGCAAGGCGAGGAGCGAGGACGAGCACGCGGTATCAAGCGTGTAGGACGGACCGCGCAAATCAAAGATGTAGGAAATGCGGTTCGCGATCACCGACAGCGTGTTGCCGGTCATCGACTGCGGTTCGATCACCGCGGGGTCGAGCTGAGCAAAGTTGGAATGCTCCAGCGATGACGCGCCCACATAAACGCCCGCATGCCCACCCGCGAGCTGCTCGCCGGGGATGCCCGCATGGTCAAGCGCTTCCTGGACCACCTCCAACAGCACCCGCTGTTGCGGATCCATGACAGCGGCCTCGCGCCGCGAAATGCCAAAAAACCCCGGGTCAAAGTCGAAGGGGCGTTCCAGCTGGCCGGCGGCAAAGGACACAGAACGGCCCGCGCGTGTGCGGTCTGGGTGTTCGTAGATACCCTTCGTGAAGCGATCGGGCTGCACCTCGCTGATGACGCACTCTTCGTCGGTGAGGACACGCCAAAAGTCAGCCAATCCGTTCACGGATGGGAGCCGGCAAGAGGCCCCCAACACAGCAATTCGTGACACGGAAAAACTCATTCGCAAGGTCCCTCGGCACACTCCACGCGTCCCCGTCTCCATTTTGGGAACGCAACGCCCGAGAGCCGTGAAGCGCACCACAGCCGCATTGAGCGAGCGTTGGATCGCGGGCTCTGTTTCGTAAAAGAATGATCGTAAGCCCGCAACAACCTGCTCCCGTTATCCCTCAATGCGGTAAAAGACATAACTTAATAAGGCTCGCTCACACCAAGCTTTGGCATCAGCGCCCCCTGCGTTGCACACACCAGAGCGGCCCCACGCTGCCCAGCCGCCAGCACCGCCTCCAAAGACGCGCCAGACAGATCCGACAGTCCCTGCCGCGTCAAAAGCTCGTGCCGTTGCAGATGCACCAACATGGCCGCCATAAAGCCGTCCCCCGCGCCCACGGGGTCCACCAGCTGCGTCACCTGTGACGGCATGTGGCACCGCCCGCCGGAGGTCGACCAGGCCAGCGCGCCCCTAGCGCCCAACGTCAGCACCACAAGCGCGGCCCCTCCCGCCAAAATCTCCGCAGCAAAACTCTCGTGATCATCAATGCCCAGCAGCTCAATGTCAGCGGAGCTCGCCTTCACCAGCCCAGCCGCTTTGCTGAGCCGCATCAGGCGTGCCCGATAAATGTCCAAGTCCTCAATGCTAGGAGGGCGCACATTATAGTCCACCGAAACAAGCGGCGCGCGCCGTGCCACGGCCTCGATCGCACTCGCGATGGGCTCACGCGCCAGCACTGCTGAACCAATGTGCAAAACGGTCGCACCGTCAGGGATCTGCGCAAACGCCATCTCGCGCATCACGCCATCTCCGTCGGCTATATTATACGTTGGTTCACTCCCGGTCATGTCGACCACCGCCACCGGCGTCATTCGCGACGTGCGGCGGACACACGACACATCGACACCATCTTCCACCAGCGCCTGCACCAGCTGATCGCCAAAGGCATCTGTCGATAGCTCCCAAAGATAGCCCGCTTCGCCGCCGAGCCGCGCAATCCCCATCGCAACATTGAACAATGAGCCGCCGAGCACAGGACGGTAGAGCGCCGCGCCATCGCCCGCGACCTCGGGCATCAAATCGACCAACGCTTCACCACACGCCACAATCATCAGCGGTATTCCAAAATGATGCCAGCTGAGACATGGCCTAGAGCGCGATGACCACTTTCGCCATAATTTTTGATCGTTGCGCTGGCACCCGCGACCGCTTCGTCCGGCGACAGCGGCACAGCGCTCAAACCGCCCAACCGTAAGCGGCCCGATGGTTCACCACACAGCGGCAACAATTTACTTGCTTCGCCAGTGCAAATGCTCTTGGCGCGTCAGGGCGACCGCCCATCGCAGCCGAGCCGTTGATCACCCTCGCGTTTGGAACCAAGTCTCCCCCACGCCGCCCCAACATGACCGCGCGCCCCCACAACGAAAGGCCCCTAAAGATGCACGTGGCGCAGCTGAACATTGCGCGGCCGCTCTACCCGCTCCACGACCCGCGCATGGTCGGGTTCACCAAGGCGCTGGACGCCATCAACGCGTTGGCCGAGCGCGCGGAGGGCTTCGTCTGGCGCCTCAAAGGCGATGGCAACGACGCCACCGACCTAACCTTTCCTGGAGATCCCACCGCCATCGCCAATATGAGCGTCTGGCGCACCATTGACGACTTGCAGCAGTTCGTTTGGACCACCGTCCACCGCCGCTTCTTCGACCGGAAAGCCGAATGGTTCGCCCACGGTGAGGATCGCGACTTTGTTATGTGGTGGATCGAGCCCGCTCACACGCCAACCCTTCAGGAGGCAGCCGAGAAGCTGGAGCTATTGCGCCAAGAAGGCTCCACCGACGACGCGTTCGGATGGGAATATTACGTACCCAAACGCTACCTCGGTCGCATCGCCGATGAGGCCTGACTGATGCTCAGCGACCCCGAGTTCGCACCACTCATCCCCGAACTCGCATGCGCCGACCTTCCCGCCAGCATTGCCCACTATCACGACGTCTTCAGCTTCCGGATCATCTTCAAGCGCCGTGGCTTCGCGATGGTCGAACGCGACGGCGCGCAAATCATGCTCACCGGCACCGACAGCCCACGCCTTATCAGCGCGCCGCTGGAGCGACCCTTCGGCCGCGGGATGCACCTGCGCATCGCCGTCACAGACGTTGCCGACCTAGCCGATGACATCGAAGCTGCAGGCTACAGCCTTGCCGAACCGCTCCATGAGGTGTGGTACCCGCTCGGCCAGGAAGACGCCGGCTACAAGCAGATCCTCACCCAAGACTTAGACGGATATCTCATTCGTTTTGCACAAGCGATTGGACGCCGACCGCGAGAGTGATGAAGCTGGGGAAAGCGGCCCACCCTGTCCGCAAGGCGGGTCATGGCGGCTTATTGGGGAGCGGCCAGGACGTTAGAATTCGTCCCGGACTGGCCCAGCGGCGAATCACTTGTCCACAGCGATTGGCCAAAGTGCGGGCCAAAAGAAGAACATTCCACCTGGCGGTTAAGTTCGACTCAGGTTTAACGTCCTGTGTTACGCGCTGTAACGCACTGTTATGGGGCAACGCCCTCTTTTAGGGCAGCGTTGCGCTGGGGTAACTCCCTCGCTAACTTTTGCGTGCTACTTGCTCGAACATGGAAATGTATCGAGTAGCAGTCGTTGGTGTTGGAAGTTTCGGCCGACATCACGCAAGGCACCTCGCGGCACACCCTGCCGTATCAGAGTTGACGGTCGTCGACGCCGACGATGCGCGTGCATACAGCATCGCGCACGAACATGGCGCCATTGCGACTCGGACAGTTGGCGATGTGGACGCTGCGATCATCACTGTGCCCACAGAAAGCCATGCGGCGGTCGCTGCACCGCTGCTTGCCCGCGGCATCCACTGCTTTGTGGAAAAGCCGATGGCTGCCAGCACCACCGAAGCTGAGATCATGGATCGCGCAGCGCGCACCAGTGGCGCGACCCTTCAGGTCGGCCACATCGAGCGTTTCGGCGCCGTCTTCCAAGCCCTCTCGAAGTCTGTCAGCGACCCGCGGTATATCGCAGCGCGGCGCCTCAACGAGCCACGGCCGATACCCCCCACGGTCGACGTGGTGTTCGACCTCATGATCCACGACATCGACCTCGTACTGTCGATGGTCCGCGCGCCCGTCACCGGCGTAGACGCATTCGCGTTTGGCCCGATGCCGTCTGAAAACGTCCAGGCGCGCTTGTTCTTTGCCAACGGCGCCATCGCCGACCTAACAGCTAGCCGGCAGTCGCCGCACACCGAACGCACGCTCGTCGCCCACGACAACGCTGCGGTTACGCGCGCCGATTTGGCAGCAGGCACCCTCCACCGCTGCACCGGCAGCAGCGTCGAAGACGCAACGCCCGCCAAAACCCACGATAACCTGCGCGCTGAACTGGACGACTTCTTCCACGCCATCTCAGTGAACCGTTCGCCCGTCGTGGGCGGTGACGCTGGCCTGGACGCTCTGCGCCTCGCAGAACGGATCAGTGCGTCGGTCACACCCTCGGCCCGCCTCACCGCTTAAGTCCCTGAGTTCGGAAAGTCGTTCGCATGTCACCCAGCGCCGCCGCACGTCCAGCCCAAGCTGATGCTGCTCCCGCACCCATCGGGCTGTTCGACCTCAACCGCCAACAAGCCCGGCTGCGCCACGACATCGACCGACGCATCGCGCAGGTCATGGATCACGGCCAGTTCGTCCTTGGACCGGAAGTGAGCGAGCTTGAGGCGCAGATCGCAGAATTCTCCGGCGTCAAACACGCCATCGGTGTCTCTTCCGGCCGCGACGCTCTCATCATGGCGCTCATGGCCGCCGACATCGGCCGTGGCGACGCCGTGTTAGTTCCGGCCTTCACATTCTCCGCAACCGCTGCGGTGGTGATTGCCGTCGGCGCGGTTCCGGTGTTCGTGGACGTTGCCAGCGACACCTTCAACATGGATCCCGCGGCGCTTGAAGCGTCCATCGCGTCGGCCTCGCGCTCCGGCCTCAACGCAAAGGCCGTCATGCCGGTAGACCTGTTCGGCCGCCCTGCGGACTATGGTCCCATCTCGACAATCGCGGCAGCGCACGGTCTCATCGTGGTCGCCGATGCCGCCCAAAGCTTCGGCGGCGCGGTCGGAGAGCGCAAAGTCGGCAACCTCGCCCCAATCTCCTGTGCAAGCTTTTACCCCACAAAGCCCCTCGGCGCGTTTGGCGACGGCGGTGCTGTGCTCACCGACGACGACGGCCTCGCCGACGCAGTGCGCCAGATCCGGACCCATGGCCGAGCGGGCGATGGTGATGAAGCCATGCGCATCGGCATGACCGGCCGGCTCGACACCATCCAGGCCGCCGTCCTGTTGTCCAAGCTCAGCGTCTTCAAAGCGGAGCTGCATCGCCGGGCTGAGGTCGCCGCACTTTATGATGAGCGCCTCGCCGGCGCAGCCGACGTGCCCCTCACGGACGACGATGTCCGTTCTGCCTGGGCGCTCTACACCATCCGTGTCGAGGAGCGCGACCGCGTCCGCGCCACCCTTTCCGAGCAAGGCATCGGGACCGGCCTCTTCTACCGTGTAGCGCTGCACCACCACCCCGCGTTTGCAGAGTTTTTGACGGGCAGCGAAACCCTGCCGGTGGCCGAACGCTTGGCCGCAAGCGTGCTCAGCCTTCCCATGGGGCCCGACATCACCGACGACGAAGTCCACCGTGTTTGCGACGCCCTTCTTGCCACTCTCTGACCTCACGCTTTCCCCTCGCGCGACAGACGCGTTGACGAAGCTTGGCCGGGTGACTTAGCTAGTTGTCACAGCCAATGCGGAGCCGTGGGTGAGTGGCTGAAACCAGCGGTTTGCTAAACCGTCAGGCGGGGTCAACCCGTCTCGAGGGTTCGAATCCCTCCGGCTCCGCCAGCATTCCCTGTGTCGGCCAGCAAAAACGCTTTTTATCCTTTTGCCGTCCGTCCGTCCGCACCGATGGATCACCTGGCGTCATCTCGTAACGCCGGCTTTTGGCTCATCGTACCCGCCAAGGATTGGAAGGTGCGCTAGAAACAACGGCAACAAGCACGATGGGCGACGCTGATCGTGTTGAAAGTCGAAACAATCTCGCAGGCCTTCCTCGCGACGCAATGCGCGGGGGCGACCGCGACTGTAACACTGCCGAGACCAGACCATGACACTAACGTTCAGCCTTGGCGGCCAGGATCACCAGATCGAGCTCATCGACGATCCAACCTCCGAAACCCTCGCGCAGCTCAAGGCCTGGGTCCCCGCCGACATCACGCTTCACTCCGCCAAGATCGCCGGGTGCCACATTTATTGGCCGACCCCGATCCTCGCCCGCCTCGAGCGCGGTCAGGACATCCACGCCATGCCGCCGGGCTCGTTCCTCTATTATCCTGACCGGCAATATTGCGAGATCATCTACGATGCGCTCCAAGCCGAGACCGCATCCGTCACGGTCCTTGGCCGCCTCAAGGGCGACATTGGCTGGCTGAGGGACTTTGCCGATCATCACCGCCGCCGTGCCGGCTTCGAGATCCACACCGCGCGCCTGTCGATGGACGGGGTCAGCGCCAGCCCGCCGCCAGCGTTCGGGAACGCGACCCCGTGGGATCGCATCCGTCAGGCGCGCCGCGATGTCTGGGCGGCTGAGCCGGCCGAAATCGGCAGGTTGATTTCCGGCGAAGGCCTCAACATTCCCTTCGGCCCGATGGCCACCGCGGACGGTTACTTTCGCGCCGTCCAGGAGAGCCTTTGGCAGCTCTGGGTGCGGCCCGACCGCTTCGACGCCCCCGCCCGCCGTGCCGCCGCCGTCAACGCCCTGGACCTCGGCATCGGGCGGATCGGCCATTTCTGTCACATGAGCGCCAGCCAGGCGGTGATGGAGGACGGGATCGCCGCGGTCGCCGACGACGCCTTACCGCTCCAGGACGTACTGGCTGAGCTGATCCTTTACGCCGGGCGAATGTCGAGCTGGGTGGACCTCCGCATCCCCTGGTACGAAGCCAACGAGCTCACAAAACGTGCCCTCGGCCGCAGCGTCTAGAGCGCTTTGGGCTTACACGGCTTCGACTGAGTGACCCGCGCTCGTTCAGCGCAGCGCAACTTGAAGCATCCAAGCATTTCCTCCCGAGATGCCGGGTTGGAAGTGCCGCTAAAGAGCGGCCAATATCCGCTCTGCGTGATCCTGAGCGTTATCGAGGTGGAGCCGTTCGACCGGGCGTCCAAGTAAAGTACGGAACGCAATCTGAGCCTCCTGCGTGAACACTATTGTTCCGTCCTCTTCGATTGTGTCGATCCCTTCCCAGCGGAGCGACCGCAAATTGACGTCGTGCGCGTCGGCCTCAGTCCAGTCGTGGTGCAAGTCGAGCCGAATAACTTCCCCATCAACGGTGACGGGATAACCGCCCACCAAGCCAAGCACGCCCGGCATGTGCACGAAAGACGGTTTGCTTGAGGTGAGAGCTGCCAAAGCTTCAACAGCAGCCGAGGCGGTAACCCGATTGAAAAACTGATCATAGCGGAACGCAAAAGGACGGAACAAAATCTCTTCCGCCAGCGCGGTTCTATCTTCCCCATTCACCTCTGCGTGCAGTAGATGAGGTGGAGGCTGTCCGCCCGCGTCTTCTGAGAAGACGTAGTATTCAAATGCGTGTTGCGCCACGAGCCGAACACGAACCTGCGAGGGCCGAACGTTCAATTCTGCACACAGCCCATGGACGATCTTTGGGATCGGCTCCTGCACGTTGCCAAGACCACAGAGCGGACCGAAGCCAGTCTTCGCCAGCACTGGGTTCACCACGTCGGGGTACGACGCGTTGATCCATTTCGCGCTCAAGTCCGCATCGGCGAGGCGATCACGAAAGAGGCGAGCCAGCGACAGGTGCAGCGAGACATAACCCCCGAATGGCAGCTTTGGCGCACTGGATTCATCCACCTTCCACCACGGCATCAACGAGGCTGTTGTCAGTACAAAATCTGGCGAAAGACTGCGAATATCATTCACGAAACTGGGCGAGCCGACGTCAAGCTCAGCCGCCTTGATGTCTGGATAGGCCCCTTCCAGACCAGCCCCGATCATGGCGCTGTTGGCGCGTTCCCGTGCAAGCTGCCCATCACGACCGGCAATCACGATGCGATCAAACAAACCCGCGCGCGCCACTGCCTCAAGGATGTTCGTGCCAAGCTGACCGACAGAAATGATCAGGAGGGTAGGTTTAGTCATCGCTCGCCTCGCTGAGAAAGCTTGCCACCGTCGGCCCCAGTTGATCGCTGAGATAGCCCCCCTCCTGGACAAATACTGTCGGCAGCGACCAAGCCTTGAGCCTGCGCGCAATCTCTATGTATCCGTCAGGGGTGATCTTGTGTCCTGAATGCGGATCTGCCTCCAGCGCATCCACCCCGAGCGCAACCACCAAGGCATCGGGCTGGACGGTCTCTACTGCCCGTTCGACGCGGCGAAAGGCGGTTAAGAAATCCTCGTCGCGCGCATCCTTGCTGTAACAGACGTTCAGGTTGTGCCCGATCCCCGCGCCAAGTCCCGTCTCGTCCTCGCGGCCGGAATGAAACGGATACAGAAAATCAGGATCAGAATGCATCGACGCGGTGAGAACATCCGAGCGTTCATAAAAGATCGCTTGTGTCCCGTTACCATGATGGACGTCCACATCGATGACGGCGACTTTCGAATACGTCAAACGCAGCTCTTCAGCCGCGATCGCCGCGTTGTTCAGGAAGCAAAAACCCATCGCCCAGCCGTTGCCGGCGTGATGGCCCGGGGGACGGCAGAGCGCATAGCTTGCCGCGCCGGTCTGTCGGGTCAGCCGCGCCGCGTTCGCAGCGCACTGTGCCGACATGTAGCTCGCATCCCACGTCCCGGCCCGAACTTCCGCCGCAAGATCGCCAATATAGTAGCCCAGCGCTCCAACAAGACTGCGGGGTGGCTTGAGCTTCGATGGGTTAGTTTTGTCGGACAAAACATTTGGAAGCGCAGCGGCATCCTCACCAAACTCGGCGACCCAATGTGCGTGAATACCCCTCAAGAATTTCAAATAATCCAGATCGTGCACACGCTCGATTGGGCCAAGTCCGAGGTCTGATGGGGCATGCACAGTGTGCCTGCTTTGAGCGATCGCGGACAAAATTGCCGCCGACCGCTCAGGAACCTCCGGACTGGCAACAAGCTGGCCGCACCTTAAGAATCGAGCACCGCCATGGGCATTCTGCTTGTCCGACCAGAAGACCTTCATGACGGGCTCATGCCTGCACCTGCACTGCCGGCAGTAGTGTGCACTTAGCCCACGTGAGTTTCATGGATGAAACCCCGAGGGACACCGCTCAGTCACTGGTTCGCTCAGTTTTCATCCATTGCAGAGCCAAGCTGTGCCCGACTGCGAGAATGACTGGGCCAAGAAACACGCCCACAAAGCCGTGGAGCGCCACACCGCCGATCAAACCAAAGAACACGAAAATCGTCGGCATGGACAATCCGCGCCGCATCACCATGGGCTTTAAGTAGGTGTCGATGAAAGCAATCCCGATCAACAACACGGCCATAGGAATGCCGGTCGAGAGATCCATAGTGAACAGCCCGTAGATCGCCACCGGTGTGAAAACGACACCAACACCAATCTGAATAATCCCCATCACCAGAGCGAGCAGCGCCAAGACGCCAGCAGCCTCCATACCGAAGATCAACATCACTAAGCCGCCCGCCGCCGCTTGAAGCAAAGCAACACCGATCACACCAGCCGCGACGTTGCGAATGGTCTGAGAAATCAGTTCTGCAAGTCGTTCACCCTGCTCGGGGGACGCCCGGTCCATCAACCGAATAGCGCTGCCAGTCCAACTATCGCCGACGATGAGGAGGTACCCCGCTAAAACGTGCGCAGCCGCAAACACCAACAGGTCGCCGCCCACCCGCGCCACTCGCACCACAAGCCACTGCCCCGCAGAGAGGAGATCAGCCGAATACTGCGAAGCGCACCCAGTCAAATTGGTCGAAATCTCTTGCCGCCGCCGAAACAGCCATTCGCCAACAACTGGCACACTGCGTAAGCTTTCTGGAGCAGGCAAAAAGGTGGGCTGCCCAGACTTCACACTCTGATAAAACCCATTGCTCGACTGCACGAGACTGTCGGCCAACAACGCAGCCGGTCCCACCAAAAGTACAAACGTCGCCGTCGTAATGAGACTTGCCGCAACTGTTGCGCGTCCACCAACACGCTTCAGGAGCATGCGGTAGGCCGGGTACACAGTAACTGCAAGAATAACTGACCACAGAATGAGCTCGACGAACGGCTCAAGCAGTAGGTAGGACCAGTAGGCGAGCAGCGCCAAAAGCCCAAACCGGATGCCCTTATCGATCAGATTTTGCGACACAGCACCGGGAGCACCGCGCTTTACATCCGAACCGTCGTCTGGGGCGTCCGACATCAAACTAAAGCCCGTTCAAAACGTTCCGACAGAGTTGCTCTCCCAAGTTCCAACCAAACTCTCCGCCGCAGGCTCCCGCTCAAGCAAAACACCATCACAAATATCGACCACCATGGCGATTAGGAAAACCGTTCTGGCCCAACCCACTGGGCGTCTGAGTATCGGTCACCATGGGCCCAGCCCACCGGAAGCACCTCCTCAATCCGGGCCATGTCCGCTGCCCCCAAAGACAGTGCAGCGCCCGCCGCACACTCCTTCAAGTGATCGACCGAGCGCGTGCCGGGGATTGGGATGACATGATCCCCCATCTGCAACGTCCAGGCGCAGGCAAGCGCTGCGGCAGAAGTCCCCATCTCCGCCGCCAGCGCCCGGAAGCGGTCAGTGATCTCAAGGTTGGCCGATAGGTTCGGCTCCAAAAAGCGCGGGTTGACGTTGAGGAATGCAAGCGGCGCAACTTTCTCGGCATCCGGCGGACGGTCCGTCAGCATCCCGCGCCCAACGGGAGAGAAGGCAACCAAAGCAACGCCAAGCTCGTCACACGCCTGGATCAGGCCAAGCTCCGGCGCCCGGGTCGCCAACGAATACTCCGACTGCACCGCCGCAACAGGATGCACCGCATGGGCGCGGCGCAGCGAGGAGGGCGCAATCTCAGAAAACCCAACGGTGCGGGTTTTGCCCTTTTCCACCAGCCGGCCCAGCGCCTCGGCGACCTCCTCGATTGGCCGCTCCCGCTCCCGCCGATGGACGTAAAACAAGTCGACATGATCGACGCCCATGCGCGCAAGGGAGCCATCAAGCTCCGCCTCCAGATGCTCGGGCGAGTTGTCAAACACCCGCTTGCCGTCCCGCTGCGTAATCCCGGCCTTCGTGGCGATGTGGAACCGATCACGCATCCCGCGCCCCACCTTGTCGAGCCAGCTCCCAATCCACCTCTCCGACTGGCCGCTGCCGTAGACGTTTGAAGTGTCGAGATGATCGACGCCAAGCTCGAGACAGGTGTCCAAGATCGCATGGGACCCCTCTTCGGTCGCCGGTCCATAGAAGTTCGCAAACGACATCGCACCGTAGCCAACGGGGAAAACGTCACGTTCGCCGAGGCGGCGGGGAGCTGTCATGAATGGTCTCCAAAAGGTCTGCGATGCGCGTTCCAACTCGCGCGCAGAAGTCGAGCAGGCATGTCGCGATCACACGCAAAGATGCTGCGCAACCCCATGACCCAACCATACCCGGCAAGCAACGGCCAGGCGCGGTGCGATCGCGGCCACCATCGCAGCGCAAATCTGCCTCATCGCCCTCGTCCTACCCCGCGCCTAGGCAACCAAACGGGGCGCCATGTCCATGCGCGGCGACGTCCCGAACCGGCGAGAATACTCTCGGCTGAACTGGGTCGGGCTTTCATACCCCACCGCGAACGCAACCGCGGAGACGGCACGCCCCTCCACGCTCAGCATTCGCCGCGCCTCGGTCAGGCGCAGCTCTTTCTGAAACTGCAACGGCGAGGTTGCCGTCAGCGCCTTAAAGCGCTCGTGGAACGCCGACACACTCATTCCCGCGATCTCGGCCAACTGCGCGACACGCATCGGCCGCGCAATATCAGCGCGGATCGCGGCAATCGCCCGCCCCACCCGGCTCGCCGCGCTGTCCCGCCACAACAGCGTGCGCAGCATCCCTCCGTGCCTTGCCTCCAGCATCCTGAAGTGGGCCTCACGAACGTAAAGCGGCGCGAGCGCTTTCAGGTCTCGTGGTGAGAGGGTGGCCCGAAAAAGCCGCGCCATCGCGTCGGTCAGCCGCTCGTCCGTGGCCGCAACGTCGATGCACAAACCACCGGCATCATCATCATCAGCCGAAACACCCACGTCATCGTAGAGGCCCCGCGCAACGTCGAGGTCGATGGACAGCACCATCGCCACATAAGGTTCGGCCTCGCTCGCCGCCGTCACAGCCGCCACCACGGGCACGGTGTGGCTGACGATCAGCGAGTCGCCAGCGCCAAAGCGAATACATCGATCGCCTACGCAAGTTTCTTTCGCACCTTGGAGAACCAGGCAGACCACAGGGTCATAGATCATCGCCTCCAACTTCGTTGGTGACGTCTCCACCAGCACGCTGAGCCCAGGATGCGGGGTCGCAATCAAACCGTGCGCGGCGGCCTCCCCCCTACCGAAAGCCACGATTTCCTTGCACAAATCGTCCACAGCGCCCGCGCCCCCCTGATGCCGACCGAGCGTGCACCAACGCGAAGACCGGCGCGAGCAAAAATCGCACAAGCTGGAGGATTAGGCAGAAGCTTTGGAGGATGTGGCAGGCAGCCCCAAGGCCCACTCACTAGCTTGGCGAAAGGCAAGCATTGAGGAGCCAACCAATGACCAAAATCGCACTCATCACCGGCGGCAGCCGTGGCCTCGGCAAAAACGCGGCGCTGAAACTTGCTGGCGAGGGCGTCGGCGTCGTCATCACCTACCTGTCCAACGCCGACGCGGCAGCAGCCGTCGTCAAGACGATCCAGGACCAGGGCGGAAAGGCTGTCGCGCTTCAGCTCGATGCCGGCAACGTCTCCTCCTTTCCCGCATTCAAAGCAACGTTCGCCACCGCACTGCGCGAGACGTGGCACCGCGACACCTTCGACTACCTCGTCTGCAATGCAGGCCACGGCGTACACGCCCCCCTCGCCGAGACCACCGAAGCGCAGTTTGACGGCCTCATGAACGTGCACCTCAAGGGCGTCTTGTTTCTGACCCAAGCGCTCGTGCCAATGCTCGAAGACGGCGGCAGGATCCTCACCGTCTCCACCGGCCTCGCGCGCTTCTCAATTCCGGGCTTCGGGGCCTACGCGGCCATGAAAGGCGCCGTCGAAGTCTATAGTCGCTACCTCGCTCAGGAACTCGGACCACGCGGTATCGCGGTGAACACCATCGCCCCGGGCGCCATTGAGACCGACTTCGGCGGTGGCATGGTCCGCGATGTGCCAGACGTGAACGCCTTTATCGCGAGTTCCACGGCGATGGGCCGCGCTGGCCTGCCGGACGACATCGGCGATGCGATCTGCGGCCTCCTGGTCGGCGGCAGCCAATGGATGACCGCCCAACGCATCGAAGTCTCTGGAGGCCAAAGCCTCTAGCCAGCAGGCGCGCCCGAAAAGCGCGACCCAACACCACACTCGGTCCGCGGCCCCAGCCGGCTTATCCCGGTCGTGTCGCGGGCCGCTTGCCGGCGTTGTCCACAGGGTCAGCGTGGCTGACATGCGCTTTCGCGCTACATCACGGCGCCGGCGCGCACATCGCTTGCAGCGACACCCCGGTGTGCCGGAGCCAACAGGAACCCTGCCTTCATGTTTTCAATCACAGCCTACCGCAGCCAGTGGCTGGGGAACGTGCGTGGCGACCTCTTGTCAGGGCTCGTCGTGGCCCTGGCGCTCATCCCAGAGGCCATCGCGTTTTCCATCATCGCCGGCGTGGACCCCAAGGT
>ERZ1740058.661-NODE-661-length-23378-cov-7.585002_pt1 | contig 23378 bp, 20 predicted proteins | sample MGYA00581745_ERZ1740058 | MGnify/ENA primary metagenome ERZ1740058 (study PRJEB43018, sample SAMN04849742) | marine metagenome | isolation source: floating plastic debris | place: Pacific Ocean | collected 2008-08-30 | study: EMG produced TPA metagenomics assembly... | reverse complement strand
AGGGACGGGCAGGCACAGGTAAGACCACGATGATTAAAGAAGCCATTGCCGGGTTCAACGAACACCGCAAGCGAGTTTATACCTTTGCCCCAACCGCCGATGCCGCCCGTGGCATACTCCGACAGGAAGGCTTCAAGGAAGCCGATACCATTGCCAAGTTGCTCACCGATAAAGAGCTACACAGGCAGATTAAACGGCAGGTGGTGTGGATTGATGAGGCGGGGTTGATGGGGTCACGCGATATGCTACGGATATTACGACTGGCCGAGGAACAAGATTGTCGTCTTATCCTGTCCGGCGATAACAAGCAGCATCGTTCGGTCGCCCGAGGGGATGCCTTCCGGGTCTTACAGGATGTGGCGGGGTTGAAGGCCACGGGGACAAAGACCATCTACCGCCAACAGCAAAAGGAATACCGCGAGGTAGTGGAAGCTTTATCAGAAGGACGTACCGGCCCGGCGTTCTCCCAGCTTGATCGTATGGGCGCACTTCGGGAAATCGGCACCGATGAGGTGATTGAGGAATTGACAACCAGCTATTTGGAAACCATCATACAAGGTAAGTCCGCGCTGGTGATTTCCCCCACGATTGCCGAGCGGGATAAGGTCAACGCCCATATCCGTGATAGCCTTCGGGAAAAGGGACGATTAGGAAGGAAAAACAGGACTTTGACCAAGCTGCAATCGCTGCAATGGACAGAAGCCGAAAAAGCTGATAGCCGCAACTATATACCCGGACACGTTGTCCAGACAAACTCGAATATCTCCCAGCATTTTATCAAGGGAAGAAAGTTTGAAGTGGTAAAGGTCAAAGAGAAAGCCTTACTCACCCGTGATGAAAAAGGCCGTCTCAAGGCGTTGTCACTTGATAAGGCCGCTCGGTTTGATGTCTATGAACGAACTAAGCGGGACATTGCCAAACATGAGCGTATCCGTATTACCCGGAATGGCTCGGATAAGAATAAAGAACGGCTGAATAACGGGATGATACTGGATGTCATCGGCTTGACCAAAGACGGCCACATCCGGGCGCAAACGGCCAGTACCAGTAAAAAGGCTAAAAACCTCAAGCAGTACCTTATCCCCAGGAACCATGAAAATTGGGATTATGCTTATTGCCAGACCTCCTATGCCGCACAGGGTAAAACGGTGGATAGGGTGTTTATCCATCAAACAGCGGCCACCTTTCCAGCCACCAATCAGGAACAGGTCTATGTGTCAGTCTCACGGGGACGTGAGGCCGTCACGATTTACACCGATGATAAGGATGAACTGCGGCAGATGGCACAGCAATCCAGTCGGCGGATGGCGGCACTGGAAGTGCCGGTGCCGGATTATGGGTATGAGCGAACACCAGAACCGGAACGACAACCGGAAATAGACAAGCAAGTTTCAGTCAACGTTCCACCACCAAAACCGAAATCACATGGATACGACCTCTCGCTTTAGAATTGATGCCATTGAGCTGGGCGAAGACTCTAGTAAGAAGCCGGTTACCGATACACCGGCATCGGCTCCGGTGGCTCAGCCAACTTTATATATCAGGCCGCCAAAGACAGCCAGTAGTCTTGACTGTCTTCAGCTCACCAAGAATATCCCCCCGAACCTTGATTTGATAGGCGCGAAAAACCAACGTATTGGTTTAGCCTACGCCTATCTTGGGGCGGTCGAATATTATAGCGATCCAAGCGATCAGCATATCATTTTGCACCATTCTTTGTATGAAGTGACCATTAAGGGAGTAGAGCTGGAAGTAGTTTATGAGGCGTTGCTGGAACGCAAAGCCTTATGGATACGCCAGGTTGATATGAACTTTATCCGCCGCTATGAAAAGCTGAACCCCAGTAATGACAATGAACCCGATGCTGCGCCAATGGTGTCGGAGATCCAGTTTGTCAGAAAAAGCTAGGCGGTAGAGCTGGGCAAGCACTTTGCCCAGCTCGAGAAATTTTTCTCACTGTTATAGCAAGCTATACTGTTTTCGTTGTTCCTCTGCTTCCTTCCATTCAGGCTTTTGTGCGTGATGGTCAAGCCACGCTATAACAAAGCTGACCGCTCCCCCATACGCTTCTATATTTTCAGGATGGGTAAAATGGGAGCGATAGCCGGTCTTAGTCACGGGCAGTGGTTGGTCTGCTCGTACTTCTAAATGGGCGATATGGGCAATATCGCTTTTATGTGAACTATCATCGTAATTAATTTTAACCTCAATGCCACGCCATTCAATTGTAGTGTTCATTTTCATCCCTTAGCCCTCCTTGTTGGTATGAGAGGAATAAAGCGGCTGTCCGGTAATAAGGCGGTCAAAAGCCGTTTTAGCGTTCATAGGCTGAAATGACAGGTCGCGTTCCAACGGCAGGCCGAATGGCGACACCCGGATATTTTCCAGTTCGCTGCGTAAGACACTACCGATTTCCCATTCGGTGATATGAGCGATACACCAGATATAGTCCTCATCTGCCGGGTCCATGTTGAGGCAATACCATGTCCCTGCGCCGTTGGGATTAAAGATTTTGCAGATAATGTTCTGGCTTTCCAGTTGGCTTCCCTTGTTGTATTGAGCGGTTAAGCCTTTGATGATTTGATTAGTAAAAAGCTTCATGGGATAATCCCTTTCTTTAGTTGTTAATGGGGTTCGCTATGAACCCCTGCCCCCCGGCGAGGGTGGGGTAACAACTGCAAGGGCAAACACGGGTGAATTTTGTAAGCAAAGCGGCCCGCGAGGAATGCCCGTTTACGGGCAGGGGAAAATTCTCCCAGGGTTTGGGCGTTATCGCCTTTACCCTTGCGGGCGTGAGGGCGAAGCCCTTAGCAATAGAAAAAGAGGGCTGGTAAGCCCAGAATCCAATAAGTCTTAGGAAGAAGGTGTCGTATTTGTTAATTCATCCAGCGTAAGGCCGATGAACGTATCAATCTGGGCAGCAAGACTACTGACCAAATGCGCTTGATAAGTTTTCAGGTCTTGCTGGCTTTGCGCCATAAAATGCTTGGCTTCAGATACCTGATTATAGAATGACCTGGTGTTTGAAATACCGTGTGACATTTCATCCACGAAGCGTTCAATACAGGGGTCGGGCGGTGTCGGTACTTGGCAGGTTTGCCCGTAGGCTGCGGTATTGATGGATTGTATCTGTACAGCCTTCTCTAGCAGCTTGATGATACTAGGAAAGGTGGTGTTTTCAAGACCAGCCTGGATAAACCGCTCGTAAGCTCTCTCACTTTCTTGTAAGGCAGTAGACCATAGCTTCACAGAGGAAGTATCATGTACGGTATGCTGCACCCTTTCTAACGCTTCCAAAAGCTGGGTTTGGGCGATTAACGGGTCTAGTAGGGAAGGGCTTGCCTGAGCGGTTTGGATAAAACCCACTGGCTGGGCTGGGATGATAGTCAAGAGACCAAGCGCAAAGGTGATATGCCGAATAGAGAGACCTAGCACCGGATATCGATGGTCATACTGCTCATGAGCGGCACGTTGAAGGTGCAGTCACCGCCATAAGGCGAGTGCGCCGACAGTGACGTACTCGCAGTAAACGCCAGCGCAGCCAGCAGACAAAAAGCAGTGCCACCGGCCAGGGCGATGAGTTCGTGTTTGTATGTCTTCAACATGAGATGTGGTATAGAGGGTGCGGCTGCATAAGTCAAATGCTGCGTTTAAGGCCGCACCCTAGATACTATATAGTCTCTCCAGCCATAAGCCTGTCCCAGAGCTGTTGAGCATTTATAGGCTTAAAATGGATGTCCCGTTCCAACGGCAAGCCAAACGGCGGCACCCGGATTGTTTCCAGGCTGCTTCTTAGTACACTCCCGACTTCCCATTCAAACAGATGGGCAATCCCCCAGACATAATCCTGGTCGGACGGGTTCATATTGATGCAATACCATGTACCGGCACCATAGGGATTAAAGATTTTACAAATGACCTTTTGGTCTTCTAGATGTCCACCTTTTGGGTACTGGTTGATTAACTGGTCGATGATGGTTTGCGTGAACAGTGTCATGATACATAAAATTTAGATGAAACATTAAAAGGATGGGAAAAAGAAAGAGGATGCCTAAAGCATCCCCTCATCGGCAAAAGACCGATAGCTGTCCTGGGTCAAAATGATATGATCGAGAAGGGGTAAATCCAGTAGGATGCCAATCTCTTTCAGTTTTCGAGTGAGCTTAATATCGGCCTCACTGGGGCTAAGCTGACCCGATGGGTGATTGTGCGCGGCAATCAAAGCCGCAGCATGAGCTTTCAACGCGGCTCCAAAGATCACCTTGGGGTCGGCTACGCACCCGGCTTGTCCGCCTTGCGATACCGTTCTTAATCCTAGAACCCGGTTGCTGCGGTCAAGAAAGATGGTTTTGAACTCTTCGACATACTGGATGCGCCCCTTCTTCCAGCGACTGCGAAGTACCGCCACGGCACTCTCGGAATCCGTAATTTTAAATCGGTCACAGTCTTTCACCTTGCGGGAATAGGACACTTTGATTTCAGCGATGCGACTGGGAAAGACAATAGTTCGCTGGCCGCCATCGGGGCGGTAGTGTTGTTCTGAAGCACTCATAGAATTTAGGCTTTAGGGTGATACATGAATTTTGGGTCTCACCCTGCGGTTTGGCGCGACTGGAGCAAACAGGAAACGGAATACCGGACTAAAGCGAAGCGAAAGGAGGATATGCCGTCCCTTTTGCGGATGTCGGGACAACACCGCGACCTTTACCCAAAAACGCATGGAAACCTTGCGCGTGGGGATATTAACATGCTGTTGAGCCGAATAATCTTGACAATCGGCTCATTAATTTGATATATTTGAGCCGAATAAAGGATGTAATCGGCTCATGGCGTATAATTGGCAACTTCCGGACTGGCCGGACTTTAAGTACCAAATAGATGGGATTGAAGATAAACTCTTTGACTTTGCTCAACGGGTCGGGCGTGTCAGTGGCTTATTAGCCGGTTTGCCGGATACAACTCAGACCGAAGCCATCATTGACCTGATGGTGTCCGAAGCAGTAAAGACCTCCGAGATTGAAGGGGAATATCTTAGCCGTCAAGATGTGATGTCCTCCATCCGTAATAATCTGGGGCTAAATCTATCTGTTGAGAATGTATCGGATAAACGCGCCGAAGGGGCTGCCGAGCTGATGATTGATGTGCGCAATAGCTACGCTGAACCGTTGACCGAGGACAAGCTCTTTGCCTGGCACCGAATGCTGATGAAAGGCAACCGGCGGATTGCTATCGGGGAATGGCGTAGCCATGAAGAACCGATGCAGGTGGTCTCGGGGGCATTGGGGAAAGAGAAAGTCCACTATGAAGCCCCGCCGTCTTCACGGGTACCTGCCGAGATGACGCAGTTTATCCGATGGTTTAACGAGACTGGGCCAGGTGGTAAAAATGAAATCAAAAAGCCAATATTGCACTCGGCAATAGCCCACCTGTATTTTGAGACCATTCATCCGTTTGAAGACGGTAACGGTCGGATTGGCCGGGCGATCTCGGAAAAAGCGTTGTCCCAACATATCAACCGCCCGATCCTTCTGAGCCTGTCCCGCTCGATAGAGGCCAATAAGAGTGCTTATTACGGTGCGCTTAAAAAAGCCCAGCAATCCAACGAGGTTACCAACTGGATCATCTACTTTGTGGATATGGTGCTGGATGCCCAAATCCAGGCCGAAGAGCTGATCGATTTTACCTTAAAGAAGACCAGGTTCTTTGATCGCTTCAAAGAGAGTCTCAATGAACGTCAACTTAAAGTCATTCGCCGAATGCTGGACGAAGGGCCAAAAGGTTTTGAGGGCGGCATGAGTGCCAAGAAGTATATCTCCATTACTCATACCTCTAAAGCGACCGCTACCCGTGATATGCAGGATTTGGTAGAACAGGGTGTATTTGTCCCGGTCGGGGGCGGTGGGCGTAGCACACGCTATGACCTCAATCTCAGTCAGGACTAATAGCAGGTAACAAGACCTTCAGGCATTTTGATACTTTCCGTAACAGGTAATTCAGGCTGTTTCATAGAGGCAAAACGGCGACTTGTTGCAACTCTTCTGAAGAAATGCTGGCAGCAAATCCCTGTTTTCATACGATGGCATTCATGATTAGTGCGGGTTAACAAAGTTTAAAGAAAAGGTATTCAAATTCAAGGCTGTTTTTCTCACCTCGCCCACAATATGCTGGAAACAACAGAAAAGGATAGCAAATGTTAAAGAATATCGTCTCACTTCTAATAATCTTCTTGGTTTGTGCATGCTCGGTAGAGCAGGTGGCTGATAGTACGCAGATACAGATCAAAGAATACGAAGTTGCAGGTCGGGAAATGCATATCCCTGATGCTTATACGCGGTTCGCTCATAGTTCTGTTGGTATTGACTCTGGTTTTATCCAAATGTGGTATCCAGGGGATGCCCCCTTACCGGGAGAACCAGGTGACCTGTTCGACCAAGGTGAATGGGATAAAAATATAAGACTTTTGTTTAGTCATGCACCAAAAGCAGTTCCTCAAAAAACGCTTAACCATATGATCGATCATCATGGTGCTGACACGCTTGTTGGAAAAGAGTACGGCCTTGAGCATTATTCGCAATCAGATGAATATGAGAGAATATTTAGACGTGATGTCTGGGTTGTAGATAAAGAAGAAGGGTCTTGGATAAGCTGTTCCAAAAAACAGGGCGATGATGACTTTATACAACTCTGTAGCCATAATTTTTATGTTGGAGATATGAGTATGAAGATAACCTACAATAAGATTCACCTTCCTGAATGGCAGAAAATCCATGAGAATGTGGTGGCATTATATGATAGTTTTTCAAGCTCTGAGACTGCCCGAGCCTATGTAGCTAAATTTTATCAATAAGGAGACTGATTATGACCCAGCAAATTGATACTACTCAACTCAATGCTATAGCTGCTGTAAGCTATGAGCAGTTTCGGGATAATTACCTTGCTGGTGGTAACACAGCGCGAGATTATTATCAGGAACTGGCACGGCAAGGGAACAGTACCGGTAATACCAATATTGAGAATTACGCTTTATTAGCTACAGACGTGACAACCAATGAAGGCAGTAATGGTAAAATGGCCAATGGCTATTCCAAAGCAGCGGCAAAAGACGACAATGTCGCTTTTGAAGTGGGAAGTGATGAATGGCTGAGAATGCAACACGAGCTGATGATCAGAGACTTAGCTAGAAGAGAGCAGGAAATTGCAGATGGTAATTCAGGTGAACTGGACTATGAGCAAACAAATGATATACATGCAGAAGCATTTGATTCAGTTGGTATTAGTCCGGAAGCGTATACCCTGTACTTACCCCTTCATGGCCTTGGTGAACAAGACCCGTATCTTGCACAGGTTTTGTTCGAAGACTTAATCACTAATGCTGGCCTTGGCGATAATATGCTTATAGATGGTATTGTGATTAACTATCTTAATATACATGCCGAGGCGGATTTTGATTATGGCAGGTTTGTTACCACTCTTGCAGAAGCTATCGTCAATGACTCTACAATCTTAACCGGGGCTGCTAAAGAAGAATTTGATGACCTTGTCGATACTCTAGAAATCGATACTTTGGCCGATAATTACGGTTGGGCGTGGGATAACCGCGGTGCAATTTTTAATGAACTACTAAACCAGTTGCGTGATGCAGCACCGTGGAATAAGGATGCGGTAGAAGCTGTCGGTGACGCTTCAGAAAGTATTACACCGCTTGTCCTGGATTTAGATGGTGATGGCATTGAGCTTACAGATGTCAACGGCCCGAATGCCGTTTATTGGGATATTGATCAGGATGGCTTCAAAGAAGCGAGTGCCTGGGTGGGGCCAGATGATGGATTGTTGGCACTAGACCAGAATGGTGATGGTGTTATTAATGATCACGGTGAGCTATTTGGCAATGATGCATCGATATCAGCCGGTTTCAACGCAGATGGCTATATCAAATTAAGCCAGCTTGATACAAACAATGATGATGTTATTGATAGTCAGGATGCACAGTTTGGCGATTTACTCGTCTGGATAGATGCCAATACCGATGGTATATCACAGTCTGATGAGCTCAATACCCTTGCCGATCTCAATATTGCTTCTCTTGACCTTAATTATAGCTCTTCGAGTATTGGCTCGATAGAAGGCAATGAGGTGCCTTATGAGTCAACGTACACCCTGACTGATAATACGACCCATCTCATGGTGGATGCTCTGTTTGAGTATGACGACGCGAACAGCGTGTATGCTCAGGAATATGCATTGGATATTCGCACGCTATTCTTACCTACTCTCCGAGGCTATGGTGATGTGCCTGATCTGCACATTGCAATGAGTTTGGATGAAACCCTGCTGACCATGGTGCAGAATGTAGCTGCGGCAGATACGGCAACTCTTTTTGATCCAACTTTTGATTTAGAGGGGCAGATTAAGGATATTCTCTTTCGTTGGGCTGGCATAGAGGATGTTGATCAGTTTGAACATGGACCGTATGTCGACGTGAGAGAACAGCTTTTTTTAGAAGCAGTCACGGCCTCAGAATTTGATAATAACGGCTCAAATGTCCCAGAAATCTGGCAAGCTCTAGTTTTGAAGAATGGCTTTGATGATGCCTATGATGCTTTATCCACACGAATTGTTGCCCAGAGCACAGGGGACGATTTATTTACGCAAGTAGCAACGTACAATTCTCTAACAGACACATTTGATGGTGCCTTTGCTCTGGACTTGAATGCAGTTGACACCACAATCACCGGCCTCAATCTTTCTGGTGACGATTTAGAGCACGCCTGGAATAATATGATCCGCTTGGTTGATAATACAGTTGGTGTGAATAACCTATCGGCGGCCGATCAGACAGCTTTGGATACATCCATAACCAATAGCGATACCTCTGGCACCTTATCGCTACAGTATATTCTCGATACACTTGCGCCGCCTATTGGTGGCTTTCAAGATGGCACCAGTAATGATGATACTTTTACAGGAGGTGTTGGTAACGACTATTTCTGGGGGCGTGATGGTTCTGATACCGCTTATGGCGGTAGGGCTAATGATGGTTTGCAAGGATGGGAAGGTAACGATTTTCTTTACGGTGAAGACGGAGAAGATGTCCTTCAGGGCGGTGCTGGTGATGATTATCTTGCCGGTGGTGCAGGCAACGATGTTTTAATCGGCGGTGCTGGTGATGATACATTCTTCTACGAATCCGGTGTTGATGTTATCTCCTCAGATGAATGGGTTTGGGCTAACCCCACTAACCTGGGTAGTGATACCATCTTGTTTGCCAGCCACATTAGCCTGAGCCAGATTACCATGACAACAGGTCAGAATGATTTTGGGCCCAACTATGCCAGTATTTACGTAGATGGCGAGCTCGCTATACGCATTGAGAACTACTTCAGTACAACCGGGGGACCTGTTGAAACCCTTGAGTTTTCTAACGGTGATACAGTTGATTTAAGCGCGACTACCGGCATCGTAGAGGGAACTGCCGGTGATGATGATTTAACGAATATTGATATCGGTTTGCTGCAAACCAACGAGATTCATGGTCTGGCTGGAAACGATACACTCGATGGTGGGGCGGGTGATGACACCCTTAGAGGCGGTGAAGGCAGTGACACCTATCTATATCATTCGGGTAATGACATTATTTATGAGCAGTCTGGAACAAATGATACCATTATCCTATCAGACAATATTACTGCCAATGATGTAACTGTTTTAAACGCTAATAATTCCGATACACTCATCAGAATTGATACGGGAACCACATCCGGGAACATACTTATCCGTTATCAGAGAAATGGTGGTGATCAGATTGAAGGCTTGGAACTTCATGATGGAACAGCCATATCCATCATGGGAACGAACGCTGCTCACGAAGTCTATGGGGCGTTCACCGATAATTCATTGACATCGGCGGGCATATCAGGCCAGCAGAATATTGTATATGGGTTAGAGGGAGATGATTCTCTACAAGGGGCATCTACTGATGATATTCTGGTAGGGGGCGTTGGTGCTGATAGCTACTGGGGTTCTGAGGGTGATGACACTATTCTATTTTATCGTGGCGATGGGGCAGATAAACTATATAACAACGATACTGACAGTATCACCGATGACTCCATCCAATTTGAAGTTGATATTGCCCACACACAATTATGGCTAACACAATCGTCTGATGATCTTCACATCTCTGTGATCGGTACCGATGACAGTATCACTGTGAGTGACTGGTATGCTTCTGACAGCGATAAGGTCAATACGATTGAAACATCAGACGGTTATACGCTGAACAAGGCGGACGTGGATGCATTGTTAGCCGAGATGGCAGGTATGACAGCCCCAACGCTTGGCCAGACTGACCTTACAGCAGCCGAACACCAAGCCTTACGGGTAGCCTTGAATGATGCCTGGACACCCGATGCGACAACCGAAGGCACGACCGCCGATGAAACGATTAACGGTACCGTTGGTGATGATTATGTGTATGGCTATGCGGGGCACGATGCCCTGATTACCAGTTCGGGGAACGATACGCTTTACGGCGGTGATGGCAATGATGCCATGAACTCCACCAGTGGTGAGAACCTGTTCTATGGTGAAGGCGGGAATGATACCATTACTGGCGGTTCCGGGAACGACATCGCTTATGGGGGTGATGGTAATGACCAGCTTCGCGGCTTAGGTGGTAATGACTGGCTCTATGGTGAAGGCGGGAATGACACCTTTGTCGCTGGCAAAGACGGTGATGACATCCTGGATGGTGGAGAAGGGACTGATCAGGCCAACTATCTTTATGCAGGGCTGACGGAAGGACTGGATATTGACCTAACCCGCACTTCTGGTCATGTGATCAAGCAGGGCGGTGTCACCGATACTTTATCAAGTATCGAAGTCTTTGAGCTTTCTAACCTGGATGACACCTTTATTGGCGACTATACAGCCATCTCAGCCAATCTGCGTGATGGTGATGATACAGCATGGCTGGGGGGTGGCGCAGATAATGTAAGCGGCTGGAACGGTAACGATGAAATCCATGGCGGCGGTGGTAATGATGTCCTCTACGGTCAGGCCGGGAATGATGACCTGTATGGTGATGATGGCCGGGATACCCTGCGTGGTGACGGGGGCGATGACAATCTCTATGGTGGTCTGGGCGATGATGTCCTCATTGCTGGGCTAGGCAATGACACCTACGATGGTGGCGATGGAGTTGACGAGTTGTTTTATAACTATGGTGGCCTGACCACAGCGCTAATTGTAGACCTGTCAGGTATTAGCAATCTTGTATCCAAAGAGAACGGTACCCTAACTGATACCGTGGAGGATGTTGAGATATTTACGCTAACTGGACACGATGACACTTTTACTGGTGATGAAACTGATACGACCGTTGTAGCCGGTGATGGGGATGATATGCTCTACGGTGGCTCTGGAAATGAAGATATTGTCGGTGAAAACGGGAACGATACCATCTATGGTGCCGGTGGGAACGACAGCCTGAAAGGTGGTGCGGGTAATGACATCATCTATGGTGAAGCTGGTACGGATACCATCTTCGGTCACGGTGGTGATGATACCCTATCTGGGGGCGCAGGCTATGACGTGTTTGTCGGGGGTGGCGGTGCGGATACGTTTGTGTTTGATACCGATACGCTGGATGCCCGCGATCTAATCCATGACTTCAATACCGGTGATGGGGACGCACTGGACATCTCCGCTCTGGTGACAAACTACACAGCCGGTACTGATGATATTGATGACTTCGTAACCTTAGGTAGCGAAGGCTCCAGTACCGTGGTCAGTGTTGACCAGGACGGTACAGGAATGGCCTTTGGGTTTACTGAACTCACTGTTCTGCTCAATACCAATATCACCGGACATCTTATCGATGACCTCATCAATGATGGCAATATCATAGTTTGACGAGGCTTCACGGATTTTTCACAGAAAATAACTTTATGAAGGCTAAAAACCGTAAGATTATAGGAAAATATACTTAGCTCAGCATTGTAGAATTGCTTTAAATCAGTGGTATACATTGTGGCCATTCCTATTGCTTCCTACCTGGCAGCGAAGAGGTCAGCGGTTCGATCCCGCTAGGCTCCACCAATAAAATCAAGCAATTAATAAAAGCCAGAAAAGTATATCTTAGCTAGGTTCACGGATTTTTCACAGTATCGCCTGGTAACAGGTCTGCCTTCTGCCCTTCTTCACTGTCAACTGTATGAGTATAGCGAATAACAGACTTGATATCTTGCCATCGCCCAGTACCTAACATTTGGCGTGGATTGAGTCCGGCGTAACGCATCATCCAAGTAGCATAGGTGTGAGAACCAAGTTTATGGGTAGATAGATACTCTAGTTCTTCTTTGGCCTTGTCAGGATATTTTTTGTTATGGTGCTGTATATCGCGGTTGATGCGCTCTACTGTTCGCCGGATGGCTCTGTTAACCGCATCTTTGGCACGATACATAGAAAAAACTCGACCTTGCCGATGAGGTAGCTCCAACAAAGCATCCATCACAATATCAGGTAAGTGTACGCTACGGCTCACCCCTGTTTTTGTGGTTTTGATAAAAGCCGTTTTTTTCTCAAGATCAATATCGCTCCAGTTCAGATTAAGCACCTCAGTAATCCGGCAGCCTGTATAAGGTAAGAAGGTTGTGATAATCCGAAGATTGTCATTGCAGTATGGCCAGAAGGTTTCAAAATACGCCGGGGTTGCCCATTTAGGTGGAACTGGTTTGACTTTCAGCTTCTTGAAGCGTTTGTATTCACAAAGGCCATGTTCAGCAGCCTTGTGCATAACTGCCGAAATAGGGTCATACCAGAGCCGGTTGATAGATGAGTTCTTATGGTTTTTAAATGTAGCTCTTGCCCCCTTATCAACAGCAGTCTGGTCAATGTCTCGTAGCTTCCATCGTCCGAAATAGTCAAAAGCGGATTTAAGAAACTTCTTTTCTCCGTTATGTGTCAGATAAACATCAACAGCATCGGCGAATGTAGAAACCTGCTTTTTACCGTGTAGAAAATAGTCCCAGATTTCTTTTTCCCGCTTATGAGCAACGTGCTCTGCTACTTTTCGCTCAGTAGTTCCCGTACTTTCATATACGTCTTGTCCGCGGACGGTACCACGCATATACCAGTTTGCTGACCGTTTGATTTTAATAAGTTTGAGGGACATTTCATCATCTCCACTAAGGTTTCTATATCGTTGCGGGTCAGAAGAATGGTGGCTCCATCCTTCCGGTGGGGCGCGCCTAACTGGTGAATGAGCTTACGTATCTTCAGCTCCGGGTGTTTAAGCTTGGCCCATTTGGGGTTGATCATTTTGGCGGCTTGCACTTCGTCGTAAAGCATTGGGTCGGGCATTCGCGGTTTTCCTCGAAGCAGTACCAAACTCTGATCACAGTATGATTCTACCGAACAATAGTTAGGTAGTCGACTGATATTCGATAAAAAAATAGTTATGACCAGAGCATAGTAATAAAAATGGAATGAGTGGTTTTAAAACTCAATTACGGTCTTCATATCCCAAGGCTTGCCTGAGTTCCATGAAGGTAACGCCAGTGGTATCTAGTAACTGCTTTAGGCTGTTATGGCAGTCTTTGGTGAACAGATAGGTCTGATAAGCTGTCTGACGGTTGGGTATGCGATACCGCTCCATCAGGAAGCTACTGGGACTGGCACAACTGAACCGTGCATCCAAGTAGATTCTGGTCTTCTGATAGAGAAACATCAACAGTTCTTCAATGGACGGTGTATGGTCGTGGCGGCAGGGATATTCAGGAATAACGGTTGAGTTTCCAGTGCTGTGTTCCCGTATAGTGACTTTTAGGTATTTAAGCGGCTGAGTGGGCTGGGTAATTGACAATCGCTCGGTGCGAATGCTAAATGTAAGTTCATTCCAATTTGGAGTGTGGGCAGTATACACAATGCTCTCCTTCGAATAGGTTTGTTCTCACAAAGAACCTCGCATTTGCTTGAGTCGCTAAACTTGCAAAATGCGGGTTTTTTTGTATCCTCTATCTAGTATGAGATAATATTCCTATTTTGTCAATACTGTCCTAATACTTTAAGGTATATGCCGCACTTTATCTATCTATGTAATGGTGAAGCTACTTAGGTCGCTGTAATCATACTTTCATATTTCTGCAAAATATCTTTATGCGTTGAAAGTCTCTCTTCGATATCATCACGATTCCACCAGTCAATCCAAACGCCTCTATTTCTAAGGCTATCTAAATAGTTAGTTAAGGGCGTAGTTATTTGACTTGATACAGCTAAGAAATAACCATCATAATTATAGGAATCTATAGTATCTCTTATATCTGTAACATCTGATTTACCTACACTTCTATTATATCCCTTACACTGCACAACTATATTTTTCGTTTGATATGGGGATTTGCCGTCTTTCTGGCTTAAGTTTGTAGGCAGATTTAATTCCATTATTAGATCTCTGCCTCCATCGGGTTGATTTAAGGGGGACACTTTTCTCACCCTTAAAACGTTTGGCTCTCTTGAAAGTAAATCTTTAACTAAAGATTCAAATAAATCAGGATCAATTTTGTCATTCCAAGCAAAATTATCTATAGGAAATAATATTTTTGCTTCCGCCTCATGACGTTTCCTTATCCGCTCTTTCTCTCTTCTATATTCATAACTATCACATACTATATCAAAGAAAAGTAAGAAATTACCACTTACAGCTAGTACAATATTTTCAAGGGGTACAAAAAAAATGGGTTCTGAACGATTTGCTTTTAATTTGGAAAATATTTTGGCCGCCTTATCTTTTATTTTATAACTGATTGCGTTTTGAAAGTTATCATGAACGACTAATTCATTTTCAATCCCATCCAGAAATTGAAAGGTTTCATAGTACTCATCTTTTAGAAACAGCATTAGTGCAGCGATACCTTCTGATTTTACTATGCTTATTCCCTTGTCAAAGTTTTTATAGTATTCCCAGGTTGGGTGAAACCTTGTCGCTTGGTTCCAATACTTTCTTTCTCCTATAGCCCTTACAATATTCTTTTTAAGATCAGGGTTGATTTCATCACTATAATCAAAAGGCGGGTTAATTTCTTCAACACACTCTTTACAAGGACAATCAGCGGCCTGCCAAAAAAGATTTTGCCAGGAAAACATAGACCAGATTAAAGATTTAAACTCCTCGACTGTCTTTTCGTTTACATCATTAAGTTTTAACATGTATTAGAAAGGGATGATATATCTTGCGTAGATTTCGAAATCGTTTAGCGATGGAGCTACAGGGTGGGGAACATCAATCAAGACACATGATATCCGCTGATCAACAACTTTAATAAAAGCAGTAAAGATCACGCTTATAATGTCATGTAAGTCCGTTCGTTCGCCATTATATATAGCTGAGTTGGTTCTATGATAGAAATAGAACTTCACATCGCCATTTTTCTTAAATTCTAGATTAAAATAAATCCCGGAAAAATAATTTGACAAAATTGAGATTTCAGATCCCGATTTGTTCGTTATTTGGAAGCCTATTTCTTTTGCAAAATTTTCAATCTCAGAGATAACTGTCGTTCTTTTCAAGAATACCCTTTAATTTTAAATGTTAATCAAGCTTGCTGGAAATACATATATAACACAGCAACTATATCAATAACAAACAATCCTAATGAATAAGGTCGTTTTTTCCCTTTAATCCATATCGTAATCCAACCCTTTGTCTTTGGGCTTTTCAGGCTTCTTCTCTGTATCCGGTTGCCGGGACTGCTCCTGCATGGTTTTATGCTTTTCCGACCAACGGGCAATTTCTTTATCAAGCTCCTGTTCGTACTGTTGTTTGCCGTCCTTAAGACCCTGTACATAGTCTTGAGAACTATCCAGTTTATCAATGACTGTATCGGCTAGTTCGTTGGCGTAACGGCTAAACAGATAGCCATTATTGAAGCCTTTGATGTAATCCTTCGTTGCTTCCATCGTTAAAAAGTGTTTTGTGCGTTTCTATCCAGGTAGGCAAGAATAGAATCCCGGTCGTAGAGGATGATCTTCTTCTGAGGTTGGCTATAACGTATCTGGCCCTCATCCCTAAGTTTTTGCAGTGTTGTTTTGGATCTGATTTTGAGCAATTCCATTGCATCTTCGGTATTTATCCACTTATCCTGCCGGATTTGCTCCTTATCCCGTATCCGCTTGACCACCTCTTCCACCAGTGCATAAAACGCCTTTGTTTCCAGGCAAATAACTTCCATAAGGTATTAGTAAAATCAGGCTAAAAATCTGAAATCCATCAGATAATCAAAAATATGTTGTGATCAGCGAGGAGTAAATCTGACTGTTTAATTATTGAGGATAACCCTTAAGATATTGATAGGCTATCTGCAATAGTACTGCCCCCTGTTTAGGGCCGTATTTTTGGTGGTATTCCGTTTTAAAGGTATCAACAAAGAGTTGCCATTTTTCGCTATAGCGGAATTGAGGTCGGTACCGCATAAGAGATAACATCCAAACGTTATCAGGATAGTATGACTCAATCAGTCGGATATAGCCGCGTATCTTATGTTCATAACCTTCTGGCTTTTCCTCAATCAATCCCTCTATGCATTGTAAGGCAATTTCGGCATGTTCTTTCAGACTAGCATCCAGCAACCGTCTTTCAATCCGGGTAAGGCGTTCTCGTTTAGACAAAGTTAAAAAGGTAAATCGTCTTCATCATCATCCAAATCCCAATCTTTGCAGCTCTCCAGCCTATACTTTGTATGATAATTATGTATTATTTTCATTTGCTCATCAGGAAGGTATGAGGGTGGGTTTTCATTAAAATAGGTATAGAACTGATGATAGGCCATAGTGATGATTTCATCAGATATTTCATAGGCCTCGTGGCTATAATGGGTGTAATTGCCACTGGTAGCATCTTGAAAGCGTTTCCAAGCCTTAGCTGCATCTTCCTTTAATTCTTGGTACGCCTGTTCTTTGTCAATCGTGGTCAAAATCTTGATACTGTTAAGTTATAATGACTATAAGCTAAAAATGTAAAATCTGGAAGACAATCAAAAATCAGCGACACAAAAATTCTATCGTATTAGATTTCTTATTTTTTGAAAATCATGAAGACTATCTTTTCTTTTCGATCGGAGCAAAGAAAAGATAATGCAATAACTTTTCTTTGGTACCTAATTTTGCCATTTACAAGTAACCGCTAAAGTCAAAGTCTCTAGTTCAGAAGCACGATTTCAGTGAATTCTTTGCTGAGAATTTGTTCGTAAGTAAACCATCATCTACCCCTAAACGAAAACCTCTATTTTCTGGAAGGTGCAGAATATGTAACCTCCTACTTTCCAAGAACTTACTATTCCTCGCTAAGCAAATTTTAAGCTCATCCTGTCCAAATATAAACGATCCTTAACGCCTGAACATAACAGGAGTACCATATGAAGCAGGCTGTCGCCTATTATCGGGTATCCACCACGCGGCAGGGGCGCAGTGGCTTGGGACTGGAAGCTCAGCAAAAAGCCGTGCGAGATTACTGTGCGCTTCATGAGTACGCTTTGCTAAAGGAAGTAACGGAAGTCAAATCTACCCGCAAGCGTCGAGTGGGTTTGTTTGAAGGCTTAGACCTATGCCGACGGCATCGGGCTACTTTAATCGTTGCTCGGTTGGATAGGTTGGGGCGAGATGTAGAACAGATTGCGGGGATTGTTAAATCCAAAGTGGATATTATCGTGACCGATAATCCTCATGCGAACCGGTTTACAATTCATATTCTAGCGGCGGTAGCTGAAGAGCAACGGCAACGCATAAGCGAGGCTACGAAAGCAGCTTTACAAGCAGCTAAACAACGAGGGGTAGTGCTTGGCAAACACGGTAAGGTGCTCTCGGTTGTCAACCGAAAAGCTGCTCAGGATTTTGCTCATCAACTCTCACCGGTACTAAGGCGATTGGAACGCCGAGGGATTACCTCCGTTAGGGCGATCTCAAAAGAGCTGAACAGGAAAGGGGTACCGACCTTTCATGAGGGGGGCAAGTGGCATCCCAGCACCGTGCATACATTAATGAATCGATTAAAGTAAGAGAATAAAAAGCAACATATTTTTAAACGTAACCATACAACGATGACTGATTTTGATCACGACCTCCTATTTGATGATGCTGCTGTTTTAGAAAAAACACTAGGCGAAGACTCTCTAAGCCTTACGGCAGTGACTGGTAATTGCGACTGCTCAAATTATACGTCTGTTCAAGATGATGAAAACATTAATACCCCGGAAGGCACCTGAACTTCTGCTTAACCAGATTAATGAGCAGTACGGGTATGTAGTGAATTGTTCGTACCCGAATTCGTTTCGGCTTCTAAACCAGCACCAATATGAGATACTCCAAGCGATCAATAACCGTGACGATCTAGAAGCGCTGTCTCGCCGGTTCGGCTTTTCACCGGAAGGGTTGAAGAAGTTCTTGGTGCTGCTGGCTAAGACCGACATCGTGCGGTTTGACAATGAGTTCAGCGTACCACAGCGACCAGAAGAGCCTAAATCGCTGAATTTTTGGATTCACACTACCGATGCCTGTAATCTCGGATGTAGCTATTGTTATATCTCTACCCTAAATACCCGTAAGGGCATGTCGGACGAAGTGAGGCAACAGCTTCTGTTGAAGCTTACCGAGACCGTAAGAAAAAGAGGTATCAAGCATATCAAGCTTCGTCTGGCCGGTGGCGAGCCTCTCAGTCAGTTCAAGGTTTGGAAGTCTTTTATTCCTGAAGCAAAAGACAGTTTGACGGACTTAGGATGCAAGCTGAATGTAGCGTTTATTACCAATCTCACTATCCTTAGTGAGGATATTCTGAGATTCTCAAAAGAGTATAGCATTGGCTATGGAATCTCGTTGGATGGTGTGAAAGATACACACGATGTCACCCGAACTTTCCGCTCAGGAAGAGGCTCGTTCCGCATAGTAGATACGAATCTGCAAAAGCTATTGGTAGAAAATATTCCAGTCTCGGTCAATACTGTTATCAGCAACAACAATTTGGCTGGACTGCCGGAGCTCACCCAGTATCTTATCGCCTTAGATGTCCCTTTTCGCTACTCCATTGTCAAGGGCGAAGCTATCCAGGCAGACGTGCTGGAACAGTATCTTTTGGAATCCTATGCCATCATGGAAAAGGCGATAGCCTCTGGTTGGCAATTTGCCCAGCGGTATCAGTTCTGCGACCTAAAACCCAATGAACTAGGGTTTCAGACCTGTACCTCCGGCTTTTCCGGTGGGGCCATCTACGTAGATGGTTCGCTAAAGTATTGCCACGTGCATTTTGGACAGGACGATCATCCGGGTTCCTCAATATTCAATGAGGAACTGGATTTAGTAGAGATGATTGAGCAGGGTGAACATTACGAAGAGGAAAAGTCCGAGGATTGCCGGACTTGCCGTTACCGCTCGGTTTGCACGAGTGGATGCCCGGTCTATCGGGTGGATGGGAAAGACCTACAATGCAGCCTTTATCACCGGCTTATCCCCATGTACTATGAACTTCAGGCAAAAGAGCGATTGCACCTTCTGCAAAAACATGGGATGGTGTAGTCCATACACGCATCAATCTCTATTTGGTTAGGATGGTAGGACTTTGGCTCTCGCAATCTCCCTGATGGCTTTGCTTGTCACTATTTATGAGTTACATCTTCAACGGCGGCATAACGAAAAGTCTCTCCAACCCATTGCCCAGATTGCTATAACAGATCGGGGTAAATTATTGTCCGTTCACATTGAAAACAATGGTGTCGGGCCTTTGATTGTCGAGAAGCTGGCCTTTACCAAAGATGGCAAGCACTACACCAATATAGAGGATTGTTTAGACCTCGATCCCCGCTCCTATCAACACATATCGGTGTCAGAATCGGACAAGAAGGTCATTCTGCCTGGCTCTTACGATGAAGTCTTTTCCATGGAATTCGGAGAAGCCGATATGGATAAAGAAATGGATAATGTTCGTAAACAGCTCGCTGTATTTATGCTAAGGATAGATGGTCGGGATATCTATGATAATAAGGTTACAGTGAAGAGAGACTTGCAGTGGTTTATAAGACACAACGCCGCCTAGCTTTTATGAGCTATAGAGTGTTTTATAATCGTCTGTACACTCCATTTATGGATAATAATGGTTGGAAAGCTTGGCACTATATCTTCGCTATGTGTAGTTGGTGCAGGTACCTAGCAAAAGGTTAAATCAGTTCTATATATGCTTTAGCATCTTTATCTGATCTAAATTTCTTTCTTAGTAATTCTTGCTTCTCTAGACTATAGGCTTTCCATCTTCCAGCTCCCCCGTATCTGAAAATCGCATTTCCTTGATAGATACTAATCTCACCCTTTCTACACTTTAATTTAATTGGAAGTCTATTATCATAAGTCATTAAACCAAACAAGTCGTTCTTCGCAACAATGTAACCTATCCCTTCAATATGCTTAATTGAATCATACTGGATCGTCTTTGTAGCTGCTAAGTGCCCGTCACTCTCATAGTATAACTGGATAAGAGTATTTTCCTCATGCCCCTGGACTAAATCGATACTACTAAATGACGATAGGCATTGCTTTGTGATGGGGTCAAATAAGAAATACATTTCCTTATCATTGGCGTATGCCCAAGTTTTATCTTCACTATTTTTTAACTCTCTTATTGTTAATAAACTGTCAGCTTGTCCAAATTTAATATCCACACCATTGATATCTTTAAGCTCGTAAAACGAGCCTTTTTTTACAATGATTCCAATGTCTGAAACTGATATGATAGAATCATAAACAGGAGATATAATTTCCTTCGAACTTAAACCATTAATCCGGTATAAACCTTCATGACCACCCTTGTTTTCAGTTACAAAATAGTGGTATCCAGCAAAAGTGGTGTGAAAAGTAATCCGTGCGTTCCTCGATTCAACAAGTATCCTGAACTTTTCAAGTTCAACTCCAACTATACTACTGACCTGAAATTCAGATTCAACGGTATCTTGTTTCTCATCAATATAAACCGTATCTCGTATATCGTTTGTGATGAAATATCCATGGCTGTAGCTTATTTTAGCATAATCATCAGGCAAAACTCTAGTTTTCTTATAAAATAAACTTTGCCTTCCATTTTGTATACCTATAAAGTGCTTATTGTAAATCACCGTGGAATCAAATTGGGCTTCAAACAGCGTAATAATCTTATTGTTCTCTGCAGTTTGCAGGATGCCCTTTTTAATTTTACCATCCTTAATTTTACTAAATTCCCTTAACTCACCAACCACAGTCAGTCCTTCGTCGAAGATATCATTCCCTTTAATAGTCGCATTTTTTTCTTCTGTTGCTACGGAATCTCTGACTACCAAACTTGACTTGGCATTAGAGACAGATTTTTTTACATCTGAATCTTCAGGCAAATTATTTCGAGTAGAAGATGGAAGAGGTGTCGTAGGACTTGATAAACTTACTGCACTTACATTTCCAGTTTGAGTTAGTGAATCGGGCGAAGATTCCTGCTGAACATTGTAATTTTGAGAAGCGATAATCTGTGAATGGAGGCGTTTTTGTAAATCTTTTCTATTATCCCCAAGAAACTTACCTACCAGTTCATCAGCTTTTCTAAAGTTGTCAATCGCTTCATCATGTTCTCCAAGTTGACTGTGGATACAACCTATAAAATAGAAAGATAACAATCTAACATCTATGAATTCTGTTTCATCCTTTGTGATTGTTAATAGGCTGTCGAAAATTTCCTTAGCTTTATTGGTGTCACCTATGCAATATTGTAAAATAGCATTTAAGTAATTATTTATATACCTAGCCTGCTTGTCAATCCGTGCATTGATTGCATCTGGTAAATTAGGTCGCTGGCGTAATAAATGGGGTTTACTAGCTCCCAATGTATCAAAGTCAATACTAGGTAACCCAGAAACATCAACGGTAGTATTGTAAAATATACCTTCTGTCTCCACCTCTACTGAAACCCATGCTGGTCGTATTCCAAGGGGTAAAAATTTGAATATGATAGCTTCGTATTCATTATAAATATGAGTACTGGTAGTATCATTTTCAGTCATGAAGTCAGTTAGCTTAAATAGATTATTGGCGGATTCAATCACCCCTGGAGCTGATTCAGACTGTTTAAATACGACTGCTTGTTTATATTTCTTAAAAGAAAATTTATCCAATAATTCCAACCACATACTTTCGTGTTTTGCATATAGATGAATGGGAAGATAGATTATTAATAATACAAACACAGCTAGTGCTATCCTTCGAGTACCATCATCATATTCAGGCTCTTTTACTTCTTCTTCAAGAAGTTCACTTTCATCCTCACGAGAATCTTCAATAAAAGAGGTTTCAAAGTCGTCTCTTATTTTTACTTGACTACGCTCTCCATCCAAAACGCTATCAGAACTGAAATCACTACCTGAACTTTTTTTACGTTTACTGGTGAATAAGTGATAACTTAGTATTATTCCAGCAATAATATATAGAAAGGGAGGTCCACTAAGAATTAAGTTCCCTAATGAAATGACAAAGCTAATTACGAAATGGATCGGATTAAGGGCTTCTATTTTTTTTCTCAACGATGAACCCTTATCATCATGATCATGTGGTATATTATTTTTCATATCACCAGTAATACTTATAATGAATAAAAAATAAACTGGTTGACTGAGCAAAGAGGGTATTAGTCCTAGTCTCTACGCAGATTAGCAAGAAAAAGTTTCTTTTGCTTTTTTTGGTTGAGTGTGCCTACCTCATACTTAGGGTCAGTGTAAATTCAGTAATTGGTCAGTTGCCCAAATTCTCCACTTTTTGCTAATCTAATTTATCAGTTAGAGGTCAATAACTTAAAATTTCTTAGCAACTTTAATGGTTAACTATTAATTCATTATCAGCTCATCATACTCATCAATCACACTGTTCTCAAAAGAGTCTAGGTAGGTTTGTGTGATCTCTTCCGTAGCATGTCCCATACTTTCCTGAATAACGGCTGTAGGTACCCCTTTCCGCTTGCCGGTTGTGGCGTAGGTATGTCGAGCCGTATAGATGGTAAAGGGCGTAATATCACACAGTGCTGCTATTACCTTAAGTCGTTTGTTCAGACGCTTGCGTCGGTCACGTATAATATCGGCATAGCGCTCTGGTGGATCAGTTGGTTTCAAGATAGGAAAGATAAAATCATCTTGATCAGCATTTTCGCCAATATACAATAGTAATAATTCTTTTAAGGCCGGGCTGATCTTGATACTAAACGGCTTGCCAGTCTTTTGGCGCACGTAGTGTATCCGCTCAAAATCCACGTGAATGTTAGAAACTTTCAGTAAGGCCATATCCATCCAGTTCATCCCGCGCATAAAGAAGCTAGCCATGAACATATTCCGGGC
>ERZ1740058.660-NODE-660-length-23405-cov-7.215032_pt1 | contig 23405 bp, 13 predicted proteins | sample MGYA00581745_ERZ1740058 | MGnify/ENA primary metagenome ERZ1740058 (study PRJEB43018, sample SAMN04849742) | marine metagenome | isolation source: floating plastic debris | place: Pacific Ocean | collected 2008-08-30 | study: EMG produced TPA metagenomics assembly... | reverse complement strand
GTCGCCGCCTCAAGCTCAGCCCCCTCAGCCGCTCTGCGCACCGAGCTAAAGCCGCCATTGTTTGCCAGCGAAAGCGTTCCACTAAAAACACCTGTGCCAGCAGGCGTGACGCTAAACGTGCCTTGAGAAATGCCACCCATCACGTTGTCATCAACCGTTCGCCACCGCTCGGCTTCAGCTGGCGTCTCAAAATCTGCAATCAGCACTGATGACTCGTTCTTCACTGACTTACTGACCTCCTGCTGCTGAGACTTATCTGCTGCTGACCGTTGAGGCGCACTCGCAGCGGTGCCGACCCACCAGATCGCTGCCACCATACATAGAAGGCTAAAGATTTTTAGTGCAAGCTTCATTCTGAGGGCCCATATCTTACGGTTCTAATGACGAGAGATTCAAACCATCCATCGACTTGAAGAAGCTGAGTAGTTGACGTTTAATCGCCTGGACGCCACCTTCCACGTTGGATTCTACATTGAGTGGCAGCACCGGATCATGTAGCGACAGACGCAGAAGAAACCAGCCGTCTTCCGCGGCATTTGAGCAGGCGACTCGAATGCCTTCGTAGTTGTTAGGAACAGCTTGCCAACCGGGCTGTGAGTCTACATAGGTTTGCAGCTGTTGAATCACGAAATTGCCGTGTGTCTGAAAGTCTTCAGTCAAAATTTTCAGCCGATACTCCTGACTTTCCTGTGGTTCTTTGAGATCAGCAATCAAATCAGTGATGACCTTACCCGACTGACGAGCAAGTGCCAGCTCTACTAGCAGCTTACTCACTAAATAAGCCCCATCGTCTAAAAAGTAATTCTCCTTCATCGCGCCGTGGCCAGAGGTCTCAATCGCCAGCCATGACGCCTGCCCAGCGTCATTCAGTCGCACCGCTTCATTGATCACATTTTTATAGCCTCGCCTAAACCGATGATGAACGCCGCCCTGACCCGCAATAAAGTCCGCGAGGCCATCAGAAGTAATCGAATCGGTGACAATAGTAGAGCCGGGATGCTCACGCAAAACGACCGCTGAAATGAGAGCAATCAGACGATTTCGATTAAGCTCATTGCCCTTGGAGTCTACAGCAGCGGACCTGTCAACATCGGTATCAAAAATAATGCCAAAGTCAGCACCATTGTCTAACACTGCCTGACGAATCGCTTTCATAGCGTCCTCGTTCTCGGGGTTAGGAATGTGGTTGGGAAAGTTACCGTCGGGCTCTAAAAACTGGCTGCCGCTGGTATCTGCGCCCAACGGTTTCAGCACTTTGTCCGTGTAGAATCCACCGGCTCCGTTACCGGCATCCACAACAATGTGCAAGCCTTTTAGCGGCTGTTCGTAATCGTCTAGATGGTTCACTGACTGCCGAATCTGTTGCACCAGTCCGTCCGAATAAACAGAGATAAAGTCCTTTGCTGAAAACTCTCCTTGAGCCGCCGCTGTGAGGAACTCATCTTCGTAAGCAAGCTTCAGAATCTGGGCGATATCTGGTTTGTTGAGCCCGCCTTGCGCCGTAAAAAACTTTAGCCCGTTGCGGTTAAACGGCAGGTGGCTAGCGGTAAGCATGATGGCACCGTCACAGCTGTAGCCGGGGGTGACGGTACTCATAAACATGGCTGGAGTGGATGCGATCGCAAAATCATAAACGCTCGCCCCAATCGATCTCATCCCCTCTGCTAGCCCACTCATTAGAGCTGGGCCTGACAGACGACTATCACGCCCGACCGAAACCACAAGGTCACTAGCGGCTTTATCTAACGTTTTCGCTAGCCAAGTGACAAATGCCTGACCCAGCTTGTAAGCAACCTCAGGTGTCAAATTTACAGATTCTCCGGCGACCCCTTCTAGCGCAACACCACGAATATCTGAGCCATTTTGTAAACGCTGCCAAGTTTGTATATCTGTCGCCATGAAAGCTTCCATTGTCCTCGCAGTATTCTTGCAGTGTGTCGTTATGCAGTATGTCCCTATACTGGCTTAGGGTAGCTCGCTCAGTTTTATAGACTGAAAAACATACGAATTTTTCTAGGTTCTTAGGGCGATTGTGATGTGCTCACTGCTGGATTTACGCGGCCTGCAATCGGGTCTCTGTTAAATTGAGTAGGATACAAGTCAACACAGGCCTTGCCCAAACCGCTTTTGCGTCGGTGATGATTTACTGTCTAAACCCCTCGTGTCCTCATCCTCCAAACCCTGTTGGCAACGTGCACTGTCAGTATTGCGGCGTGCCGATTGCGCTGCGAAACCGGTTTAAAGCGCTGAATTTGCTAGGTCAAGGGGGATTTGGCAAAACCTATCTGGCCCAAGATCTCGATAATCGAAATAAGCCTTGCGTCATCAAAAGGCTGACCTATGAAGGGGCTGACGACTACGCAACCGAAAAGGCCCGGCAGCTGTTTGAACAAGAGGCCGAACGACTAGACCAGCTTGTGCATCCGCAAATACCTCGGCTGCTGGCCTACTTTCAAGAAGGGAGCTATCTGTATCTGGTTCAAGAGGTGATTGAGGGGCAAACGCTTCACGCGGAGCTACAGTCTCAGGGGCTTTTTACCGAAGCCAAAATTAGAGCCGTGCTTCAAGGCTTGCTACCGGTGCTTAGCTTTGTTCATGGCCGCAGCGTCATTCATCGCGACATTAAACCAGACAACATTATGCGGCGGCGCAACGGCGAGCTGATTTTGATTGACTTTGGGGTCGCTAAGTTTCTAGAAGAATCTGGCTTCACGCAATCTACCACCACAATCGGGACGCCTGGATATGCCGCGCCTGAGCAGATTCAAGGGCGCGTTAAGCCCGCTAGCGACTTGTTTGCACTCGGCGCAACCTGCTTCCAGCTTATGAGCCAGTGCTTCGATACTGACAGGGCGTCTACCGTAGGCTATGGCTGGGTAAGAAAGTGGAAAACTTACGTACCAGAGCCAATTAGCGACGACCTAGCCGCCATTTTGACCCGGATGATAGAGGTAGACGACCGCCTGCGCTACACCACAGCGGCAGACGTTCTAAACGACCTCAATGCAGTAGGAATAGGCACTAGACCCAGCTTCGCGCCAAAGGCAGCAGCATCGCAGCTACCAACCGTTGCCGTTGCGCCTGCTAGTCCACAGGCCTTATCAGGTGCTCAGACGTCAGAATCGCAAACTTCAGGCACTCAGACGTCATCCCAGGGCTCAAGCGCCAAGGAATCAAACGCGAATCCCGCACCCGCCAACACACCCAGCGCTGTCAGCGGCACGCCAAATCCTGCCGCGGCTCAGGCCGTAAGACCGTTAGGATCAGTCGCCGGGCCGCCTGCATCAAATCCTCCGCCTCAGGGCTCGTCTCAGGGCTCGTCTCAGGGTTCTGCCCCGACAGCGCTTTCTACGAAGAACTCAGCGCAAACACCGTCAGCGCCAGTACCCTCAACGCCAGCCTCAAAGGGACCAGCCGGACCGTTAAAAAAAGTACCTGTGAGTCTAGGGTTTTGGCTGCGCTATGGCTTTTTTAGCTACGCCGGACATTCTCTAGGGTTTTTAGCAGCGGCAGTTGTGACCTTGCTATATGTCGTATCGACTCACCACAACGTGAGTAATATCTCGTCTGCTGATCTGGGGGCTGTGCTCAGGCTGCTGGGATGGATGCACTGGCCCGTAGCAGGTTTTTTTGTGGGGTTGGCGCAGTGGCTGGTTGTCAGAAAGTGGCTTCCACGGGCAATGTGGTGGCTACCGGCGACGGTGGCAGGTTTTTGGGCGATCGCCATGGCGATCGCTATCGGATATGCCGATGCTTTTAGCGGTATTCTGGTGGGGATGTTTGTCGGGTTGCCACAGTGGGCTGCTATGCGACAGCAAGCACCGCGCGCAGGCTGGTGGGTGCTGTGGAGCATGATATTTACAGCTGCGCTATGTCAGGCTTTGTCAACTGGGCTTTTTAGCGTGTTGGCTTGGATGGCGCTAGTACCACTGCTAGATGGACTGTTTTTATCGTGGATATTACGTCAGCAGGTGAGTGAAGGGGATAGGGGATAGGGAGCTTGGAATGTTGTTTAGCTGCCGTTTCCCAACGTCGTTTTTGCAGATTTTTTAGCAGGAGAAGTGGGTGCTCAAACTGATGGCGCAGGCTGCAATTGGGCTAGCTAGTAAGCTAGTCAATGGACCAGTGGGCTGCTCAGTGGGTGGACTATTCAACTGGCTACCAGTAGAAGGTTTTTTGAGCGTTGCCAGCAATCGCAGCGTTTTGAGTCTGGGCAGTGTGGGCAGCTTGCTCAGCATTGGTAGTGCAGGCAGCATTTTGAGCATTTGTAGCGCTGGCAGCATTTTAAGCATTGGCAGCGCTGGTAGCATTTTGAGCTTTATGAGTGCGGGCAGTGTGCTGTCGGCGCTGAGTATCAGCAGTCGATTGAGCTTTATGCAAAACCGGGCCGTCCGCAATCGGGTGCGATCGCTCAAACTAGAGGAGACAGGCAAACAACTCTAAAGCCAATGTCGTCCGTTCTGTTGTGGAAAGGATAGGTTAGCCGATAGGCGGACCGACAGTTAGAAGGCAAATAGAACCAAGATCCCCCGCGCAAAGACTTCTTTTGCCCTGAGAGCCTTTGAATATTGCGTTTAGAAGAGTTTCTGGCCTCAAACGCCTGCCAGCCGTCTAGACACCACTCCCAAACGTTGCCGTGCATATCGTACAGACCAAAAGCATTAGGAGAGAAACTACCCACCTCGGTTGTCTGCTGCCGGTACAGTCCCTTTGGGCCAGCGCTGTAGGTATAGTTACCGTTGTAGTTGGCAAGGTCTGGGGTAAGGGTCTCACCAAAGTGAAAAGGCGTTGTGGTCCCGGCGCGGCAAGCATATTCCCACTGAGCGTTGCTAGGCAGGCGATAGTCTCGTCCGGTTTGAGCAGAGAGCTTATGGCAAAACTCTGCGGCGTGTGTCCAAAAAATATTCTCAATCGGCTGTAGAGGCTTTTTAATCTGGCTAGCCGGGGCGGGCGTAGCTTTACCAGCGATGGCTTTAGGGCCCATAATAGCTTTCCACTGAGCCTGCGTGACCGTGCACTGCCCTATCCAAAAGCCCGACAGGGAGACTTCTCTGCTCGGAAATTCATCATCGCTCGCCTCTTTTTCGCCTTTAGCAGCGCCCATCACAAACTCTCCCCCGGGAATATGCACCATTGTCATCTGGGTGCGCGGGTCTAGTGCTTCGCAGAAAGTTGTTGCTTCGCCGTGAATCTGTTCAACAACTTGACCGTATGCGTTCACCCGTACGGTCTCAAACGGGACAGATTTGTACGACAGCGGCTGAAGCGACGGCTGGGCAAGCCTTAGATTCACCTTTGCAGGTCGGACCCAGCGCTTTGCATTGGCAGGCACGTTCTCCAACGAAATTGGCTCTGGTGAGATAGACTCTGGCGAGATAGATATAGATTCTGATGCAACTGAGTGAGCGCTGTCTAGAGTTTGATTCGTACTTTGATTCGTGCTTTGGGGCTCTTTAGGCCGGTTTCCCAGCACCAGCTTTTCTATATTGCGAACATCTTCATCGCGCAAGCTCAGCAAGCGCTGCAAATCTTTCAAATCTTGAATCGCAACATCATGCAGCGGATAGGAAAACGTCTTTTCAGCTTCCAAAGCTTTGGTATACAACGCTAAATGCTTTTGTCTTTCCCGGTAGGGCTGCAAAATCTCATTCTCTATCGCCTTTGCCTGCTCTGTTGATAAGCTTAGCCGCTGCTGCCACTGAGCAAGTACGGCGTGACCCGCGGGTCCAATCATGCCGTTGCGAATTTTGTTTTGGACCTGTTTTCGATAGCGCTGTTCATTATCTAGCTGTACGCTGGCAATCACAATGTTGTAGCCTTGCTGTCCGTTAAAGATAGCTGGCTCCATCGCTGGCGCGGCGACCTCTACCTGCGCTTTGACATACTCATGCAGATTTTGAGCAGAAATAAAGTCTTGACCATCAGGCGCAGCGCCTCCTGTTTTTAGACCTTCTACCAGGTATCGCGTATAGACAGACAGCGGTTCTCCTTTTTGTTCTAGGGCGTAGCGAGCTGAGGTAGAAGAGGTGAGAATGCACCAGCCTTTTCCGCCTAGCTGAGCTTCAATATCTACGCTGTCGTCGCTCATGGTTAAGAAACCATCGGCAAAGGCCGCGCCAAAACAACAGTCAAGGATAACAACTTTGCGGGCGGCCATACAGTTGCTAAGCTCTCTTTTGAGAAAGTGCGCTTCTACAGCGGTACCCGCATTTGGCCGACCGTTCGAGAATAGTTCGGTTTGGGTGGTGGTGAGGTAAAAGTCACCGGTCATATCTTTAAGACCATGTCCGGTGAAATAGAACAGAACAAGGTCTTTTTTGGTGAGGTTAGCAAAGACTTCGCTGATGCGCGATCGCATGTCTCCTACGTGAGGGTTTATCAGCGTAATCACCTCATCAAAACCACCAATCTCTGGACAATCTAGGACAGCAGACAAAGCCGCTACCCCATTTAAGGGACAGTGGAGCGATGATAGGCCAACGCCGTAGTCGCCGACGCCTATCAATAATGCAATTTTTCTAGCCATTGGTCGACGGTGCGATGATCAGGTGCAGTAAGCACGTGGAAATCAGATGTGACGATTTACGAGCGAACTTACTTGGCCACTTTCATCCGCTGTGCGGCCTCCACCAGTTTGTCAATCACCTGGATATAGTCATCGGGATGAACATTTTTGGCGTCAATCTTTTGAGATTGACCATCGACTTCTATGGTCAGTTCCATTGGCTGGTCTCTGAGGCGATCAAAGACTTCACCGGCCGCCTGGCGTAGCGCGCTGCCCGGAATTTCTGCGGTAAGCACGCTCCACAACCACTGAGCGCCCATCGCACCTTCTGGCATCTGGGTATCAGCGACCCGATCCACAGCATCAATAGCATCTACCGATCGCAGCTCGCGAAACAGCGTTTGCGTTTGGGCTTCTTGTTGATTATCTGGAAGGGCGCTGTTCGCCGCACGCCAGTCAATCGTCAACGAAACTGTATCCATCATGACTTCTCTTTTGTTATGCAAATTCACCATGATCCAATTTTCTGTTATTTCATAATCAACTGCCGGAGAATTGAATCAGCTTCGTTAAATATTTATCCCAAATAAAAAGGATTTGATACGTCAAGAACGCATCAATACCGCCACACCTCTCTACACACATGCATTACAGACATTATGAAGCGATATTGATTTGATAAGCTCAATCAAAGAAAAACACGGAAGATTTCAGGCAACAAGCTGTTGCAAATATCACAACAGCTACTGTGCAGGGTCATACCCCTCACAGGCAGAAACGCTTATAGTTCAGTAAATGTACGTGTTTAGGAACAGTTTTTAAATAGGGATAGGAGAGAGTTTCTGCGGATATTTTTACGGTTTTCGGAATTTAACCGGAATTTGGTCGGGTTTAAGTTCTAGTGCAACAACTGATTGATAAATCGCTTGATAAAACCACGTTCTGAATTTGATGGCTTCTTGCATAGCAAGATAGGTTGCCGCCATACTGAGAAGACTACATACGGCGTAAGACCAAGCCTGAGGCGCTGAGAATATTTTGAGGCAAAAGACAAAGGCAAAAGCTAATAAGCCCAAGCTAATGCCCCGCAGCATGATGTGAGTAACGCGTCTCAAATCGAATATAAGCCTTAGCTTATAGAGGCAGGTCTAAAGCTAAGGCTTATTGCTAAGGCTTATTCAGGTCAGTATTTATGGCGCTAAGAAGGTACCAAGACAGAGCAAAACTTAAGGCAGTTCGGTAGTGCCCATCAGGTAGCGATCGCACTCCCGCGCAACCCCTCTCCCTTCGTTAATCGCCCACACAACCAAACTCTGCCCACGACGACAGTCACCCGCAGCAAATACGCCTGGCTTGTTCGTTGTATAGTCTTCATGCTCAGCTTTTACATTGCTGCGCTCAGTTTTCTCTAAACCCAAAGCATCTAATAAAGGAGACTCAGGCCCTAAGAATCCCATCGCTAGCAATACTTGCTGCGCCGGCATTCTAATTTCTGTTCCCGGTACGTGAGTGGGGGTAAAGCGACCATTTCCACCCCGCTCCCACTTCACCTCTACGGTATGGACAGCGGCAACATTGCCATTGCCATCGTCCTCAAACTTTGTAGCCGTTCTGACATAGCCCCGAGGGTCCTCGCCAAAGAGCGCTTTCGCCTCTTCCTGACCATAGTCCAAGCGATAGATTTTTGGCCATTCGGGCCAAGGATTATTCGCCGCGCGCACTTCAGGCGGTTTTGGCATAATCTCTAGCTGATTAATGCTCTTGCAGCCATGACGAATAGAAGTGCCCACACAGTCTGTACCCGTATCGCCACCGCCAATAATCACAACATCTTTTCCTGCCGCAGAGATATAGTCATCACCTGGCTGGCCATCTAAAACTGCCTGGGTATTAGCCGTCAGAAACTCCATTGCAAAGTTAATGCCATGGAGTTCTCTGCCTTCAATCGGCAAATCTCTAGGGCGAGTGGAACCCGTGCAAAGAATAACAGAATCGAAGTCATTCAACAGCTTTTCAGCGGGCAGGTCTCTGCCTACTTCAGTGTTACAAACGAAGGTAATGCCCTCCGCTTCTAAAATATCCAGCCGCCGCCGCACAATGTCTTGCTTGTCGAGCTTCATATTAGGGATACCGTAGGTCAGCAGTCCCCCCGGGCGATCGGCACGTTCATAAACAGTGACCGTATGACCAGCCTTGTTGAGCTGATCGGCAGCAGCTAGACCCGCCGGGCCAGAGCCGACAATCGCCACTTTTTTACCCGTGCGCTTACTGGGCGGACGCGGCACGATCCAGCCCTGTTCCCAGCCCTTTTCGATAATTGAATATTCAATATTCTTGATCGTAACTGGTGGATTGGTCAGACCAAGCACACAAGAGCCTTCACAGGGCGCGGGACAGACGCGACCGGTGAATTCAGGGAAATTGTTGGTCTTGTGCAGGCGATCTAACGCCTCTTGCCAAAGCCCCCGGTAAATCAAATCATTCCACTCAGGAATCAGGTTGTTGATAGGGCAACCGCTGGCCATACCACTGATCATTTCACCCGTGTGGCAGAAGGGCGTACCGCAGTCCATGCAGCGAGCGCCCTGGTTTTGCAGCGCCTGATCGGGCATAGGCTGATGAAACTCTTTCCAATTACGAATGCGATCTTCTGGAGAGGTTTCGGTAGGTGCTTCGCGCAAGTGTTCGATGAAGCCGGTTGGTTTTCCCATAGTGATGTTGTTTTGCTATGTCGTTTGAAGTGAGGAGTCGTTGTTATGTAGTCTGTGGATTTTTGGCTACGCTTCGAGAAAATTAGCTGCCACTGACCCTTGCGAGATCACGAGCATTTTCTTCAAAGGCGGCAGACATCGCTTCGTCGTTACTAAGGCCAGCATCTAATGCTTTTTGAATGTGCTGTAAAACACGCTTGTAGTCGCGAGGCATCACTTTTACAAACTTGGGAACTGTAGCTTCCCAGTCTTCTAACAGAGACTTGGCCTTGTGGCTGTAGGTGTAGTTCGCATGGCGTTGAATAATATCTCGCAGCGCCTGCTTTTCATCAGCGGTTTCAACCCGCTCTAGGCCAACCATCTCTGTGTTGCATCGGCTTGCAAAGTCGCCAGCTTCATCTAGCACATAGGCGACGCCGCCGCTCATACCGGCTGCGAAGTTACGGCCCGTGCGGCCCAATATGACAGCCTTACCGCCCGTCATGTATTCACAGCCATGGTCACCCACGCCTTCAACAACCGCCTCCGCGCCAGAATTACGAACACAGAAGCGTTCGCCAGCCTGACCGTTAATGTAGGCCTCTCCATTGGTCGCCCCGTATAGCGCAACGTTACCGGCCACGATGTTGTCGGCAGCCACTAAAGAAGAATTTTCGGGCGGATAAACAATCAGCTTGCCACCGCTGAGGCCCTTACCGAGGTAGTCGTTAGCGTCTCCTTCTAGCCTGAGCGTCATTCCCTTCGGAACAAAGGCACCAACGCTCTGCCCAGCAGTGCCCTGGAAGTGAAGCCGCACGGTATCTTCAGGCAGACCTTCCCAGTGCTTTTTGGTAATCTCATTGCCGACGATGGTACCGACTACCCGGTTGATATTGGTAATTGGCAGGGTTGCTTCTACCTCTTCACCGTTCTCAATAGCAGGCTGACAGATGTCCAATAGTTTAGTGATGTCGAGCGATTTGTCTAGACCGTGATCTTGAGTTTCGGTGCAGTAGCGGCCCACTTCTGGGCCCACTTCTGGCTTGTGCAGCAAAGGAGAGAGATCGATGCCCTTGGCTTTCCAGTGGTCGATGGCTTTTTTCGGCGCGAGCATTTCTGTTCTGCCCACCATTTCATCTAGCGTACGGAAGCCCAGCTCTGCCATAATTTCACGCGTTTCTTGGGCGATGAATTTCATGAAGTTCACGGCGTAGGCAGGATCGCCGTTGAACTTGCTGCGCAGATCTGGGTTTTGGGTGGCGACGCCAACCGGGCAGGTGTTGAGATGGCAGACGCGCATCATAATGCAGCCTAAGGTAACCAAAGGAGCGGTGCTAAAGCCAAATTCTTCAGCGCCAAGGAGAGCTGCGATCGCCACATCTCTTCCTGTCTTCATCTGCCCATCTGTCTCAATCACAATCCGACTGCGCAAATTGTTGAGTACCAGGGTCTGATGCGTTTCGGCTAGGCCCAGTTCCCAGGGCAAACCCGCATGCTTAATAGAGGTTTGCGGCGAAGCGCCGGTACCGCCATCAAAGCCAGAGATCAGAACCACATCTGCATGCGCTTTAGCCACGCCAGCGGCAATCGTGCCTACCCCAACTTCAGACACCAGCTTTACGCTCACCCTAGCCGCCCGGTTTGCATTCTTCAGATCGTGAATCAGCTCAGCGAGGTCTTCAATAGAGTAAATGTCGTGGTGGGGTGGCGGCGAAATTAGCCCCACGCCCGGCGTAGAGTTTCGCACCTTGGCAATCCACGGGTACACCTTGCGACCCGGCAGCTGACCACCTTCTCCTGGCTTGGCTCCCTGCGCCATTTTGATCTGAATCTCTTTGGCCTGAGAAAGGTATAAGCTGCTGACGCCGAATCGCCCGGAAGCCACCTGCTTAATCGCACTGTTTTTAGAGTCGCCCTGCTCGTTCGTCCAGGTATAGCGAGCCGGGTCTTCGCCGCCTTCACCCGTGTTGGAGCGGCCACCGATTCTGTTCATTGCGATCGCCAGCGTTTCATGCGCTTCTTGAGAAATGGAGCCATAGCTCATCGCGCCAGTCTTAAAGCGCTTCATAATCGCTTCAATCGGCTCTACTGCCTCAATCGGAATCGGTTCACCAGGCACAAATTCCAACAGATCGCGCAGTCGAAAGAACTGTTTGCCCTGCTCATTCACCAGCTTGGAGTAGGTCTTGAATTTGTCGTAGTTGCCGTCACGAGTCGCTTGCTGCAATAGGTGAATGCTTTGCGGGCTGAGCAAATGCGCTTCGCCATCCTTTCTCCACTGATACTCACCGCCGACATCTAGCGTGGCCGCATTGTGGCTACCCGTCGCCACGCGATCGGGGAATGCATGACGGTGGCGCTGAACAGCTTCTTGGGCCAGCACGTCTAAACCGACGCCCTGAATACGTGAAGCGGTCCAAGTAAAGTACTTGCCAATAACAGAGTCATTTAGGCCAATCGCTTCAAAAATCTGCGCCCCTCGGTAGCTTTGCAGCGTGGAGATACCAATCTTAGAAGCAACTTTCACCACGCCCTTTGTTGCCGCTTTGATGTAGTTCTTGCAGGCATCTTTGAAGTCAACATCGCGCAGCAAATTCTCATCGATCATCCGCTGGAAAGTTTCAAAGGCCATATAGGGATTGATCGCACCGCAGCCGTAGCCCAAGAGCACTGCAAAGTGATGCACTTCGCGCGGCTCGCCAGATTCCAACACAATGCCCACCCGGGTGCGAGTTCCATTGCGAATGAGATGGTGATGCAAACCGGCAACCGCTAGCAGTGCAGGAATCGGCGCTCTGTTTTGAGCAATATCGCGATCGGAGAGAATCAACAGTTCATGACCAGCCGCAATCTCTTCATCGGCCTTCATGCAAAGCGCTTCCATAGCACCGGCCAACCCGGCCTCGCCCGCATCCGGGTCAAACAAAATCGGCAGCACCGCCGTTTTGAACTGGGTATTGTGCTTGATTTTGGCAAGCTCTGCATTCGTGATAAACGGCGTATCTAGCTGTAGCAGGTGGCAGCTGTCGGGCGTTGGCTCTAGAAGGTTCTTCTCAGCGCCGATGGTGGTTTTGGCCGAGGTAATAATTGCCTCGCGAATAGAGTCAATCGGGGGATTGGTCACCTGAGCAAACAGCTGTTGGAAATAGTTGTACAGCAGCTTAGGGCGCATAGAAAGCACTGGCAAAGGCGTGTCTGTTCCCATCGCGCCAATCGCTTCTACGCCGTTTTTGCCCATGGGCGACAGCAGCATGCGCAGCTCTTCAAAGGTATAGCCAAAGGCCATTTGACGCTTAGTTACCGCAGCCGGGCTCGTATCTACCGCGGGCTCAACGGCATCAGCGGGGGCCTGCAAAGTTTCGAGCGTCACCAGATTCTCATCTAGCCACTGTTGGTAGGGCTCAGTGGCCGCAATCTGTTGTTTAATTTCGCTATCAGAGACAATACGCCCGGCTTTAGTATCAACTAAGAACATTTTTCCGGGCTCCAGCCGACCTTTTTTCACCACGTCTTCAGGTGGCACAGGCAGCACGCCAGCCTCAGAAGCCATAATTACCCGGTCATCTTTGGTAACGTAATAGCGCCCAGGACGCAGGCCATTGCGATCGAGCACCGCGCCCATCTGAATGCCATCGGTAAAGGCAATCGAAGCAGGACCGTCCCACGGCTCAATCAAGCAAGAGTGATACTCATAAAACGCTTTCTTCTCAGCGTCCATAGTCTTATGACCAGACCAAGGCTCGGGCACCATCATCATGAGTGAGTGGGGGAGCGATCGCCCACTGAGTGCCAGCAGTTCGAGCGTGTTGTCAAAAATTGTGGAGTCGCTGCCGTTAATGTTAATCAGCGGCTTAGCTTTCTCTAGGTCTTCACCAAATAGCTCAGACTCAAACATGCTCTGACGAGCGGTCATCCAGTTGATGTTGCCACGCAGCGTATTGATTTCGCCGTTGTGAGCGATGTAGCGATAGGGATGCGCCCGCTCCCAGCTAGGAAACGTGTTGGTACTAAAGCGAGAGTGCACCAGTGAAAGCGCACTTTCCATATCCGGATCGCCCAGGTCCAAGTAATACTTACCGACTTGAACCGGCATTAGCATGCCTTTGTACACAATGGTGCGACATGAAACGCTAGAGACATACCAGTAACTATCGACTTCGACGATGACACGATGCGCTAACTTACGAACTAAATACAGCTTGCGCTCTAGGGCCAGCTCGTCTGCTTCTACAAGCAAGCTGCCGCGACCAATAAATGCTTGCTGTATGAAAGGCTCGCTGTCTTTTGCCGTTGGGCCAAGAGAGGAATTATCTGTCGGCACGTCTCGCCAACCCAAAACTTTTACCCCTGCCTCAGCAGCCACCTGCTCAAAGCGTTTGCGACCCTCAGCGCGAACGGCCGCATCGGGGCTCGCATAAATCATCGCTACGCCGTACTGGCCTGCCGCTGGCAAATCAATTCCTTCCGCCTTGGCAACCTTGACCATAAACCGATGGGGCATCTGCATCAGAATACCCGCACCATCGCCCGTGTTGGGTTCAGCGCCTACCGCGCCTCTGTGATCTAGATTCAGCAAAATGGTCAGGCCCTGCTGCACAATATCGTGAGAGGCCTTGCCCTTCATCTGCACAACAAAGCCGACGCCACAAGCATCGTGTTCATGCTGTGGATCGTAAAGACCTTGCTGAGTGGGACCACTGGGCTTCTGGCCGTTTAGACCTTTTGACAAGCGATTCCTGAGGCTATTTACAGGTTGGTCGGAAGGAGCCATCACAAATAACCGAGGAAAAGAATACTTCAAAGCAAATCTAAGTCAGCAGATGCTTGCAGTCGTCATCCATACAAAAGTGAAATATCCACTGCGTAAAGAATAATGATCGCAAAGACACCTCATGAGCTGAGCCTCAAGCGCTCAAACGGACTGGTTTGATATCGACAAAGAGGGATATTTATTGTCTATCAATTACGAGTAAAAGAATAAATGCCTTAATAAAATCCACAGATGGCTTAACAAAACCATCTTCTTTGTAACGAAACATATCCGTAGTCAACGCACTCAATTGTCTGCTTTTGCAAACATTACGAGTATTCCCTCGCCCTCTGCTGGCGTCAAAATAAGTATCAAAATATTCCGTATTGCCCGAAAAAAGCTGCGTATTTTCCGCCAAAGGACTTTCTTTTCAAGAGATTGACTATTTTTCACTTTTCCTGTAGAGGGCTCGCCTGATTTTCTTTTGCTTGTTTTTTCTAGAGCTTGCTTTTTCTAGAGCACGGCAGCTCCCTACAAACTAAACAGCCTCAGCAAACACCCCTGCCTAAACGGCTAAGAACCTTTGAATCACGTCGCTGTTAAGCTGACTGGCCTCACCTGAATCAACAATGCCACCTTTTTGCATGGCGTAGTAGTAGTCGGCCTGCTGAGCAAAGTGCAGGTGCTGCTCTACTAGTAGCACTGACATGCCGCTAGTTTCTACGATTTGCCTGACGGCGTTTTCAATGTCAAGAATGATCGAAGGTTGAATGCCCTCGGTGGGCTCGTCGAGGACAAGCAGCTGAGGGCGGCTCATAATGGCGCGGGCGATCGCAAGCTGCTGCTGCTGACCGCCACTTAGATCGCCACCCATCCGAGAAAGCATTTGCTTTAGCACGGGGAACAGCTGCAAAATGTCTTCGGGGACGTCTGCATTTAGCGGATTCCCCTTTTGATTGGCCTTGGCCTCTAGCCCAACCAGAAGATTCTCTTTTACGGTCAGTCGCGGAATAATTTCACGCCCTTGAGGGACATAGCCAATACCGAGTTTGGCGCGTTTATTCGTCGGTAAGGGCAGCAGAGACTTGCCTTGATAGTCAATCCGGCCACTGCGAGGGGCCAGCAAACCCATGACAGTTTTCAGCAGGGTTGTTTTGCCCACGCCGTTGCGCCCAATCAGGCAGACCATTTTGCCTGGGGGAATGGTCATATCGACATTGCGCAGAATATGGCTCTCGCCGTAGTAGACGTTTAGGCCGGAAATCTGGAGGGTAGGTGCGGCTTGAACGGGCGCAGGATTGGGAAGCGTGGTGGTTTGGGTCATGACGGTTGTGATTGTCTAAAAGTGTGAGATAAGCATGCGAGCGATGGGTTTCTTTAACCTTTAAAGAACAAACTAAATTGCGTCAGGATCGCCCAAATATACCTTGATCACACGAGGGTCGTTTTGAATTTCATCCATAGTGCCTTCGCACAGTACGCTGCCTTCGTGTAGCACCGTTACTTTGTTCTGTTGGGCAATCTGTCGAACAAATTCCATATCGTGCTCGATAACAATTACCCCATGGCTTTCTGCTAGTGAAAGCAACAGATCGCCTGTGCGTTCGGTTTCTTCGTCTGTTAGGCCTGCAACCGGCTCGTCTACTAGCAACAGATCTGGCGACTGAGCCACTAACATGCCAATTTCTAGCCACTGTTTTTCTACGAGAGAGGGCAGCGCTGCCGGGGTATGAGCGTTGGCAGTGAGTCCAATTGTTTGCAACAGACCGCCCACTGTTCTTGCTTCAGCTTTCGGGGTTGGCTTAAACAGAGTGTGCCATACGGTTTTGACCCGGTTACAAGAGAGTTCTAAATTCTCTCTGGGCGTGAGGTTGAGATACACCCTTGGGGTCTGGAACTTGCGACCAATGCCGAGACGTGCGATCGCATGTTCGGGCATCGACTTAATGTCTTTTCCCTTAAATAGGGCCTTCCCTTCTGTCGGCTGCACCTTGCCGGTAATCACATCCAAAAAGGTCGTCTTCCCAGCGCCGTTCGGACCGATAATAACGCGCAGTCCTCTATCACCTACTTGAAAGTTGAGCCCGTTAATGGCCTTGAATCCATCGAAGCTGACGGTGACGTCTTTAATATCTAGAAGTGGCGGGGCCTGAGCTGGCGAGGATTGGCTAGAAGACTGAGTAGCGGCAGCTGTCATGAGTTTTCTCCTGACTTTATAGGAGCAGTGGAGGTTGTCGGATCAACAGGTTGCGTTTTGCCATATAGGTCGGCTTCTTGCCGGACGGTTTCGTCTACCTCTAAGCGAGGGTAGGTGGCCACAACGGGTGGTTTGCCAAAGAGCGATCGTAAATCATCTTTTGCCCGGTACCGAAACCAGCCAATAATGCCATCGGGCAGCACCGTCACCACAATCAGGAACAGCGCGCCCTGAAAAAACAGCCAGATATCGGGATATTGCTCGCTTAGCAGCGTTTTCCCCCAGTTCACAACCAGCGCACCTACGATGGCACCCACCAGCGAGGCCCGGCCACCCACAGCCACCCAAATCACCATCTCAATCGAGAAGGCGATGCTCATATACTGCGGTGAAACAATCCCTGACTGCACCGTGTAGAGTGCGCCCGCGATACCTGCGATGCCCCCAGAAACGGCAAAGACCAGCACCTTAAAGGCGGTGGGATCGTAGCCGGAAAAGCGTACCCGGTTCTCGTCGTCGCGAATGGCAATTAGCATGCGGCCAAAGCGGCCACTCGTCAGCCACCGGCAGAGTAAGTAAGCCAGCGCCAGAAAAACAACGGTGGCGCAGTAAAAGTAAAACTGCATAACGTTGCCCCCAACCGACATCCCGAAGAGTTCGGTGGTGTTTGTTTTAAGGCCGTTTGTCCCGTTAATTAGCTTTTGCTGACCGTTGAAAAAGTTGAAAAAGACAACTAGCGCGGCCTGCGTCAGGATAGAGAAATAGACGCCTCGAATCCGATTGCGAAAGACTAGATAGCCTAGCAGTCCAGCAATAATAGAAGGAATTAAGAAAATCGCAACCGGCGAGAAACCAGATGAATAGCAGGGCTGCCAGAACCAGGGAAGCTGCGAGACGCCGTATAGGCTAAAGAAGTCGGGAATCGCGCCTTCTGGAAGCGTGTTTAGCTGTAGGTTCATGGCGATCGCATAGCCGCCTAGCGCGAAGAAAATTCCATGGCCTAGACTGAGCAGTCCGGTAAAGCCCCAGATCAGATCGATGCCTAGTGCAACAATGGCAAGCGAAAGGAATCTACCCAATAGACCTAGCCGGAAGCCAGAGATAAAGGCTGGGACCAGAAAGAGAAATATGAGCGTGATTGCGACAACAATCAGCAGCTCCCACCGTTTCGCTAATCCTGACTGTTCAGCTTTTGCAGTGATACCGGGTGTTTCAGTACCGCTTGTTTCAGTCGTCATATCTGACATGCTCTACACCTCCGCCGAGCGGCCTTTGGGCGGAAACAGTCCCGCCGGGCGCACCTGTAAAAACAGAATAATCAAGGCAAATACCATCACCTTTGCCATGCTGGTTGTTGCAAAAAAATCAAAGAAGCTGACCACTGCGCCGCCGTCGGCACCGCCCAGCAGACGAACCATCGTGCCAGAGCCCAACAGATAGGTGACGATACCGATACCCAGCGCAGCAATCACGCTGCCCAGCAGGTTGCCGACACCACCTACCACGACCACCATAAAGGCATCCACGATGTAGTTCACACCCAGGTTGGGCCCGACTGAACCTAGCAGCGTCACCGCAAAACCGGCAACGCCCGCGAGGCCTGAGCCCAGGGCAAACGTCACCGCGTCTACCTGAGCGGTCGGAATCCCCAGACAGGCGCTCATGTCTCGGTTTTGGGTCACCGAGCGAATGCGCAGCCCCCAGGCTGACTTTTGCAAGAACAGATACACGCCTAGCAAGCACAGCAGCGTCAGCACAATAATAAACAGTCTAGAAGCAGGAAACTGTATTCCAGCCGTCACTCTGATGCTGCCCTGGAGCCAGCCGGGCGCAGTGACATCGACATTGCGGGCGCTAAACCAGGGGCGAGCAAGTTGGGGATCGTTATTTATATTGCTACCGACGAACCAGGCGATCGCACCCGACAGCAAAAACAATCCTGTCGTCACCAAATTCTGTCGGTAAGATGGAATCCGCGCAGACTTACCTAGCAGCCACTTACCGCCAAAAAACAGTCCGCAAAAGGCCAGCAGTCCGCCGACCATGCCCCAACTCACACTGCGCACAAACTGACGCAGAATAAGGCTAACCCCCCAGGTCGCTAGCAGCGTTTCCAAGGGCCTGCCGTACAAAAATCGAATCACGCCGCGTTCAAGCGCCAGGCCAACGAGCGCCGCCACTACAAAAGACAACGGAATCGCGGCCCAAATATATAGCCCCTGCGATTCGGTGCCTAAGTAAGTCTTAAAGCCGTTTTGCACCACATAAGTCGTGTAGGCCCCTAGCATCATCAGCTCGCCGTGGGCCAAATTAATCACGCCCATCAGGCCAAACACAATCGCCAAACCCAGCGCTACGATCAGCAGCACCGTCCCAATACTCACCCCATTAAATAGGGTGGTGATCAACGTATTCATCACAATGCGTTCAGTTCCTCCAGCATTTTTCTTGTCGAGCAGGCTTCCCTGTTAGGCATCTCTTGCTTGTGTCACCGCTTCTGTGACCATCGCCAGCCGGCAAAAGAAAAAGGGCAGCCAGTCATAACGACCGCAGCCCTTTTAGGGGTTAACGACTCAAAAGTTTGCTTAACTCAATCTCAGAAACAGTCACATTCTTAAGCTTCAGTTTTGTATCTGCCGCCCTTGGCAGGGTCAGACCAGTCGCAGGCATAGCCCTTGGTATCAGGAACATACTGGTTCCAGGGTACAGGCTCTAGCGGGCCGTCGGTCGAAGAGACAATCTCGAACAAACCATCGTCGCGCACTTCGCCAATGCGAACGGTCTTAGAAATGTGGTGGTTGGGCTGCATGGTAACCAGGCCTTCAGGCGCCTCAAAGGTCTGACCATAGGCCGCTTCACGCACCGCTGGGATATCGGTCGTACCGGCAGCTTCAACCGCCTGCGCCCACAGATAAACCATAATGTAGGCGGCTTCCATCGGGTCGTTGGTTACGCGGTCTTCGCCGTACTTTGCCTTAAAGTCTGCAACCCACTTTTCGTTAGCAGGGCTCTCTACCGTCTGGAAGTAGTTCCAGGCCGCATAGTGACCTTCTAAAAACTCAGGTCCAATCTGGCGAACTTCTTCTTCTGCAATACTCACAGACATTACAGGGTATTGATCCGGGCCCATGCCTGCACTCTTGAGCTGCTTAAAGAAGGCCACGTTACTGTCACCGTTCAAGCTGTTGAAGATAACGCCGCCATCGGGCAACGCCTGCTGAATCTTCTCAATAATAGGCGTAACTTCGGTATTCCCCAAAGGCAGGTAGTCTTCGCCGACGGTTGTACCCCCGTTGGCCTTTAGCTGCTCTTTAATAATGTTGTTTGCCGTCCGTGGGAAAACGTAGTCAGAGCCCACCAGGAAGAAATCTGTTCCTTTATTTTCTAGCAGCCAGTCAACCGCCGGTTCAATCTGCTGGTTAGGCGCTGCGCCGGTGTAGAAGATATTCTGCGAGCACTCTTGGCCCTCGTACTGCACCGGATACCACAGCATGTGGTCTTTTTCTTCAAAAACAGGCAGAACCGCCTTACGGCTAGCAGACGTCCAGCAGCCGAATACAACAGCCACCTGGTCTTGGTCAATCAGCTTTTCAGCTTTTTCTGCAAAGGTTGGCCAGTCGGAGGCACCGTCCTCTTTCACAGCAACGATCTGCTTACCCAGCACACCACCTGCCGCGTTAATTTCTTCAATCGCGAGCTCTTCAGCATCAACTACAGTGGTCTCACTAATCGCCATCGTGCCGCTTAAAGAGTGCAAAATACCGACTGTAATTACGTCACTATCAGCGCCGGCCGCAGCTGGGCTAGCACCGCTATCAGCTTCAACTTCAGTCTCAGGCTCGGGTGCACAGGCCTTCAAAAATACGCTGGCACCCGCCGCGGCGCTACCGTAGGCCAAAAATTTACGTCTACCCAGTTTTGTCATGGTGGTCTCTCGACTTGCTTAAATCACACTTGCAACGATTTCTCATAAGGCCCTGAGTAGCTTTGTTGCTGAAGCCCTCTACCGACTAGCCATAGGACTGCGCTAACTTTTATTAAGAGAGTTCACTTAAGCTCACTCAATCAGGCTCAGCCCTATGAGTGAGGAAAAACCAGTTTGTCTCTGGTAGCCCTACCGAAGTTGAGGGTATCGTATGACTCAACTTCGGCCAAAGTTGTATCGCTCGATACCGAAAAACACTTGTTTACAAGCGGCTACCCCAGCTTTCGAGATTTGGAACACTTTATTACCGTTTTGTCATCATTGAGAAAAGACAATCTGCCGAAAGCAGCTATCTCATCACACAGAAAGCCTTTTTGTATTGGGTTTGACATATTCCCTGATGCGATAAAAGCTATGTTCTGACCAGGTATTCTAACCAAGCGAAATCGCTGTACACAGAGCGCTTCAACCGTCTGCCGCAGGTTTAGCAGTGTAGTTTCGTATCGGTTTTCTTTCTGGCGATCGCATCCATTCAACCCATCACAATTACTGACCCATCCTCTATTTCTCCGACAAACTGTCCCCTGAAAGTGACGTTACTTTCAGGGGAATTTCATTTGGAATTTCATAAAGAAATCGCATGTAGCCCAAGAAACATAATTTTCGTATCAAGTTATACTGATTTTTACACGGCTATTAAATTTTGAGCCTAGAATTATAATCTCAAAAATTAAGCGATTCTAATTGGAGGCGCATTCTAATGGTCTTTCCAACGACACAGCAAAGCGATTTGGGTGCGGTTCATCAATCCAACGTCATAGCATCGCTCACTCGCCGTCTGGAAATTGCAAAAGCGAATTGTAATCAGCAGTTGGTTACGGCATTGGAAGATGAGTACGAGCAGCTAACAGCGATCGCACAGCCAGTCTCTATTTGCGATCAAGCAGAAAGACTTTGGGTGAGCTTTGTAGAAATACTCAACGGCTGGTCAATGGTTTATGTCAAGCGCACTATCGACGACAGTAGGCAGCACAGCTGGTACGCATACAATCCTCAAGCAGGCCAAGTGATTGTCGCTAACTCTAAAAGCGGCATGCGATCATAAATTACAAACAGTTACCGGGGAAGTTTGCAGTCGGCTTAATTTGTTGCAAGCGCAAAACATCATAGAGTAGAAGGATCTAATGGAGAGTTCTCTGCTTTCAATGGGCGGAGGATTACAGCATGTGGTGTAACACCCACTGACGAAATAGAGGCACGGTTATTTTCCACTTACCTTCTGTTTCGCTGACAACATCGTGGCGTCTTAGAGTTTTGAGTGCTTCGCCAATTTCCTCTTCTTTGAGTCCGCTCTTCCTACAAATATCAGCAATGCTTCTGCCTTCATCTTGCTTGGCTAGAATCTGCAAAACTTCCTGCTGACCGGGTACATCTTGAGCAGCTTGACTCCAAACACCTGTGAAGTAGTAACGACCCTTTGCGAAAAAGTTGCTATGGTTAATGACAGTATTGAGATCCTGTGGAGTGAAAACTGGAGTGCGATCACACCCTTCCTCAAACACCTGGTGGTTGTAGTGGCGCACCAGCTGGAAGCCAATCAGCTGGGTGAGATAGGGCTGACCTGCCGTTAGTCGATAGATCTCGTTTAGCGTATCCGGGGTGTAATCGAGTGTGAACTCTTCATTAGGGTTTGCCAGTAGCTGACGCGTCTCCCCTAAGCCTAAAAAGCCAATACGAATAGGCAAAATACTGGCAAATAGTGGATTGAAGTAGTCTCCGGTCATTTCTTCGAGCGTATGGAGTCCAGCAAAGGCAAAAGCAACATTAGAGTGTGCTTGCAAAAGTCCTCGCAACAGGCCAAGAAAGTCTTGGCCGAGTAAGCCAGCTGTGATAAGTTCCTCAATCTTTTCAAATTCATCTAAGGCAATGATAAGACCTTGGCCTTCCTGAAACTGTTGGCTAATAGATTGAATAAATCGGCGGAAAGTGGCAGAGGGTAAACGTAGCAGGTCTTCATCATGAGGCGGTGGCAAGGAGATGGTCTGGCTGATTTCATCGCTTAGGGCAATCAAGACTTCGGCTTCGCCGTGATCTGAAGAAACTGAGCCTAGGTTAAGCAGATTAACGTAGGCAACTTTGATGTTGTTGCCTAGATAGCCAGACATGTTTTTGAGAATCGACGTTTTACCCATGCGGCGATGACCGTACAGCACAACAGATTGAAGCTGAGGACTGGTAAGCCAAAGTTCTTCGAGCTGCTGAATCACCTCTCCGCGGCCAACAAATAGCGTTCCTTCTACAGGGTCACCCGCTACATAAGGGTTAGACACTGGCTGAGTATGTGTCACTTCACCGACATCGGTTGCAATAGCCAGCAGCTTCTCTTGCCAGGATTCTGCAATAGCCTTTATCAGCGATCTTTCAGCTTGAGGGATACGCTCTATATTTTTCAATACTTCGGTTAGCTTGCCTAGAGCTCGGTTCAATGCCAACGAGCGAGCGGAACGTGAATAGCTTTGATAGATGATTTGAGCGTCATCTACAACACTGCGAAAACGGGATATGGCGGGCCAAGTCTCTGAGCGTAAAAGTGGCGAAGTCGGGATGCCCAGCCCAGCAATCAGTTTGCTGTCGTTAAGTTGGTCAACACTCAGCGATAAGGAACAACAGGTTGCAAGCAGCTGCATTTCTTGACCGTGAGGGAGATGCTGCACGCAAGAAAAAGCTTCAGCCGCTTTCTCGGGCCTCTCTTTGTGTAGATACCAAAAGCCTGCCGCAGCCGCACGCGCTGGTGTATTTGACCGTAAGTCAGTATCAAAACGTGCTTTCAGTCGCCGTTTAATTGCATCTGGAAGATAGAAGAAGCCATCTACTGCACGTGCTTTCATTTCATTGGGGAGAGAAGCAGACGCGTACCGCAACAGGTCCCAATCGAAAGGGTCTACTGCAAGTTGAGAGACTCTAAGTAGCAGTAAGTCATTCGGCAGTTGAGCAAGGCTGCGATTAACAGACTGAACAACAGGGATAAATTGCTGTGTATAACCTAATAATTCGTTCAGGTTGCGTGCTGCCTGCGTCCAGTCAAGAAGCAACCACCTTGTTAGTTGACGAGATAAGCCTGGAAGTGGAATAGAAGTAATACGACCATATGAGCTAGTACAACGGCCGACCAAACATCTGAGAACTAGAGTAGCTAGCCACAGATCTAGTCTTAGGAACGCAACGCCGAACGCAACGCCTTCCGCAACCCAAGAGACAACACAACACCAAAGCCACCAAGAAAACACAAAAGAAACAAACAAACACAACAACCAACCCAAAAGCAACAACCAGCACAA